>MDTB01057044.1_pt1 | contig 22002 bp, 20 predicted proteins | sample 811161 | NCBI WGS metagenome assembly MDTB01 (sample SAMN05326650, study PRJNA326480) | marine metagenome | isolation source: seawater | place: Mediterranean Sea | collected 2009 | reverse complement strand
TGGATCTATATCGGGCAGTTCGTTATACCAAAGATAGGTTTCATGGCTCCATGAGCGAATCCAATTGTTTTCGTCCGCATAGGTGCCGAAAAGATCTTGATAATCTGCATTAAAGCGTCGGTTTACACATTTATTGGCGAAATTTCTTGAGGGAAGGTACTCCCCAGCAACCCAGTTTGATCCCGGTGCGGAATGAACAGTTGGATCATTGGGCGCGTAATCTGCATTATCACCCACCCCATCATTATCAGAATCTGCTGTCTCATTGGGGTCTTCAGGAAATGCATCATTTGCATCAGCAACACTATCATTATCTTGATCAACAATTGTATCACTAAGCATATACGAATCTATATATTGAGAAATATCTGATACTGAAGAGCGGGTTGCCTCAAAGGATACCACATCACTTATTAATGCATCGCCAGAAAGGCCAAACAAATAACGTATTAGTAATAAGCCATCGGTAAGGGCATTAACGGAACCATCACCATCAATATCTGATATACTTTGTGCAGCAGAAATTTCTGCTAAAACTTCAGCAGCTGTTAATGAAGAGTCAGCTGAGATTGCGCTATTAGTTAATGTTTCACCTCTAAGTCCAAAGCTATACCTAAGCATTAACAGGCCGTCGGTTAATGCATCAACTTCACCGCTATTATCCATATCCCAATCATTAGCAGCATTTGCATTAGCAACTAATACGCTTGCTGAGAGAAACAATAAGCTAGAACAAATAACATTTTTAAACTTCAATATATACACCGTTCACAATTTCTCTTAGCTTATACGCTAATAATAAGTTATTTGCGCTTTATGGAGCATATAAAAAAGATCTATACCGCGCAAAAAAGTAGGGTAATAAAAGTAACCCATCAGTCAGGGCATTAACACCGCCGTTATTTTTAATATTAACTATTTTCACTGAACCCTAACCGCAACTATACTCGACTAAACATATACGAAAAAATAAATCGCTGAGTTTTAATTGTAGATAAAAACCTAAGGCTTTGTTAGGCAAAGAGAGATTTGAGCGCATCAAGTGATTCTTCACCGGCGGCTTGGTTTTGTTCGGCACTGGCTTCACTGTTGCCACCCATGCGCACTAGATCATCTTGGGGTAATTCATCGACAAAGCGGCTGGGTGTGGTGGCACTAGTTTCACCGAATTGGGTTCTTTGGGCGGCGCTGGTCATGGTTAGGGTGCGTTGAGCGCGGGTTATGCCAACATAGGCTAGACGGCGTTCCTCTTCGATTTGATCGCCGTCTATACTATTGCGATGGGGCAGGATATGCTCCTCCATGCCAATAAGAAATACATGCAAAAACTCAAGACCTTTGGCGGCATGTAGGGTTAGCATTTGCACTTTATCCTCGGCGGACTCTTCTTGCTCACGATCCAGAATATCGCGAAGAATAATCTTTGAAATAGCCGTTTCTATAGGATTTTTGTAAGCAGTGATGGTATCGCTGTCGCTATCCTTAAGGGCATAGTTAATCTGACTAATCAGTAGATTAATATTTTCCCAGCGCTTATTGGCAGCTGCATCATTACTGGCGTTTTGGTGCAACCAATCCTGGTAATCTATATCTTCAAGCATTTCTCGCAGAGCTGCTATGGGCTGATCGCCATAGATATTGCGCTCCACAGATTCTATCCAGCGCTTAAATTTCTGTAAACGCTCTAAATTGGCACTAGGTACAGTAGCACTGAGACCGACTTCATCGATAGCAGCCAATAGTGAAATTTGACGTTTATTGGAATACTCACCCAATCGCTCGAGGGTAGTGGGGCCTATTTGACGCCTTGGAGTGTTAATGATACGAAATAGCGCATTGTCATCATCTGAATTGATAATCAGCCTTAGATAGGCCATCACATCCTTGATTTCGGTCTTAGCATAAAACGACTGACCGCCAGTGATATCGTAAGAGATATTTTGCGTTTGAAGTTTTAGCTCTAATAGTTTGGACTGATAATTGCCGCGATAGAGAATGGCGAAATCACTGTATTTGCAGCGCCTTTTTAGGCGCATATCAATAATTTCATTGACCACCCGTTCCGCTTCGCGCTCTTCATTATCGCTAATAATAAATCGCAGTGGATCACCCGGCCCCAGTTCACTCCATAAGGCTTTTTCAATTAAATGAGGGTTATTGTCTATTAGTTTATTTGCCGCCGCCAAAATACGCCCTGTAGAGCGATAGTTCTGCTCCAGTTTAATCACTTTTAGGGCAGGGAAGTCTTCCTGCAACTGCATCAGATTTTCGGGTCGCGCACCACGCCAGGCATAAATAGACTGATCATCGTCGCCAACGACAGTCAGCGCCTGTTTTTCTTTTACCAAGGTGCGTACTAATTCATATTGGGCGAGGTTGGTATCCTGATACTCATCCACCAGCATATAGCGAATGCGCTGTTGCCACTTGGCTAAAACCTCGGGTTGTTCTCGAAATAGGCATACCGGAATCATGATCAAATCATCAAAATCTACCGCGTTGTAGGCACGCAGTTCTCGTTGATAACGCTCGTAAAGCATTGCAATACTCTGCTCGCCAGTGCTATTGGCGGCACTGACCGTCTGCCCAGGTTCTAGCAGGGAATTTTTCCAATCTGAGATGGTATATTGAATGTTGTCGATCAGTTTTTCATCAAGATCCGAGTGGCGAACCAAAAGCTCTTTAAGAATATTACGGCAGTCTTCTTGATCCATAATCGAAAAGCCGGGTTTAAACCCTAGCTTTTTAATTTCATGGCGAATAATACTTAAGCCTAGGTTGTGAAAGGTAGAAACCGAGAGACCCTTAGAATCTGTTCCAAGCATTAGCTTAGCCACACGATCTTTCATTTCTCTGGCGGCTTTGTTGGTAAAGGTTACCGCATAGATATTGCGACTGGGAATGCCGCACTGCTCAACTAGATAGGCGATTTTGCCGGTAATCACACTGGTTTTGCCACTGCCAGCACCCGCCAATACCAACAATGGACCATCAATATATTTTAAAGCCGCCTGTTGCTGAGGATTAAGGGTATGGGCCATTTACATTCAGGCCATTTCAGCAATGGCATTTTGCTTTGCAGTTAATTGTTCTACAGAGCCCTGCATATCGGCTAATTTATCTCTTTCTTTGGCCACAACTTCGGCAGGCGCATTGGCAACAAATTTTTCATTGCTTAATTTACCCGATAGTTTTTTGACGTCGCCTGAAAGCTTTTCAATTTCTTTGGTTAGACGTTTAAGTTCAGCCTCAACATCTATTAAGCCAGCCATTGGCACAAGAATCTCCAAATCGCCAGCCAGCGCAGTAGCACTCAGTGGTGCATCATCGGGATTATCTAGCCAAGTAATAGATTCCAGCTTAGCGAGTTTGCACAGGTACTGTCGATTTTCATCCAGTCGACGTTTATCGTCGGCATCGCCTCGCGTGAAATAAATAGCTAGTGATGTGGCAGGGGATATATTCATTTCACCGCGCACATTGCGCACCCCTACAATCACCTGTTTTACCCATTCAATATCTTCAAGGGCGGCCTGATCGACTAAGGTTTGATCGGCAACAGGGTAGGGCTGCAACATAATGCTATCGCCATCGCTATTCAGTTCTATACCTGCAAGTGGGGCAATGCTGTGCCAAATTTCTTCAGTGATAAATGGCATAATCGGATGACTTAATCGCAATACAGTTTCAAGTACTCTAACCAGTGTGCGACGAGTGCCTAGCTGAAGTTCTGGATCAGCATTATCATCCCAAAGTACCGGTTTTGATAGCTCCAAATACCAATCGCAGTATTCATTCCAAACGAAGTCATACAGCGCCTGTGCCGCTAGATCAAAACGGTAGCTATCAATCGCTTCAGTAACATCGGTTTCTGCCTGTTGTAAGCGGGAAATAATCCAACGATCTGCCAAGCTCAGCTTATAGGCCTCGCCATTTTGACCACAGCTATGCTCTTCACCGTTCATCAACACATAGCGCGCCGCATTCCAGATTTTATTGCAGAAATTACGATAGCCCTCAAGGCGTTTCATATCCCAATTAATATCGCGTCCGGTAGAGGCTAGGGCACACAGCGTAAAGCGCAAGGCGTCTGTGCCATGGGGCTCAATGCCATCTTTAAATTCTTTTCTAGTACGCTTGGCAATCTTTTCAGTTTGTTGAGGCTGCATCATATTACCGGTGCGCTTTTCAACTAGGTCGTCAATATTGATGCCATCGATCATATCCAGTGGGTCCAATACATTGCCCTTAGATTTAGACATCTTTTGACCTTGCTCATCGCGAATCAAGCCGGTCACATACACCGTATGAAAGGGCACCTGAGGTACACCATCTTCATCTTTAATAAGGTGCATCGACATCATAATCATGCGTGCCACCCAGAAGAAAATAATATCGAATCCGGTGACTAGAACATCGGTAGGGTGGAAGTTTTTGAGACGCTCGGTCTGCTCGGGCCAGCCTAGTGTGCCAAAACTCCAAAGTGCAGACGAAAACCAAGTATCCAGAACGTCTGGATCCTGAGTTAGGGGCACATCACCTAAATTATGTTTTTCTCTAACGGCTTGTTCACTGTTACCAACATAGGCATTGCCCGCTTCATCGTACCAAGCAGGTATTTGGTGGCCCCACCAAAGTTGACGGGAAATACACCAATCTTGGATATTGCGCATCCAAGAAAAATACATATTTTCATATTGCTGAGGCACAAATTTAATTTGACCATCCTCAACTGCGGATATAGCCGGCCCAGCCAATTTTTTGGCATCTACATACCATTGGTTGGTGAGCATGGGCTCAATCACCACACCGCCGCGATCGCCGTAGGGAACCGTCATATCATTTTCTTCAATAGACACTAGAAGTTCTAAGGCGTCCATATCAGCAACGATTTCACGGCGAGCCGCAAAGCGTTCCATACCCTGATACTTTTCAGGCAAGCTATCATCCATATCAGTATTTTTGCTGCCATCAGCATTCAAACATTCAGCTGATTTTCTAATATCCGCTTTAAAGGTCAGGATATTAATCATAGGCAGACTGTGACGTTGGCCGACCTCATAATCATTAAAATCATGAGCAGGAGTAACTTTTACACAGCCAGTGCCCTTGGTCATATCGGCATGCTCATCAGCAACAATAGGAATCAGACGTCCCACTAAAGGCAATTCAACAAATTGACCAATTAAATTTTGATAGCGAGGATCTTCAGGGTTAACCGCTACACCAGTATCACCGAGCATGGTCTCAGGGCGGGTAGTGGCTACTACAATATAGTCCTTACCATCTGCAGTCACAGCGCCATTGGCAAGTGGATAGCGCAAGTGCCACATCTTGCCCTTGTCTTCGCGGTTTTCTACTTCTAAATCTGAAATAGCAGTATTGAGTTTAGGGTCCCAATTGACCAAGCGTTTGCCGCGATAAATTAGCCCTTCGTTATACAGCCGAATAAATACTTCCTGAACTGCGCCAGAAAAGCCATCGTCCATGGTAAAACGCTCGGTGTCCCAATCCACCGAATTACCCAAACGGCGCATTTGCTGAGTAATAGTGCCACCGGATTGTTCTTTCCATTCCCAGATTTTTTCAATAAATTTTTCGCGGCCTAACGCATCTTTACCTAGTTGATTTTCCGCCGCTAATTTTCGCTCCACCACCATCTGTGTGGCGATACCCGCGTGGTCAGTACCTACTTGCCATAGGGTATTTTTGCCCTTCATTCGCTGATAGCGAGTTAGAGCATCCATAATGCTGTGTTGCAAAGCATGACCTATATGCAAACTGCCAGTAACATTGGGCGGTGGGATTACTATACTGTAGGGCTGACCTTCACCACTGGGGGCAAAATAACTACTGTCTTCCCAAGTTTTATACCACTTGTCTTCAATATCTTGGGGGGCGAAAGTTTTATCCATTACTTGTCTCAGTTAATTTATAAAATGGTGGTTATTTTTAAGATAAGCAATTATAAGTGTTGAGACAACTTGGGGCTAGTGCGCGCACTTCATTAATAGGGCTAAATGCCTTTTATTTTATTCTATTTTGTTTTTATGAAAAACTATGGGTCAAATCATGAAAATCTAGTGCGTAGCCACGCTCTTTATAAAAGCGAAAGTTCTCGCGTTTGATCTGCTCATGCTCTGATTCCGGTTGTACCAATTCAATCACACGCTCAAAGCGACTAAACCATGTGGGTATTTCAGCTTGCAGATTAATCAGCAGTTGATGGTGCTCGCCAGGTTCTGCAATTGAGCTAATGGCTACCGGTTGCTGTTCGACACCAATGCCGTGAGGAATAAAGTCCTCAGGTTCAAACTGCCACAGCAATTGATCTAATTGTTCTGCAGTTTGGTCATCTGCTACCAAGCACAATACTTGCTGTTTGGCTGCGCAGGATTTTTTGATCAACTGACAAACAAATTTAAGTGCAGGGGCAGTATTAGCAAGCTTATAAAAGGTTACCTTAGTCACAGTTTTCTTCACTTTTTTGGCGAATATATGCCATCAATAGGGGTACGGGTCGGCCTGTAGCCCCTTTGTTGGCACCAGAAACCCACGCCGTACCAGCAACATCAAGGTGAGCCCATTTATAGTCTTTAGCATAGCGAGCGAGGAAACAGCCAGCGGTAATGGTTCCGGCCTGTGGTCCGCCAATATTAGCCATATCAGCAAAGTTACTTTTTAGCAGTTCGTCATATTCTTCCCACAGCGGAAGTTGCCAAACGGGATCAGCACTTTGAGTGCCACTTTCGATAAGATCATTGGCTAGCTGTTGTTCATTGGATAGTACACCGGAAGCTACTTTGCCCAGTGCGCTGATAACCGCGCCAGTTAATGTGGCAATATCAATAACAGTTTCGGGATCAAATTTTGCCGCATAGGTCAGTGAGTCGCACAGAATTAACCGTCCCTCGGCATCGGTATTGAGTATCTCAATGGTTTGCCCAGACATACTAGTAACTACATCACCCGGTTTAGTTGCGCGGCCATTGGGCATATTTTCTGTTGCCGGAATAATTCCCACAACATTAATTGGCAATTCAAGTTGAGTTAATGTGTTCATTACACCTAAAACTGACGCACCACCGCACATATCGTATTTCATTTCATCCATGCCGCGACCCGGTTTTAAGCTGATACCGCCGGAGTCAAAGGTAACGGCTTTACCTACCAATACAACGGGTTTCTTCGATACGTCAGTTCCTTGATATTTCATAACAATCAGCTTGGGCGGTTCTTCAGAACCTTCGGCAACCGAAAGTAGAGAGTCCATTTTAAGTTTTTGCATCTGTGAGCGATTTAGAATTTCGGTAGTAATACTAGCCTTATTGAGTTTTTTCTTACCTAGCGCCACTGCTTGATCAGCCAGATAGCTGGGAGTACAAATATTAGCTGGTAGATTACCTAACTGTTTGGCTGTATTCATTCCATCGCCAACAGCTGCACCATACACAAGACCGGCATCTGCAGCACTAGTTGCCGATTTATCAGAGGTCAAAAAGGTTAGCAATTCAAGGCTTGGCTTTTTGTCACCATTATATTTTTTGTAATCATAAAGGGAGGCATTGATCGACTGGGCAACCATTGAGGCCTCAGCTTCAATAGTTTCAGTTATTCCCCCTTCAAGCCAAAGGGCTGTTTTAGATTTGGTTTTATTTAAGGCGAAACAGGCTCCAGTGACTGCTTTTTTTACCTGTCTTTGATTGGTCAACCCATCTGTTCCGACAAGAATTAAACGCTTGATAGCCGATTCAGGCAAGTTTAATACTAAAATCTGTCCCGATTTTCCCGAAAACTCACCGGATGCAATTGCTGATGAAATAATGTTGTTTGTCCACTGATTGATTGTCTCTGCGCTATTTTCAAGCTTCGAGCCGGTGGGTAAAATAAGTGAATCTGTTTTTAAATCTGACAGTTCGGCGCAAGATGCAGTAAACTTCATAAATTATCCATTAGGTAGCTAAGTTAATTGAGCAAAAATGTTTATAGAACCATACCACTTAGTACAACTGCACCCAAGACTTTAAGACGAAACTTATGATTATTTTTCGTTATATAAGTCGTGAACTATTATCAGTGACAACTGCGGTCTGCGTTGTACTATTGTTAGTGCTTATCAGTGGGCGATTTGTAAAATATTTAGCCAACGCGCTCTCAGGCGAAATGGATCCCGAGGTCATTTTTGCAGTTATTGGTTATCGCATACCTGGTTTCTTAGAATTAACCTTACCTTTAGCGTTCTTTTTGGCGGTTTTATTAACCTTTGGTCGTCTTTACGTTGAAAATGAGATGAGCATTCTCAAAGGCTGCGGGTTTTCTGAACGAAAATTACTATCTTTTACTTTAATAGTGGCTACTTTTTTATCATTCATTGTTGGTTTCTTAAGTCTTTATGTCACTCCGGTGGGAATTAAAAAAGCTGAAACTATTTTTACCATTCAGGAGCAGAAAAGCGAGCTTGACCGAGTGACTGAAAAAACATTTTATTCTCTTCGGGGTGGCAAAAGTATTACCTGGGTCAATTCGATCTCAGAGGATCGGGAGCTTGAGAATGTTTTTATGACGGCAACTATAGAAGCCACAGAGACCTCTGAGGGTAGTTTAGTTATAGTGATTGCTGATAGTGGCAGACAAACTAAGGCTAGTAGAGATTCAGATGAGCGCTATTTAACCTTAGAAAAGGGATATCGAGTTGAGGGTATTCCCGGTAGGTATGACTATCAGATCACCTATTTTGATGAGTACGGAACAAGATTGGCACCACCAGAGGAACTATCTGAAGATACAGCCACTGATGCTATGACAACTCAGGCTTTAATTAATTCATCTAAAGTCGAGCATCAAGTTGCATTACAGTGGCGTTTTTCAGTACCCGTTATGATGTTTATTGTGACCCTACTGGCTGTTCCACTCAGTCGAATTAATCCCAGATCTGGTCGGTTCGCGCGTATTCTTCCCGCGGTATTGCTATATTTTTCTTACTTGGTGTCACTCAATACTTTGCGCGGTGCCATTGAAGACGGGAGCTTGCCAGTAGGTATGACACTGATACCTGTTCATCTGGTGTTTTTGCTTCTGGCTCTAGTATTGATTTTTTCAGAAAAAATTCAGTTGAATTTGCGTCGCGTTAGAGCCTTTACTCATCGGAGTAGCACATCATGAGTAAAACCCTCTCGCGCTATATTGGTATCAATGTGATGTCGGCCATTGCGGTATCACTAACAGCTATTGTCGGTTTAGATTTAGTAGCTGGTATTATTGATCAGACGGGCGATATTAAGCGCAATTATCAGATTTTAGATGTATTGATATATACCGCGACTAAATTACCGTCAACTATCTATGAATATATTCCTTTAGCATCCTTGATCGGTTGTTTGGTTGGCTTAGGGATGCTCGCCACTAATAGTGAAGTTGTGGTTATACGCGCCGCTGGTTTTTCGCTAATGCGGATTGTATTCCTAGTATTTAAGCCAGTTTTTCTGTTCATCCTTGTCGCAACCTTGATTGGAGAGTATTTTTCACCTTATTTAGATCAGCTAGCAGATAGTAAAAGAGAATATTTGCGCAAGGGTGAATCTGCATTAGATTCTACCTCTGGGTTTTGGGCTAAAGAGGGCGATGAATTTATTCACTTTAACGCAGTTTTTCCAGGTGGTGTTCTCTTTGGTGTGACCCGATATAGATTAAATGAACAGCGTGAGTTAAAAGAGACAAGCTTTTCATCCAGAGCCACTTTTAATAAAACTGAGGGTTTTTGGGTTGAAGAAAATGTATCAAGTACCATATTTCTTGATCAACAGACCTATACCAGAAAATGGGTCACTCGAAAGTGGCAAACTGAGTTAACGCCTGAGGTTTTAACTTTAAATATTTTGCCTTCAGATTCGCTTTCAGCGGGGTCTTTAAGTAACCATATTGGCTATCTGGAAGAGCGCAAGGCAGACTCGGCAAAATATAGATTAGCCTTTTGGAGTAAAGTGCTCCGGCCTTTGGCGATTTTTAGCTTAGTATTTGTAGGAATTGCCTTTGTATTTGGTCCTTTGCGACAGGCTACAGCCGGCTTTCGAGTTTTTGTAGGTGTTTTATTTGGCATAAGCTTTAAATTGCTCTCAGATATTTTAGGGCCACTAAGCATTGTGTTTGAAATTCCGCCAATACTGGCAATTTTAGTGCCAATTTTAATGTGTTTTGCGCTTGGCATAGTTTTACTTAGGCGCGCTGGCTAGCCATTTTCTGATGTATAAGTTTCATTAACTTTTCTCTATGACTACCACGTTTGTCTGAGTTAATAGATCGTGAGCACATGCTTTATACGGTGGTAATAAACACCATAGGTATCCTAGACCTAAAAGACCTAAGGATAAGGAAGCCAAAATACTGCGTTTTAGACATTGCTGTTGAGAGGCTAGGTTGCCATCCTCTTGTTGCAGCCTAAGTCGCCAAGCTTTCATTCCTAAAGTTTGGCCCTGTTTGCGCCAGCAAATAAGGTAATAGCCCATCAAACAGGCAAGCCAACCTGCAAGGCTGACCCATTGAACTAAGGTCCCTGGTTGAATATCTTCAAGGCCTTCAGTGCCGAATAGAATGACTTTAATTATCAGCAGCAAAGCTCCATACCCCAGCGTGATAGCGAAGAGCAAAAATGCATCATAAACTAAGGCTGCAAGGCGTCTAAATAAACCAGCATTGGGTAGATGGTCTGTTTGCAATTGAGCGCTAATGATATTTCTCCAAAATTAAACTGTTTGTTAATAGCGGAATTCTGCACAAAGCCAGTACAATGTGCAATTGATTATATAATTTGGCAGCTTAAGAGCTTTAGGAGAGATAACTTGGATTGGATTTTTGGTATTCACGCAGTGCAGTCTATTCTTAAAACATCACCTCAGCGAGTGAGAGAGCTAAGAATAGTCAGGGCGCGTCAAGATGCAAGATTACAGAAACTGCTAAATTTAGCTGATCAGCATGGGGTAGCTATCCAGTGGTCAACGGCTCAGAATTTAGACGCATTGGTTGAAGGACGACATCAAGGGGTGGCAGCCTTGTGTAAAGAGGGTGAAACTTATAATGAAAGTTACTTGGCAAACCTAGTTGAAAAACAGGGTCAAAGTGGTTTCTTCTTAATGCTTGACGGTGTTACTGACCCACATAATTTGGGTGCTTGTCTGCGTTCAGCAGAGGGAGCAGGGGTTCAAGCGGTTATTGTGCCCAAGAACAATTCGGTAGGTTTAACGTCTGTGGTATCCAAAGTTGCATCCGGAGCTGCAGAAACAATACCTCTAGTAGTGGTAACCAATCTAGCTAGAACTTTAAAAGATCTTCAAGCCAAGGGTGTATGGGCTGTGGGAACCACTGGTGAGGCAGAGAAAACCATTTATGATATTGATCTGAAAGGCCCCATCGTTATGGTTATGGGGTCTGAGGGAACAGGTATGCGTCAATTAGTTACTAGTCAATGTGATTTTTTGGCGAAGTTGCCAATGGCAGGAAAAGTCAGCAGCCTCAATGTATCAGTAGCAGCGGGCGTGTGCTTATTCGAAGCAGTAAGGCAGCGAAGTTAAGCTTATTTTGTTTATTATTGGCTCCTAAGCGTCTAAAGTTAATTAAATGGTGAAGAATTTTTAGAAGTTGTGGCTATGAATAAAAACTTTTGCTCTGTACCAAATTTTTTAAGCATATTAAGGCTGTTTCTGGTCCCAGTGTTGGCTGTAGCAGCCACTTTAGGTGAGGCTAAATTATTCCTCTTGGTACTCGCCATTTCCCTTGTCAGTGATATGCTTGATGGCTATTTTGCACGAAAGCTTGAGCAAGTAACCGAGCTAGGTGCGAAATTAGATAGCTGGGCTGATATGGCAACTTACGCCATGATGATAATGGGCCTGTATTTAATTTGGCCACCCGTTTTTGATCAGCAGTTCACCTTTCTTGTTGCGGCCACACTCAGCTATATATTGCCGGTATTAATTGCCCTGGCTCGTTTTGGTAGTTTTCCAAGTTATCACACCTGGGGCGCCAAACTAGCCGCATTATTGATAGCCCCTGCCTTTTACTGGCTTGTACTTTATGACGAGCAACTATTTTTTAGAGCGGTAATTGTGTTATATGTAGTTGTTGCTCTAGAAGAAATAGCCATTACATTTTTACTTAAAAAATCAATGACCAATATAGCTTCCATTCTTACAATTCTTAAAATGAGTAAAGATAAGTCATAGTTTTCGTAAACACCCACAAAGCTTAGTGTTGCAACCTGAGCTGCATATCTCTATAATCGCGCGGCTTGAAGGGTCTGAGAAACAACATTTTATTTATCTCAGGCACTCCTTGTCTCACTGTGTCACCACAATGGTGTCTTCGGGAGACTTTATAATCCATGAGGAGATACAATGCGTCACTACGAAATAGTGTTTCTGGTCCATCCAGACCAGAGCGAGCAAGTTGCGGGTATGGTAGAAAGATATACTTCTTCTATCGAAGCTGGAAAAGGGTCTGTCCACCGTCTTGAAGACTGGGGTCGACGTCAGCTAGCCTATCCAATCAATAAGATTCACAAAGCACATTATGTTCTTATGAACGTAGAGTGTGATCAAGATATTCTTGATGAGTTAAATTCCTCTTTCAGATATAACGACGCCGTACTTAGAAGTATGGTTATTCGTCGCGATGAAGCTATCTCTGAAGAATCCCCAATTATGAAACAAGAAAATGCTGAGAAAGCTGACAAAGAAGCTCGTGAACGTCATAAGGCGGCCAAAGCAAAAGAATTCGCAGAAAAAGAAGCGGCTAAGGCTGAAGCAGTACAAAAAGCTTCTGCAGAAGAAGACACTGCAAAAGAAGCGCCAGAAGAGGCAGCTCCAGTAGAGGAAGCTCCAGCAGACGAAGCACAAGCAGTGGAAGGAGATAAGTAATGGCTAGATTTGTTCGAAGAAGAAAGTTTTGTCGTTTTAGTGCCGAAGGTGCTACTGAGATTGATTACAAAGATCTCGATACATTAAAGGGTTATGTTTCTGAAACAGGTAAAATTGTACCTAGTAGAATTACTGGTACAAAAGCACGCTATCAGCGTGAGTTATCAGAAGCTATTAAGCGCGCACGTTATGTTGCTTTATTGCCCTATACTGATAGCCATAGTTAAAATTAGGTAAAAAAATTGATAGCACTAGCCAATTTTATATTGCGTGGGCGAGTGCAGGCGCTGGCAGTTGCGTTTATTGGAAGTTTTTTTCCGTTAATTAGCTCGGCTACAATAGCGCTGGTGGCCCTATGTAAGGGTGCCAAAGAAGGTCTGCTTTTATTTCTTTGGCTCTCCTTGATACTGGTGCTTATTCAGCAAGCGAGTACAGATAACCCGTTGCTTGCGGCTGTTTCCATAGCTTCCCTAGGAATTATGGTTATAGCAGCTAAAGTGCATAGGCATTTGGCATCATGGCAATGGACTTTGCTGGCAACAATTGCGATTTCTGTTGCATGTGCATTTAGTTTTGGCCTTTTAATGGGTTCAGAGGTAACCGCATTTTTGACAACTGTCGAAGCAATGTTTGCAGCGATTAATAGCAAACAGCAGGATGCAAAGATTAGCTTAGATCTTACAGAGTCAATGTTGCTAGGAATTGTAGCCACTTTGTTAGCGATTGGCTCTATTATGAGTTTAATGTTAGCGCGATGGTGGCAGGCTGGTATATACAACCCAGGTGGATTTCAGAAGGAATTCCACAGCTTTAAGATAGAAGCAAAGGTTGCTGTGATACTAGTTGCAGTATTACTAGCAGGGCAATTTATGTCAAAAAGCTCGCAAATATGGTCAGATTTAGCAGTATTGCCACTTCTGATTGCTGGGATTGCATTGGTTCATTGTGCGGTTAAGTTATTGGATCAAGGTAGGCAATGGTTGGCATTTTTATATGTCGGAATTATTTTAGCAGGAAAGCCAGTTACAGTAATTTTATTGGTACTGGGTTTAACAGATAGTTTAATTGATTTACGCTCGAGGTTAGAAGGGTATAAAAACTCCAAGACATGAGTTTAAAAATAGACAAAGAGGCAAAAGAGATGGAAGTTATTCTATTGGAAAAATTAGGTAAATTAGGGAATATTGGCGATATCGCTAATGTTAAAGCAGGCTATGGCCGCAACTACCTGATACCTCAGGGTAAGGCGCTGTTTGCAACTAAAGCAAACCTCGAAGAATTTGAAACCCGTCGTGCTGATTTAGAGGCGGCAGCTGCCAATAAAATGGAAAAAGCAGAAATTCGTGCTAATAAGTTGATTGAAATTGCTAGTGTTACGATTGCGGCTAATGCTGGTGATGAAGGCAAGCTGTTTGGTTCGGTTGGCACCCGTGAGATTGAAGAAGCGGTTAACAATGCTGGTGGTGATATCACTAAAAGTGAAATTAATATGCCAGAAGGTGCTATTCGCAATATCGGTGAATACTCGGTTGAGGTACAACTTCATACTGATCTGACTCAGGCGATCACTGTTGTGGTTGAGGCTGAATAATTTAAACTCAGCACCTCAAAGTAGACTGCGAAGCGGCATTGGCTCCATAAAGGGTCAGTGCCGTTTTAGTTTTTAAAAAATTATTTTCAATTGACGGTGTTAATTTGTCTTATAGTCGCTCTATAATCTATGTCTATAACTTAAAAAATATGTATCTATGAACGAAGCACTTTTTGCCGAACCAACAATAAGCCAGCCTTTGCCCCATTCCCTTGAAGCGGAACAGGCGGTTTTAGGCGGCCTGATGTTAAAGAATGATGCCTTTGATTCAGTAGCAGAAGTTCTTGGGGAAAATGATTTTTTTGGTGCCGATCACAGATCTATCTTCAATGCCATGGTTGGACTGGCTTCAGAGGGTCAACCCTTTGACCCTATTACCTTAACTGAGCATCTGCAGAATTCTAATGAACTTGGTGCCGTAGGTGGAGCAGAGTATCTGGTCGATCTAGCGCAAAACACACCGAGCTCCGCCAATGTTAAAGCCTATACCCAAATTGTCTTAGAGCGCTCTATCGTCAGGCAGCTAATAACAGCCTCTAGTGAGATTGTGCGCAAAAGCTACAATCCAGTGGGCTGGGATAGCGGCAAGCTTTTAGCTGAAGCAGAAGCTAGACTTCAAGAAATTATTGAAAATCGGCCCAAGCAGGGTGGTTTTAAGGATGTAAACAACCTAATAAAAGATGCAGTCGCTCGTCTGGATGAACTGTTTAAAAACGATTATGATATTACCGGTATGAGCACCGGATTTTCCGACTTAGATAATATGACTTCCGGCTGGCAAAAGTCGGATCTTATTATTGTTGCCGGTCGTCCATCGATGGGTAAAACCTCATTTGCTATGAATATGGTCGAGCATGCAACCTTGCATCAAGATCGGCCAGTACTGGTTTTTTCTTTAGAAATGCCCGCCAATCAGCTTATTACCAGAATGCTGTCATCCATGGGTAAGATTGACCAAACCAGAATGCGTTCGGGCAACCTTCAAGAGGACGATTGGCCACGTTTAAGCAGTGCGGCGCAGCGACTTAAAGACCGCCCCTTATTTATTGACGATTCTGCAGGTATTACTCCATTAGAAATGCGCAGTCGAATTAAGCAGTTTACCCGAGAGCGTGTAGAGCAATTGCGCCAACAATGGCATCAAGAACATGGTGCAGATTCCCAACCGGATAATGATGAGCTCTACAGGCAAGCCCAACCTGGTCTTATTATGGTGGACTACCTTCAGTTGATGAGTGGTACTAGTGCCTCCGAGGGAAGGGTGCAAGAAATCTCACAAATTTCTCGTGAGCTTAAAGGCTTGGCTAGAGAGTATGAATGTCCAATGATTGCCCTATCTCAGCTTAGTCGTAATGTTGAACAGCGACCCAATAAGCGACCAGTTAACGCAGATTTACGAGAATCTGGCGCCATTGAGCAAGATGCCGACGTTATTGCCTTTATTTATCGCGATGAGGTGTATAACGAAGACAGCCCGGATAAAGGCACTGCTGAAATTATACTGGGTAAACAGCGAAATGGGCCTATTGGTACCTGTCGTCTTATGTTTATGGGTAAATACACTCGCTTTGAAAACCTTGCAGTTGATAACTTCGCTGAGTACTAAACACAGCGCTTTAATGGGGTAACAATGCAAGTATTTCGCACAATAAGTGGTCTTAGAGACAACCTTTCTACTCATAGAATCCGTGGTCAATCCATTGGATTTGTTCCCACTATGGGAAACCTACATGACGGACACTTAGCGCTTATCAAACAGGCCAAAGAAACCAATGATATTGTGGTTTGTTCAATCTTTGTAAATGCATTGCAATTTGGTCTCAATGAGGACTGGGATAAATACCCGCGTACCTATGATTCTGATTGTGCAAAACTTGATCAGTCTGATTGTGATTACCTGTTTTTTCCAGACGATGGTGAAATGTACCCCAATGGCTTAGATACTCAGAGCCGAGTTATCTGTCCCACTATGACTGATGTACTTTGTGGCGCTAGTCGACCCGGGCATTTTGAGGGTGTTACCACCGTAGTGAGCAAGCTATTTAATATTGTTCAGCCAGATGAAGCTATATTTGGTATCAAAGATTATCAGCAATTAGCTGTCATCAAGCGCATGTCACAAGATCTTTGTCTGCCCGTAAAAATCGTAGCTGCACCTATTCATCGCGAAGCTGACGGTTTAGCTATGAGCTCAAGAAATAGCTATATCAAAAAAGAAGAGCGGCCAAAGGTTAAAGTGCTAAAAGAAGTGTTAGAGCTTATAGCCCAACAGATTAAAGCTGGTAATATGGATTTTATTAAACTGGAGTTAGAAGCGAAAAAACGCATTCAATTTGAGGGTTTTAGAGCAGATTACGTCACTATTAGTCATAGTAAAACGCTTCAACCTGCTGCGATAGATGATCGTCAAATAACCATATTAGGTGCCATGTATACAGAATCTGCACGCCTAATTGACAATATAAGTATCTGTTTAGATTAGAATTGCTATCTATATTTCGCAAACAATAGTCTCTCTTGATATAATAAACCTATGATAGATAATTAGGACAATGCTTTGTTATCAGCCTTTTTAAAAGCTAAATTACATATGGCCTGCGTGACTCATTCAGAGCTCTGGTATGACGGCTCTTGTGCTATTGATGCAGATTTACTCAAGCTAGCAGGCATGAAGGAGTTTGAGCAAATCGACATTTATAATGTTGATAATGGTGAGCGTTTTACTACCTATATTATTGCCGCAGAAGCTGGGTTTGGCACTATATCTATTAATGGTGCTGCAGCGCGTCTCTGTCAGGTGGGCGACCGCATTATTATTGCTACCTACGGCCAATTTAATGAGCAAGAAGCGGCTGAACACAAGCCAAAATTGGTCTATCTCAACAAAGATAATAGCGTTGAACGCACCTCAAACACCATTCCAGTCCAGCTAGCTGGTTAATTTTTAAGCAAATTTTCTACGGTTTTAGTTGACTACTTGCAAAAAAGTGGTAAATTAGCGCCGAATTAGCTCGTATTGAGTTAAATTTTAAGTCCAAGTACCAGACAGGTGTTACCCATACCGCTGGTCATCATAAGTGATGGAGCTATTACCCATAGCCCCTACAAACGGTCAAAACACTTACCGGTGTGACTGTAGTTAGCTACTTCTGTGGCGTCCCTATTGATGTTTCAGCCTAGTCACCACTGGGAAAGGTTCTTTTCGCTCTTGGTTTTATATCTAAGAGATAGGTATTTAGAGGACAAATTATGGAACATTTATCTGGCGGTGAGATCGTTATACGCGCCTTAAAAGATGCAGGTGTTAAAAACGTTTGGGGGTACCCCGGCGGTGCGGCACTGCATATTTATGATGCACTATACAGACAAGAAGATGTTGAGCATCTTTTAGTACGCCATGAACAGGCGGCTGTGCACGCGGCTGATGGATTTTCCAGAGCCACTGGAGAGGTGGGCACAGCCCTAGTGACCTCAGGTCCCGGTGCAACCAATGCCATCACTGGTATTGCCACAGCCTATATGGATTCAATTCCACTGGTTGTTATTTCTGGTCAGGTTCCAAAAATTAAAATTGGTCAAGATGCCTTTCAGGAAACTGATATGGTGGGTGTTTCTCGTCCCATCGTAAAGCACAGTTTTTTGGTGACTCAAGCGGAAGATATAGCAGAGACCATAGCTAAGGCCTATTACATTGCATCGACCGGCAGACCCGGTCCTGTCGTTGTTGATATCCCAAAAGATGTAACTGATCCCAACTACAAAGTACCCTATGAATGGCCAGCTAATATTAAGATGCGTTCTTATCAGCCGACCAATAAGGGACATCGCGGGCAGCTTAAGCGCGCGGTTAAAACTCTATTGTCTGCCAAAAAGCCGGTTATTTATTCCGGTGGTGGGGTTATCTTAGATAACGCCTCAGATCAGCTAATTGAATTAGCCCAACGCCTAAATTACCCAGTAACCAATACGCTAATGGGATTAGGCGCATACCCCGCGACTGATCGTCAGTTTATTGGTATGTTAGGTATGCATGGTACTTATGAAGCCAATACCGCAATGCATGAGTCTGATGTAATTTTTGCTGTGGGCGCGCGGTTTGATGATCGTGTAACTAATGATCTCGATAAATTTTGTCCCCACGCAACGATTATTCATATTGATGTTGATCCAACATCAATATCGAAAAATATCAATGCGCATATTCCGGTGGTTGGTACCTGTACTTCGGTTCTCAATGAAATGTTGAGTATTGCCGACGATATGGCTACAGAGCCAGACGCAGAAGCGATTAAAGATTGGTGGGCTAGAATTGATCAATGGCGAGCCGATAAGGGCATTTATACCGCTAATCGCTATGAGCCCAGTGTAGGCGACATAATTAAGCCTCAGGATGCGATAAAAGCGCTCTATAAGGCAACGGATGGCAATGCCTATGTGACGTCTGACGTAGGTCAGCATCAAATGTTCGCTGCCCAATATTATCTGTTTGATAAGCCACGTCGCTGGATTAATTCTGGTGGTCTTGGAACCATGGGTTTTGGTTTGCCCGCCGCTATGGGTGTGCAATTAGCCTTTCCTGATGCTCAGGTTGCCTGTGTAACCGGTGAGGGTAGTATCCAAATGTGCATTCAGGAATTATCCACCTGTAGCCAATATAATTTGCCGGTAAAAATTATTAATCTTAATAATTCGGCATTGGGCATGGTTCGCCAGTGGCAGGATATGAATTACAGCAGTCGCTACTCTCAGAGTCTCTATGAAGACTCTTTGCCTGACTTTGTTGCCCTGGCGGAAGCCTATGGCCATGTGGGCATGAAAGTGACGCGTTATGAGGATCTTGAAGAGAAAATGCGAGAATGCTTTGCATTAAAAGACCGCACAGTATTTATGGATATCTGTGTTGATAAGTCCGAGCATGTATATCCAATGCAGATACCAGGTGGTGCAATGGGTGACTTGTTTCTTAATAAATCGGAGAAAACCTAATGAAACGCATAATTTCAATATTACTGGAAAACGAATCCGGTGCGCTTTCACGGGTAGTCGGGTTATTTGCTCAAAGAGGTTATAATATAGACACTTTGACAGTTGCGCCGACCGATGATGATACGCTTTCGCGATTGACCCTCACAACACAGAGTGATGATCAGATGGCGGAGCAGATTGTAAAACAGCTTCACAAGTTAATTGATACCATTAAGGTAGTTGATTTAACCGTGGGCTCTCATATTGAGCGCGAGTTGATGCTAGTAAAAATAAAAGCATCAGATGCTGAAGTTCGCGCGGAATTAAAGAGCTGTGTGGAGATTTTTAGAGGTCATGTTGTTGATGTAACAGCCTCGACTTATACAGTGCAGCTCACTGGCGACAGTGATAAATTAGATGCATTTATCGATGCCGTAAGAGAAATTGGCATTATGGAAGTCGTTCGAACTGGTGTCTCTGGCATCGCTCGTGGCGATAAATTTTTACGTGTATAACTATTAACTAGGTGAAATCAATGCAAGTTTATTATGATAAAGACTGTGATCTTTCAATTATCAAGGGAATGAAAGTATCTATTATTGGCTATGGCTCACAGGGTCATGCTCACGCCAACAACCTGAAAGATTCGGGAGTTGATGTAACTGTAGGCCTTCGAAAAAGTTCGTCCTCAGCGGCAAAAGCTGAAGCGGCGGGGTTAAAGGTTAAAGATGTTCCCAGCGCGGTAGCGGGTGCTGATTTAGTTATGATACTGACCCCTGATGAATTTCAGTCGCAATTATATCGTGACGAAGTAGAGCCCAATCTAAAGCAGGGCGCTACCCTAGCTTTTGCTCATGGTTTTGCAATTCATTACAATCAAGTTGTACCCCGTGCTGACTTAGACGTGATTATGATTGCGCCAAAAGCGCCAGGGCATACCGTGCGTAATGAGTTTGTGAATGGCGGTGGTATTCCAGATTTAGTTGCGGTTTATCAAGACGCTTCTGGTAAGGCAAAATCGGTTGCTATGTCATACGCTTCAGGTGTGGGCGGTGGCCGAACTGGTATTATTGAGACTACCTTTAAAGACGAGACTGAAACTGATCTATTTGGTGAGCAGGCGGTTCTTTGTGGTGGTGCAGTAGAGCTTGTAAAAGCAGGTTTTGAGACATTGACTGAAGCCGGTTATGCCCCAGAAATGGCCTATTTTGAATGTCTGCACGAGCTAAAATTGATCGTTGATCTAATGTATCAAGGCGGTATTGCCAATATGAACTACTCGATCTCTAATAATGCAGAGTACGGTGAGTATGTGACTGGCCCTGAGGTAATCAATGATGAGTCCCGTGCAGCGATGCGCAATGCCCTTAAGCGTATTCAAGATGGCGAATACGCCAAGATGTTTATCTCAGAGGGTGCGCTAAACTATCCTTCAATGACCGCCTATCGTCGAAATAACGCGGCACATCCTATTGAAAAAGTGGGTGCTGAATTGCGCGGTATGATGCCTTGGATTACTAAGAACGCATTAGTAGACAAAGATAAAAATTAATTAATACATTTGATTAATACCAAACGGCCCTTAATAGGGCCGTTTCACTTTTAATATGTGAATAACCTATAATTAGCATAACTTATTTGAGTGTATCGCTATGAGTAATTCTGAAAATTCTGAAAAAATTATTGAAATTGATAGCTTTTCAGAGACAAAAGCCAGTGAATCAGTACGGCCGAGAAAGGGCATTTATTTGTTGCCAAACTTACTCACAACCGGTGCGCTTTTCGGTGGTTTTTACGCTGTTCTATCGAGCTTTAGTGGCAACTACCAAATGGCAGCAATTGCGATTTTTGTAGCAATGGTTTTTGATGGTTTAGATGGTCGTGTTGCGCGAATGACCAATACTCAAAGTGATTTTGGCGTTCAATATGACAGCCTATCCGATATGGTTTCATTTGGTATTGCGCCAGCCATTGTTGTCTATGGTTGGGGTATGACGAGTCTAGGAAAAGTAGGTATTGCCGCGGCGTTTGTGTATGCCTCATGTGCAGCGCTTAGATTAGCGCGTTTTAATGTTCAATCGGGTATCAATAGCGGTAAATTCTTTATTGGTTTGCCCAGTCCAGCCGCCGCCGCACTAATTGCGGGTTTTGTTTGGTCAGCACAGTCGTTGCAGCCGTTCTTTTTACTGTCGAGCTTTAGTGCATTTTTAACCGCATTAGCAGGCTTTCTAATGGTGTCTAATTTTAAATATCCAAGCTTTAAACAGATAGATCTTCGAGGCAAAGTACCCTTTGTGGTTATTCTTTCTATAGTGATGTCATTTGTAGTGATTACTATAGATCCGCCGCGTATTTTATTTATCTTGGCTCTGGGTTTTGCGCTCTATTCTCCCGCCAAATTCGTTTGGTCAAAATTCTATCCTTAAGCAATAAGGGTTAATATTTTTTAAGGATGGTGGGTCTGATCATTATCCATACCTCATAGTCAGAGTTACACTGTTTTTCTTGACCAAATAACCAGCCTAAAAATGGTAATTC
>MDTB01050564.1_pt1 | contig 22009 bp, 22 predicted proteins | sample 811161 | NCBI WGS metagenome assembly MDTB01 (sample SAMN05326650, study PRJNA326480) | marine metagenome | isolation source: seawater | place: Mediterranean Sea | collected 2009 | reverse complement strand
GCAAAACAATCTGGAAAAAAACATATTTTTCAAAAAGAATTTAAATAAGGATAACTTTGTCTAAATCAATTAATTTAATTAAAGATCCAATTTGGACTCTATTAAGAAAGGTCACTATCCCTGCAAGTGTTGGCTCATTATTTCAAACTTTTTATAATTTAGTCGATACTTGGTTTGCTGGTGGAATTTCTGCGGAAGCAATAGGTGCTATAGCAAAATCATTTCCAATTTATTTTACTATTATTGCTGTTGGTGTTGGATTAGGTGCAGCGACGAACGCTTTAATTGGTAACTCAATAGGTGAAAAAAAAGTTAGAGTTGCCTCTATGTATATTGCTCAGTCGCTGATTTTTGCTTTGACTGTATCAATATTTGTAACTCTATTTGGTTTAAATACATCAAATTATCTTTTAGGAGTCATGGGATCTGATGCTGCTGGAATAGCTTTAACAAGAGAGTATTTAGATATTATTTTTTATGGAACTTTTATTGTATTGATACAAATATCATTAAATGGAACTCTAAATGCTCAAGGTGACACAAGAAGTTATAGAAATGTTTTAATCTTTAGTTTTTTTCTAAATATTTTTTTAAATCCTCTTTTTATATGGGGATATGGATTTATCCCTGGTTTTGGTATAGCTGGACTAGCAATAGCAACGGTGATTTCACAGTTAATTGGAACAATCTACCTAGCTTACAAAGTCAATAATTGTAAGATAAGGGAATACTTAAAATTGCAATGCTTCATTCCGAAGTTTGAATATTTAAAACCACTAACGACACAAGCTGTCCCTGTTATGTTCAGCATGTTATTTATTGGAGTAGGCATATTAAATATCTTATATTTTATTGGGCAGTTTGGTGAACTAGCGGCAGCTGGCTATGGCGCTGCATTAAGAATTGAACAAGTTTTTTTATTACCAGTTATTGGATTAAATACCGCAGTTCTTTCTATTGGAGGACAGAATTTTGGGGCTAAAGAATATGATAGAATTAGAGAACTCTATACAAAGGCTCTATTGTTTGGCACTTCATTTATGACAATTGCTGGGTTAATAATATTTTTTGGTTCAGAATTTTTTGTTTCATTGTTTACCGATAATCAAGAAGCTATTATGAGAGGAGTTATTTATTTAAAAGTCGCAGCTTTAATTGGCCCGATTTACCCAGTGTTCTTTATAACCACAGCAGTATTTCAGGCTGTTAAAAAACCTCTTTATAGTCTTTATTTAAGTATTTTAAGATTAACAGCCTTCCCCTTTTTAAGCTTATGGTATGTTATCAATATTAGAGGAGGAGATTATGAAGATATTTTCTACACAATCATGGCCACAAATTGGTCAATGGGTATTGCCGTATTAATATTTATTGGTTATTTTTTAAATAATGTTTTTAAACAAAAAAAAACTCTTTTTGCTTATTAGTATCAGTTTAACATTTTTTTTCTTAACTTATAATGATATCGAAAGTGATGAAATAAAGCTAATTTCAGGAATAGCAAAAGTTACCGATGGTGACACAATACGAATAGGTGAAAAAAAAATACGTTTATTAGGAATTGATGCACCTGAAATAAAGCAAACCTGTAAGAAAACTTGGTTTTCTACTTCATTTATATCTTTTAAAAAAGATTATCCGTGTGGAGATATATCGACAATTAGATTAAAAAAAAAATTAACGATAAATTTGTAATTTGTAAATATATTAATAAAGATAGATACAAAAGGTATATTGCAGAATGTTTTAAAAATAAAATTAATATAAATGCCTGGATGGTTCGCAGCGGATATGCAGTAGCTTATACAAAATATTCAAAAAAATTTGTAACTGAAGAAAATATAGCTAGGAAAGAAAAATTAGGTTTATGGTCTGGTACTTTTGAGATGCCGTGGGATTTCAGAAAAAAAAATTAGTCTTTTTGTAATTTTTTTTCAAGTTTTCTAACTAAATATGAGACGATTAATATTAAGATTAAATATTCAAAAATTAAAAAAGTATATATTTCTAATGGCCTATAAGTTGTAACTACTAACTCATTTGCTTTTCTAGTTAAATCTCCAATACCTATTATTGATACTAATGAAGACATTTTTAATACGTAAACAAATTGATTGCCAATTGCAGGTAAGATATTCTTTATAGCTTGAGGAAGAATAATTAATTTTAGTTTTCTTAAAAAATTTAGTCCTAATGAACTTCCAGCTTCCCATTGTGCTTTTCTGATCGAGTTAATCCCAGCCCTAAAAATTTCAGCTTGAAAAGCACTTTCACTAATTGATAAAGCAATGATACCAGAAACAAATGGACTAAAGCTAATGCCTGTCATTATAGGTAAACCATAATAAATCCATAAAATTAAAACTAATAATGGAATTGCTCTTACGATTTCAACATAACCAATATTTAAATAAGTTAAGAATTTACTTTTAGCCAAAGATGGTATTGCAACTAGCAATCCTAGAAAAATAGAAATGATTATTGAAATTATAGAAATAAAAATTGTTGTAGTTAGACCACTTAATAAAAATTTAAGATTAGTTAGTCCCTCAATATTATTTGGAGATAAAATCAACCAATTAAGATCATTTTTACCACAAGAGGTTAAAGATAAAATTAAGAATAAAAAAAATAAATTTTTCACTCTCAAAATTATAAAGAATTAAAAATTAATTACTAATTGATTATAGGCTTTTTAAATTATATTTATCTAGTAACTTATTAAAGAAGCCTGATGATTTTTTCTTTTTTATCCACTTATTTACATAGTTATTCCATTTTTCGTCACCTTTAGGTACCATCATAGCTAAAAAAGCTGGATTCTTTTCACCATCAGGCACAATAGCTAGTTTAGGATATTTAATCACCAATTTGTTGGCTTCAGTTGAACTCGTTATATTTCCGTCTGCTCTTCCGGCCAAAACTTCTTGAAAATCTCTAGCTGGAGCTTCAACTGAATTTAATTTTGATTTTGGAAAAAATTCTTTTGCTTTTTCTTCTTGAGATGTACCGAGTGTAGTAGCAATTGTTACATTTGAACTGTTAAGCGACTCCCAAGTTGGAAATTTTTTTAAATTTTCTTTAAGAACTAGTGGAACAGTTCCATATTTGTAATAGGTATCTGTAAAACCAGCTACCTCAGCTCTCTTAGGAGTTTTAGTTACACTTGTTGAAATATCATATCTCTCTGATGTTATACCCGAAACAATTGTTTTCCATTCAGCAGGTACAAATTCAATTTTAACACCCATATCTTTTGCCAATTCATTCATGACGTCTATATCAAATCCTTTATATTTGTTGGTCGCTGGATCTTTCATTGTCATAGGGTCCCAATCTCCAGTAGTGCCAACTTTTAAAATTCCAGATGATAGGATTTTGTCTAAATTAGATTCTGCGTTTAAAGAAAAGGGTAAAAGAGCAAATATAATTATCAATAATAGTTTTTTCATGGCTCTTAATAACTTATTTAAAATGTAAAAGAGACTATAATCTTGACGCAGTATTACAAAGCCATAAATAAAGATGTTTAGCAAAAGAACGTCTAATAAATATATTAAATTCGGTACTATCTATTTGATGTATAATTACGTCAATACCATTAATGATTGTTTGACATACATTTCCAGTATTTTTCTCAAATATGCTAAGGTCTAAAGGACAATTTTTAGATATGAGATCGTAAAATTTATCTCCCTTGATGTTAATACATGTGTACTGATCACTAACATATGTTACAGCACCTTTATTTAATTGATATAATTCAGTATACAAACTTTCTCCAATTGTATTAAATTTTTTTAAATCTATTTGATTAGAGTATATTAACCATTCATCTGGACCTAACCACAATATACTTATTTCTTGATTTGATGCAGAAGTATTAGGTTCATAAGGCAATATTATACTCAGCAATTGACCAACTTTTTTTAAGAATTCTCGATTTTTTCCCCTTAAATTTATTTTAAATTTAGGCTCTATATCTTTTATAGATAATTTAGAAAAATTTTTTGATTCATTAATAGAAGATTTAAATTTATGCATTTAATTTTTCATTATCTTTATCAATAAAAACTGTGTCAGAAACAATTACACCAATATTTTTATTAATCATTGGTATTAATAATTTTTTACCTTTTAAATTTCTTCCATTTTTTAAAACAGCTAATGCAATAGATTTTTTTAAATTTGGACTATAATAACTTGAAGTAACATGACCCAACATTTCAATATGCTTATCATTTACGTTTTGTACAATTTGTGCACCTTCTTCTAATATTTCTTTTGGATCATCTGTTAATAATCCAACCAGTTGTTTTCTATTTTCTTTTATTGTGTCACTTCTATATAAAGATCTTTTTCCAATAAAATCGTATTTCTTTTTACTAATAATCCAATCCATTTGTAAATCATTTGGCGTCATGGTACCATCTGTATCTTGTCCAACTATAATAAAACCTTTTTCCGCCCTTAATAAATGCATAGTCTCTGTTCCATATGGGGTAATGTTGTATTCTTTTCCTGCCTCCATACATTTTTCCCATATATATTTACCATAAGATGCTTGAACATTAATTTCATAACTCAATTCACCTGTGAAGCTTATCCTCATGATTCTGCATTTAATATTTTCAAAACTGGTTGTTTTAAAAGTCATATGAGGAAAATCTTTATTATCTAGGGATATATCTTTAAACATTTTTTTTATTACTTTTTTTGAATTTGGTCCGCAAACACTAATAGTTGCAAATTGATCAGTAACACTTGTTAAATATACATCTAAATTTGGCCATTCAGTTTGAAGGTAATCCTCTAATTTACCCATTACGTTTGCCGCCCCACCTGTTGTTGTTGTCATTATATAGTGATTTTCACTAATCCTGGTTGTTACTCCATCATCATAAACCATACCATCTTCATTAAGCATTAATCCGTATCGACATTTTCCTATTTGTAATTTTGACCACGCATTAGTATATACTCTATTTAAAAACTCAGATGCATCCGTACCCTTGATATCAATTTTACCAAGAGTTGATGCGTCAAGAATAGCAACACTATCTCTTGCTGCCTTACTCTCTCTTTGTACTGCTTCAAACATATTTTCATTTTTTATCGGGTAATACCAAGATCTTTTCCATTGACCAACATTTTCAAATTTAGCATTATTATTTTCATGCCATTCGTGAATAGGAGTTAGTCTTATAGTATCAAAAAATTTTCCTACATTACTCCCAACAATAGCTCCAAATGTTAGAGGGGTATATGGTGGTCTAAAAGTAGTTGTTCCCAATTCACCCATATCTGTGTTAGTTAAATCAGAAACTATACCTAACGCATGCATATTGGATAGTTTTCCCTGATCAGTGCCCATCCCAGTGGTTGTATATCTTTTTACGTGTTCTATAGATTTAAAACCTTCTCTTAAAGCCAATTTAATATCTTTAGAAGTTGAATCATTTTGAAAATCTATAAAAGATTTATTATATCCGAAAGATTTAATTGAGGGAATTAACCATATATTCTTTTTATTAGTTTCTTTGGAGCAAGCAATCTTTAATTCGTCAAATTCAGTACTTTTAATTTCTAAAAAATTTTTTACACTATCATTTGAATTCTTTATTAATTGATCCATTTCAAAGTCACCATTGCATGATCCGACACTGATTTGATTTTCAGGGGTTTTATTTTTGTCCGGTAAAAAAATATTATCTTTTTCTTGATATTTCAATCTACCTCCAGATTGTGTAAATAAATGCACCATAGGTGTCCATCCACCAGAAATACATAAACAGTCACAACTTTGATTAATTTTTTTTCCTACTAAATTTTTCCCATCATCAGAAAGCTCCATAACTTCTACTGAATTAATCTTTTTATAACCAGTCGTATTTATGACCGCATGTTTCCAAAGTATTTTTATACCCAATTTTTCTGCAGATTTGACTATCAAAGAATTTGATTTCTCTCTAATATCTATAATAGGATTAACTATAACCCCACTTTTTTTTAAAGCTATAGCTGTTTCATATGAACTATCATTGTTTGTAAAAATTGAAACCTTATTTCCTGTTTTCACACCATAATAATCAATATATTTCTTTACCGAAGAGGATAAAATTATTCCTGGTCTGTCATTGTTGTTAAATATTAATGGTCTTTCGATTGATCCAGTAGCTATAATTACTTTTTTTGCTCTTATTTTCAAAAGACGGTGTCTAATTTTATTCTTTTTTTCACTTATATCTAAATGATCTGTAAGATTCTCTTTAGCTAATAAAAAATTGTAATTATGAAAGGCTGCTAATGTTGTCCTTTTTTTTACAGTAAGATTCTTATATTTTTTAAGATTTTCGATTTCATTTTGTAACCATAAACTTAATTTATCATTATTTATTTTAAATAGTTCATTATTATTATAAATCGATGATCCGCCCAAAATGCTTTTATCATCGATAAGAAGGGTTTTGTAATTATTCTGCGCAGAAATCTTAGATGCAATTATTCCAGAAATTCCTCCTCCTATGACTAATACATCATAATGTAAATATTGGTGTTCATATATATCTTTATCGGGTTTGGTTGGGGATTTCCCCAAACCTGCCGAATGCCTTATAAAATATTCATACTTTTTCCAAAAGTTTGCTGGCCACATAAAAGTTTTATAATAAAATCCTGCTGGGAGCAGGGGAGATAAGAAATTATTAACTCCTCCAACATCAAAATTAACACTTGGCCAACAATTTTGGCTAGAAGCCTCTAAACCATCGTAAATTTCAATTTCTGTTGCTCTTACATTTGGTTCAGTAATTGAGGGATCATTTCCTAATTGGACTATCGCATTTGGTTCTTCTGAACCACAAGTCATAATACCTCTTGGCCTATGGTATTTAAAACTTCTACCAACCAAATGGATACCATTAGCAATAAGTGCAGATGCTAATGTATCTCCTTTAAAACCAAAAAGATTTTTACCATTGAATTTAAATTTTATTTTTAAAGTTTGATCTATAAATTTATTACTAATTCTTAATTCGTTATTCATAATTTATTGGGGGTTTTTCTCCCATTTTGTAAACTGCATGTATTTTGTCATTAGTTGTATCTCTCACAACATTGAACCATTTTCTACATCCATGAGAATGGTTCCATCTTTCAAACTGAACACCTTTAATATTTTTTCTCATAAAAAGAAATTCAGCCCATTCGTCATCACTTAACTCTGTAGGTTGTTTAGGTCTTTCTATATGAGCCTCGCCACCACAAGAAAATTCAATTTGATCTCTTTCTCCACAATAAGGACAATTAATAATAAACATTAGTGTGCAACTGCTGCAGCCCCATGTTCATCGACAAGATCTCCACTAACAAATCTATTTAAATTGAAAGGTGCATTCAATTTATGAGGTTCATCATTTGCAATAGTATGCGCGAATAAATCTCCAGAACCAGGTGTTGCTTTAAAACCTCCTGTACCCCATCCACAATTAAAATATAAACCATTGATGTTAGTTTTACTAATTATTGGGCTTGCATCAGGACAAATGTCAACTATACCACCCCATTGTCTAAGCATTTTCATTCGACTAAAAATTGGATATAATTCTAAAATTGCTCTTAATGTTTCTTCAACTATATTATGACTTCCTTTTTGTGTATAGGAAATATAAGAATCTGTTCCAGCACCAATTACTAGTTCTCCCTTATCAGATTGACTTACATAGGCATGGACTGCATTAGACATAACAACAGTATCTATAATAGGTTTAACAGGCTCCGATACTAATGCTTGAAGCGGTTTACTTTCTAAGGGCAATCTAAGATCAACCATTTTAGCAATAACACTTGAATGGCCTGCTGCTACAACTCCAATTTTCTTAGTCTTGATGAATCCTTTATTAGTTTCAACACCCTCAACTCCTTGTCCATTTCTTTTGATACCTTTAACTTCACAATTTTGAATTATATCAACACCCATAGAGTCAGCAGCTCTTGCATAACCCCATGCAACAGCATCATGTCTTGCTGTACCAGCTCTTTTCTGAAGCGTTCCACCAAGAACAGGATATCTAATTTGTTGCGATGTATTTATAATAGGACAAAACTTTTTAACCTCTTCAGTTTCAAGCCAAAGTGCATCAATGCCATTTAATCTATTTGCATGCGTTCTTCTTTTCAAGTCTCTTACATCTTGAAGATTATGTGCAAGATTCATTACTCCTCTTTGACTAAACATAATATTATAATTTAATTCTTGTGCTAAATTTTCCCAGATTTTTAATGCATGATCATATAGTCCCGCGCTTGCATCCCACAAATAATTAGATCTGATAATTGTTGTGTTCCTACCGGTGTTTCCTCCACCAATCCATCCTTTTTCTAGAACAGCAATATTTGTTAAATTATGTTTTTTTGCTAAATAATAGGCAGTTGCTAAACCGTGACCTCCACCACCAATTATTATAACGTCATATTCTTTTTTTGGCTCCGGATCCCTCCACGCTCTTTGCCAATTTTCATGCTGACTAAAAGCATTCTTAATTAAAGAAAATATAGAGTATTTATTTTTCATATTTTCAAGAAAATACTTTAAAAATATTGAATATTCAATGTTTTCAAGTTACACAGTATATAAAGGAAGGATGGGTGAGCTGGTTTAAACCAACGGTTTGCTAAATCGTCGTGCGTCGTAAGATGTACCGAGGGTTCGAATCCCTCTCCTTCCGCCACTAATATAGCGGATCATCTAAAAAAAAGTTTTTCATTTTTATAGGTTTTTTTTCCAAAATATACCTATACACATTATAATTTTCTAAGACTCCCTGGACATAATTTCTGGTCTCTTTAAATTTAATTAATTCTACCCAGTTTATATAATCTATCTGGTTTTTTTGTGGGTTTTTATTTAGTTTTTTCCAATACCTAACTCTTTTTGGACCCGCATTGTAGGCAGCTATAGCGAATGGATATGATCCATCATAGTCTAATATTAATCCTGCTATATAATGTGATCCTAAATTAATATTATATTCAGGATCAGAAGTTAGTCTTTTTTTTGAATAAGGAAGATTTGCCTGCTTAGAAACTAGTTTAGCTGTATAAGTCATAAGTTGCATTAAACCTCTTGCACCTGCTGAACTATTAGCTTTAATATCGAATTCACTTTCTTGCCTTATAATTGATAAAATAAATGACTGCTCAGGTATTTTCCTACCATTAACTAGATTTGGAGTGCTTATTATTGGATAATTAAAAGTATTATGAAACCTTTTTTCATATGAAGCTAACTTAGCTATTTGAATAGCAAAATCATATCTAGATATATTTGTAGCAAGTTCTGCAGCCAGAACCTCACTACCATTTTCAATATTTTGAGTTGCTAAATGTCTTAAAAAGTATTTAGTATATTTGTCTTTGTCTAATTCATCAAGCAAATATATTATTTTAATCAACTTATTTTCATAAAATATTTTTTTATATTTTTCATCTATTTTCATTTGCTCATCAAGAATAAAATTTTCATTAGGATTTATTTTCATAAATGCTAACTGTCCATAATAAGTATTTAAATATTTAGACGATTCCCTGTACCATTTGTTTGCTTCATTTTCTCTTCCTAATGTTTCGTAAGTTCTTGCTAACCAAAAAGCGCCTCTAGATAAACTAATTGGATAACTAACATTTTCATAAAAATTTCTAAAATGTTCTTCTGCACGTATAGGATCATTTAAAAAACTTAGAGATATCCAACCACTCATCCATTCAGCCTCTGCATATTCAGGTCCCTCAGTTAATGCGTGTTTACTTGAAATTTTATATGCAAGATCATATTTTTTTTTGTATAAAAGAGATCTAGATAATATTAATCTCTCTTTCCACCACTTATCTGGCCTTATCATATAATTTTTAGTGTTTGGAATTTTTAATAAAATTTCTAAAGATGAATCAACTCTACCACGCTTTCTCCTCCATTTTAAACGATCATAGTTTAATCCTGGATCATTTTTAAATTTAGGTGGCACTTTACTAATTGCGTTATCAACACCGTAAGATTTACTCATTAACAGTTGTCTAGCTGTATATAATAACTGGTAATCTTTTGGTAAATATCTTAACATTCTTTTTAGGTCCCAATATTTATTTTCCCAAGCTAAATAGTCTGCTCTCTTAATATAATCATCTGTATTTAAGTATTTTTTAAATCTTTTCCTAAAGACTTTCATTTCAGATCTACTTAATTTGGCTGTTATCCAGCCATCCTTTAAAATATTTATACCTTTTTGAGTTTCACCAGATAATATAAAACTTTCTCCTAATATTATTTTTCCATATCCACTCAGAGGCTCCTCATTTTCAAACCACTGAATAATTTTTTTATGGGATATTTTTTTGGTTGATAATTTGTGTTCTGCTAAAAATTTAAGTCTATTTATTCTTGGAAAATCATTATTTTCATCAATAAAATTTTTATAATCGTAAAAACTTGCTTGATTATTGACTGTCAATAAGTACTTCCATTGAACAAATTTGTAGATAGATTTATCTTTGGCCTTCTTTGCAATTCTTATTGACTCAATCCATTTTCCCTTTTCAAAAGCTTGAATTGCCCTATAGGCCAAATCAAAATCTCTTTGCTTAAAATATTTAGATTTTTTATCAATTTTTTTCTTTTCTTTTTTAACTATTAAAGGCTTACTTTTTGGTATCAAAAACTCAATATTGGTTTCTTTTGTTTTTTTATTTACTAATTCTCCTTTTTTAATTGAATCTTCAGTTTTTAATAAGGGTTTTTTTAGAGGCTTTACAATATTTTGAATTTCTTTTGATTTTTTTACTTCTTTAGATAACGAAGGTTTTTTTAATGGCAATATTTCCCCTTCCACATAGGAGATATTTAAAAATGATAAAATATTTAATATTATTAAATATTTTAAAAGATTTTGTGTATTAATGTTCATAATTTTAGTAAATGAATCAATAAACTATGTTATAAGTATTTATGTTCAAAGGATCAAATGTTGCTTTAGTTACACCGTTCAAAAACAACAAGTTAGATGAAGAAAACTATATCAAACTTATTAATTTTCACCTAAACAATGGGACAAATGGGCTAGTTCCAGCTGGTACAACCGGTGAATCGCCTACGTTAAATCATGAAGAACACCAAAAAGTAATTGAACTTTGCATTAAAGAAGCAAAAGGCAAAATACCTGTCATAGCAGGAACCGGATCTAATTCAACTGAAGAGGCAATAGAATTAACAAAACACGCTGAGAAGGCCGGAGCCGATGGCGCATTGGTTGTTACACCATATTATAACAAACCAACACAAGAAGGTCTTTTTCAGCACTACAAGGCAATTAATGATAACACAAGTCTTCCAATTATAATTTATAACATACCAAGCAGATGTGTGATTGATATGTCAGTCGACACTATGGCTAGATTATTTGAACTTAAAAATATTACTGGAGTAAAAGATGCAACAGGTGATTTAGATAGACTCGACCAAACAATAAAAAAATTAGGAACTGATTTTATTCAGCTAACTGGTGAAGATGGACTTGCATTTCAATTTAATAAAAGAGGTGGGGTAGGAATAATATCTGTTACAGCTAATATCGCTCCAAAATTATGTTCGGATATGCAAAAATATTCGAAATCAAAATCTGGTAATGAACTTAAAGAAGCTGAGCGAATAGACCAATTGTTACAACCTCTTCATAAATCACTGTTTGCCGAAAGTAATCCTGCACCTGTTAAGTATGCAGCAAAACTATTAAATCTCTGTGATGATGCTGTTCGTTTGCCTTTAGTTAAAGTTAAAGAAACTACAAAGAAACAAATTGAAGAAGCACTAAAAACAGCTAATATTTTGTAAAATGATCCAGAAAAATACTGGAATAAAAATTATTTGTCTTAATAGAAAAGCACATTTTAATTTTTTTTTTGAAGATACTATTGAGGCTGGAATAGTTCTTCGAGGCTCTGAGATTAAATCATTAAGATCAGGCAAGGTAAATATTGCTGACTCTTACGCGATTAACAAAAAAGGAGAAATTTATTTAATAAATTCTCATATCGCTACCTATAAAAATTCAAGCTACAATAATCACAATCCTACAGATGAAAGAAAACTTTTATTAAAAAAAAAGGAAATAAATAAACTTATTGGCAAACTGGAAAGAGAGGGACTAACTTTAGTCCCAACGAAAATGTATTTCAAAAAAGGTAAGGCCAAAATCGAAATAGCCGTAGCAAAAGGTAAAAAGAAATATGATAAGCGACAAGTTAAAAAGAAAAGGGACTGGAATCGTGAAAAAGCAAGATTTATCAGAAAATCAAGTTAGCAAAATAGTTTATTTGTCAATTGGCACCAATTTAGGAAATAAATTAGCAAATTTAGAAAAAACAAAATATCATATTTTTTCTGATAAAATCAAAATAGATAAAATTTCAAAAATATACAAATCATCTTCTTGGCCTGACAAAAACTTACCTTTTTACTTAAATATTGTTTTAAAAATCCAGACAAGTTTAAATCCTTATGAATTATTAAAAAGATTAAATTTAATTGAAACTAAAATGGGTCGTAAGAGAAAGTACAAAAATGAGCCAAGAATTTGCGATATTGATATACTCGATTATGATAAAATGATTATTAATCAAAAAAAATATGAACAAAAATTAATTCTGCCACACCCTTCAATGCACAAAAGAGCATTTATTTTAATACCACTATTTGATATAGAGAAAAATTGGTTTCATCCCAAAAAAAAAGCAAATATTTATGATCTTTTCAAAGATTTAACAATTAAAAATATTAATTCTGTTAAGGAATTACGAAATTAATGATATAAATAAATAAGCGATGCTCAATTCAACTAAATTAATAGATAAAGTTAAGTCGTATAATAAATTCTTAAAGCACGAGAAATTAAGCAAAGCCTTTCATTTTGCAGTTAAAGCACACGAAAATCAAAAGCGGGAGTCAGGTGACCCTTATGCTGTGCATCCAATAGAAGTGGCCAATATATTAACTGAATTGAAACTAGATAGCGATACAATTACTACAGGATTACTTCATGACACAATTGAAGATACTCATGCTACCTACGAGACTATAAAAGAGGAATTTGGAAAAGAAGTTGCTGATTTAGTAGATGGTGTAACAAAAATATCAGTTTTAGAAAACCAAGCTATTGAAAATTCAAAAGCTGAAAATTTTAGAAAACTTATATTGGCAACATCTAAAGATATTAGAGTTTTATTAGTTAAAATTGCAGATCGTTTACACAACATGAGAACTATTCAAGCAATTAATGATAGTGAAAAAAGAAAAAGAATAGCTAAAGAAACGATGGAAATTTATGCTCCATTAGCTGATAGAATGGGCATGAATAGAATAAGAGATGAACTTGAAGATTTATCGTTTAATGTTCTAAATTCTGAAGCTAGAGAATTAATAAAAAAACGTTTAGATAACATAGTTAAAAATACTACAGACGATTTTAATAGTATTTCATATGATATTTTTAATATTTTAAAGGAAAACGATATTAATGCCAAAATAGTTGGTAGAGAAAAAACTCCTTTTTCTATTTGGAGAAAAGTACAAAAAAAAAGAACCTCGTTAGAACAAATTACAGATATAATTGGATTTAGAATAATTCTTGAAAATATTGATGACTGCTACAGATCATTAGGAGTTCTTCACAAACAATGGCAATGTATTCCAGGTAAATTTAAAGATTACATTTCATCACCAAAAATTAATAAGTATCAGTCTTTACATACTTCAGTAATAGGACCAAATAAAAGACCAATTGAAATTCAATTAAGAACAAAACAAATGCATGAATTTGCTCAAAGAGGCATCGCATCACATTGGAAGTATGAGTCCTCTGAAAAAATAAACTCTCTTACGTTTAAAGAATATGATTGGTTAGCAGACTTAGTCGAAATAATAGATAAAAATGAAAAACCAGAACATTTTTTAGAATACACTAAACTTCAAATGTTCCAGGATAACGTTTTTTGTTTCACTCCAAAGGGCTCTGTTATTAAACTTCCAAGAGACGCAACACCAATAGATTTCGCTTACGCTGTTCACACACAAATTGGTGATACTGCTATCGGTTGTGAAATTAATGGAAAAGAAAAACCACTCCAAAGCAAGTTAAGAAATGGAGATTGGGTAAAAATAATAATATCAAAAAAAGTTTCACCTTCACTACATTGGATAACAACTACCAAAACAGGTAAAGCAAGAGCATCAATAAGAAGATATTGGCAAACCAACAAAAATGAAATGGAAGAAATTAGAACAAAAAAATATGCTCCGATCTTATGGATTTCATTACCAGATACACCGGGAGTATTAGGTGATGTAAGTACATTAATTGGTACAAATAAAGTAAATATAACAAATGTTGAAATGCTAGATAAAACTTCAAAATTTATTAATTTTAACTTTCATTTACAGACAAATGATCTTAAAAACTTTACAAATCTTATAAGCAAGCTAAAACAAAAAGAATTTAAATTTAAAATTATAAGACATCAAAATAAAAAAAATGCTTTCATTAAAAGAATCTTTAAAAATTTTAAAAAAAACTAATGCTCTAATTGAAGGTCATTTTGTTTTATCATCAGGATTACATTCATCAAAATATGTTCAATGCGCAAAATTATTAAGTCACCCATTTTATGCAAATAAAATAGTTAAATCACTAGCTTCTAAGATAAAAAAAAAGTTTAAAAAGATTGATCTTATACTTTCTCCTGCAATGGGAGGTATAATTATTGGAAATTATATAGGTAACGTTTTAAAGAAAGAGGCAATTTTTTGTGAGAGAGTAAAAGGTAAATTTGTATTAAGGAGAGGTTTTAAAATTAAAAAAAATCAAAATGTACTCATATTGGAAGATGTTATCACAACAGGCAAATCAAGCATGGAGTGTGTTAAATTGATAAAAAATGCTAATGCTAAACTTTTAGGGTTTGCCTGCATTATTAACAGATCTAATAAAAACAATCTCAATATTAAAGATGAAATTATTTCACAAGTAGAACTTTTAATACCTACCTATAAAAAAAATAATTTACCATTATTCTTAAAAAAAAGAAAAATAATAAAACCAGGTAGTAGATATATCAAATGATTAAACTAGGTGTAAATATTGATCATGTTGCTACAATTAGAAATGCTAGAGGTGAGGCTCATCCAAACCTTTTACATGCAGCAAAAGTTGCAATGTCGAGCGGTGCAAACTCAATAACAATTCATCTTAGAGAAGATAGACGTCATGTAAAAGATATTGATTTAAAAAAAATTTCTAAAATAAAAAATATTCCTTTAAATCTTGAAATCGCAACTAATTTGAAAATGTTAAATATTGCTTTAAAAAACAAGCCAAATTTTGTTTGCTTAGTTCCAGAGAAAAGAAGAGAGATTACTACTGAAGGTGGATTAAATTTAAAAAAAAAATTTTACTAAAATAAAAAAAATTATTAAAAGACTTAATTTAAAAAAAATAAGAACCAGTTTATTTATTAATCCAAATTTAAATGATATAAAATTGTCAAAACAAATAGGTACCAAATGTATAGAAATACATACAGGAAATTTATCGAACCTGGTTAAACAAAAAAAAAGATTTAAACATGAGCTCCAAAAAATTAATAATTGCTGTTCATTAGCAAAAAAATTAAATATTGAGGTCCATGCTGGTCACGGACTAGATTATAAATCATGTAAAATTTTAAGTAAGAACAAAATAATTAAAGAATTTAATATTGGTCATTTTATAATAGGTGAGTCAATTTTTTATGGATTATCTTATGTAATTAAAAAATTTAAAAGAATTCTAAAATGAAACATTTAATTGGTATTGGCACTGATATAATTAAAACATCAAGAATTAAAAATTCAATTAAAAATAAAAAATTTATAAAAAGAATTTACAGTCCAGAGGAAATTAAAATAGCAAAAAATATTAATAGAAATTATAACTATTTCGCTAAAAGATATTGTGCAAAAGAAGCTTTTGTCAAAGCATTGGGTACTGGTTTTAGTTGTAATATAAGTTTTAAAGATATAAGTATTTTAAACAACAACAAAGGCAAACCATTTATTAAACTAAACCAAAAAATTAAAGATATAATTAAAAAAAAATTAAGAATAAAAAACTTTTCAACTTATGTTTCAATTTCTGATGAAAGAGAATATTCGATTGCATTTGTAATAATTAATAGAAAATGAAAATACCATTCAAAATCAAAGAAAACTTAATAACGATTTTTTATGCTTTAATAATTGCTATAATAATACGATCAATATTAATACAACCTTTTTACATACCATCATCTTCAATGGAGCCAACACTTCTAGTTGGAGATAGATTGTTTGTAACAAAATATTCTTATGGATATAGCAAACACTCATTTCCGTTTAGCCCCCCGATTTTAAAAAAAAGGGTACTTTTTAATGAGCCAAGAAGAGGAGATGTTATTGTTTTCAAGACTCCAACTGACAACAGAACGGATTATATAAAAAGATTAATTGGGCTACCTGATGATACAATACAATTTATTGATGGAGATGTTTTTCTCAACGATATTCAAATTTTAAAAACATTAATTAAAAAAGAGGATAAAATTTATTGTGGAAAGGCAACTATACCTGTTTATTTGTTTGAGGAAAAATTACCCAATGGAAAAAAATATACAGCGGTTTATCATAAAAAACTTTCTTTTTTGAATTCTGAAAAATTTGTAGTTCCAAAAGATCATTATTTTTTTTTAGGTGACAATAGAGATTGTTCTAAAGATAGTAGATATTTATCAAGTGTTGGATTTGTTCATAAGGACAACCTTGTCGGCAAAGCAAGATTTATTTTCTTTTCTACAGATAACACAATAGGACATTTTATTGAATTTTGGAAATGGAAAGAGTCAATTAGACTTGAGAGGTTTTTTAAAATAATAAATTAATGAACACTAGAATAATAGAATTAGAAAAAAAAATTAATGTAAAATTTAAAGATAAGAAAATTTTAATAAAATCGTTAACCCATAAAAGTTTTGATAAAAATTATAATAATGAAAAACTAGAATTCTTAGGTGATAGGGTTTTAGGATTAATAATTTCAAAAAATCTTCTACAATTATATCCTAGTGATACTGAAGGAACATTAGACAAAAAGTTTGCAAATTTAGTAAATAAAAAAAAATGTTTTGAAATAGCTCTAGAAATTAATTTAGACCAGTTTATCAATTTTGGAAATCAAATAAAAAATAGATCAAAGTTAGAGCCAAAAATTTTATCTGATTGTTGCGAGGCAATTGTTGGAGCTATATTTCTTGACAAAGGTATAATTGAGGTTGAAAATTTTATTTTAAGATACTGGGATAAACATCTTAAAAAAAGTCAACAAACTATTATTGACTCTAAAACTAAACTTCAAGAGTATTCATTAAAAAAATTTAAAAAATTACCAGTTTACAAATTAATTAAATTTACTGGACCAAAACATAAACCTTTATTTATAGTTGGTGTAAAATTATCTGGGTCTAAATTCTATGAAGCAAAAGGTCATTCTAAAAAGGATGCTGAGCAAAAAGCAGCCACATTACTTTTAGAAAGTTTATAAAATATGGAGTGGAATGATAAAGGTTTTTTAATCGAAAAAAAAAGATATAATGAAAATTCTCTTTTAGCAGAAATTTATACGGAAAATCATGGCAAGGTTGTAGGTCTTATATTTGGAGCCACATCAAAAAAAATCAAAGGCTACTTAGAATTAGGAAATTTTTTACACGTTAATTATAAATATAAAAATGATAATAAAATTGGTTATTTCAATATTGAGATTCTTAATGCATACTCTGCGTTATACTTTGAAAATAAAAAAAAATTATTTTGTATTTTATCAGTTGTAAATTTAATAAAAGTTTTATCTGCTGAACAACAATCTAATAAAAGTATTTTTTTACTTATTAAAAAATTTTATGAAATACTGAAACTTGAAAAGCACTGGATATCAGAATATATTTTTTGGGAATTAGAACTTTTAAAACATTTTGGCTACGATTTAGATTTAAATAAAATTGTTTCAAAAGATGAATTTAAAGATAAATCAATCTATTCTGTAAAGAGGAACAATACGATAAAATATGTTCCTAGTTTTTTAGTAGAGAATAAAAAAAAAAATATAGAGTATAAAGAGTTGCTAAAAGGACTTAGATTAGTTGACGACTATATGATTAAATCAATTTTTAATCCTAACAATATTGACTATCCTTTGGCAAGGCTAGATTTTTTAAATATTATAAAAAACTAATTATATAATTTGGTCTAATCTATCAGCGTAATAAGATATTATAGCTGTTGATCCCGCTCTTTTAAAAGACATTAAACTTTCGTAAATTGCCTCTTTGCTAATAATTTTGTTTTTTATTCCATTTTGGATCAATGAATATTCACCAGATACTTGATATGAAATTATAGGAATTTTGAAATTTTCCTTCATCGTTTTGATAATATCCAAATATGGCAATCCAGGTTTAACAATAATCATATCTGCACCTTCCTTAATATCTAAAGCTACTTCTCTAATAGCTTCTGAGTTATTTTTAAAATCCATTTGATAATTTTTTTTGTTGCTTTTTAATTTAGATTTTGAACCTATCGCATCTCTGAATGGTCCATAATAGTTTGATGCATATTTAACGGCATAAGAAATAATTTGTACATTAATATGATTATGTTTATCTAATATTTTTCTAATTTTACCAATTCGACCATCCATCATATCTGAAGGTGCAATTACATCACAACCCATCTCAGCTTGCAGTAAGGCTTGTTTTTCAAGGACAGAATTTGTTTTATCATTTATAACATAACCATTACTTATAATCCCATCATGTCCGTGACTTGTATAAGGATCTAAAGCAACATCACACATGATGCCTATTTCATTTCTATACTTTTTTTTTATATAAGAGATACCTTTACAAATTAGATTATCAGAATTAAGTGCTTCACTACCATTTAAGTCTTTTTTACTTGAAGATATTTCGGGAAATAAAGCTATCATTGGTATTTTTAATTTTAAAGCTTTATCAATAATTTTTGGAAGTTTATCTATAGTATATCTATTTACACCTGGCATAGTATTAATTTTAGAAATTTTGTTTTTTCCCTCTTTAAGAAAAATCGGAAGTATAAAGTCGTTACTTGAAAGACTATTTTCTTCAAGTAATCTTCTAGTCCATTCTTGTTTTCTAGCTCTTCTGAGCCTAAGTTTTGGATATTTACCGGTGATAATCATTCTCAATTTAATTTTTTATATATGCGACAATAGTTATATATAATATATTAGTCTATAAGTTATTAATAAAAATTATGTCGCCTATGTTCAATGATTTTCAAAAACAAGAAATAAAGTTCGATATATCTGAACTTAGAAAAGCATGTTCACAAGTTTTAGAACTTAAAGGCTTTGATACAAGTTTGGGAATTCCACATTTTGCAGGGATCCCTTTAAATCAAATTCCTGGCGATCCTGAATCAATTACGGGAAATAAGGTAAGAGGAGTATACTGGACCAAGCCAGACGCAAGTGGAAAAGAAGTCTCAAGAGATGTAAGAATAGAAGAAAAAAAGTATACTGAATTTATAAGTGATTTTAGAAATACATATTTTAAGCATGTTTATGATGAACTTTCAAAAAAATATAAACTAGGAAGAGTTAGACTTTTATTAAAAGAACCAAGATCCACTTTAAGTTGGCACAGAGATCCTGAACCAAGATTACATATTCCAATTTATACAAATCCTGGCTCAATCATGGTAATAGAAAATATAGCTAAACATATGCCAGCGGATGGATCTGTTTGGATTACCAACAACTTAAAATACCACAATGCATTCAATGGTGGCGAGGAAAACAGAGTACACCTTGTTGCGTGTGTTTTAGACTATAAATTTAATTAGATTGAAAAAAATTTTTATTGCTTCTGATCATGCTGGATATATCTTAAAAGAGGCTATTTACCGTGAGTTTAAAATAAGAAATAAAAAATTTGATATTGTAAATTTAGGCCCAAATGACTCAAGAAGAGTGGATTATCCCGTTTATGCACACAAATTAGCCTTAAGGGTTAAAAAATTAAAAAAAAGTGTTGGAATTCTAATATGCGGTTCTGGAACTGGCATGAGTATTACAGCAAATAAGCATAAAAACATAAGAGCCGCACAATGTTATGATAGTAAATCTACTAAATTATCTAGATTGCATAATGACGCAAATATTATAACATTAGGATCAAGATTGTTAACCAAAAAAAAAGCATTTCATTTGGTTGATATATTTTTGAAAACAAATTTTGATGGTGGTAGGCACCTGAAAAGATTAAAAAAAATTTAAAATGTATTATGTCTAGTGAAGGTAAATATTTAAATTCAAGTTATAAAGATTTTTTTGAAAAAAAATTATCTGAAACTGATCCAGATATATTTAAATCATTAAATGATGAATTAATTAGACAACAAAATCATATTGAACTTATTGCATCAGAGAACATTGTTTCCCAAGCTGTTTTGGAAGCTCAAGGCTCAATTTTAACAAATAAATATGCCGAAGGTTATCCTGGAAAGAGATATTATAATGGGTGTGAACACGTTGATATAGCAGAGAGTCTTGCTATAGAAAGATTAAAAAGATTATTTAATTGCAAATTTGCTAATGCTCAACCACACTCAGGAGCTCAAGCTAATGGTGCTGTATTTTTAGCTCTATTAAAACCTGGCGATACAATAATGGGTATGAGTTTAAATTCAGGAGGACATCTAACCCACGGATCAAAAGCTGCTGTTTCAGGAAAATGGTTTAATGCAATAGCTTACGAAGTTGACGAAAAAACTGAACTTATAAATTATGATGAAGTTGAAAGATTGGCAATTAAACATAAACCAAAACTTATAATTGCTGGTGGTAGCGCATATTCAAGAGTAATTGATTTTAAAAAATTTAAAGCAATTGCAGATAAAGTTAAATCATATTTTATGGTAGATATGGCACATTTTTCTGGCTTGGTTGCTGGAAAAGGATATCCAAATCCAGTAGAGTATGCTGACGTTGTCACTTCAACAACTCATAAAGTTTTTAGAAGCGCACGTGGTGGAATTATTTTAACTAATAATGAAGCTTTGTCTAAAAAATTTAATTCTGCAGTTTTCCCAGGTTATCAAGGTGGACCTTTGATGCACATAATTGCTGCAAAAGCAGTTGGATTTTTAGAAGCACTTAAACCTGAGTTTAGAGAGTATATTAGATCAGTACTTGAAAATGCAAAAATATTAGCTGAAACATTAAAAAATAATGGATTTAAAATTTATTCTGGTGGCACTGACACACATTTAATGCTTGTTGACTTGAGACCATTTAATGTAAAAGGAAATGTTGCTGCCGATAGTCTCTGTAGGGCAAATATCACTTGTAATAAAAATGGAATTCCATTTGATACCGAGAGCCCAATGATAACTTCAGGTATTAGATTAGGAACACAAGCTGCGACTACAAGAGGATTTGGACTAGATGAATTCAAAAAGGTTGGTGATTTAATTACAAAAGTTATCAAAGGTCTACCTGAAAATCCTAAGGATAACTCTAAAACTGAGGAAGAGGTGAGGAAAGAAGTCATATCTTTGTGTTCCAAGTTTCCAATTTATAAAAATTTAAAATAAAATGATTTGTCCATGTGAAAAAAAAGGTGAAACATCGGTTGTAGATTCACGTCCAACCGAAGATGGTACCGCAATAAGAAGAAGAAGACTTTGCACTTGTGGAGAAAGATTTACTACTTTTGAAAGAATTCAATTTAGAGAATTAATGGTCGTTAAAAAGAGTGGTAGAAAATCACCATTTGATAGAGATAAATTATCAAAGTCAATTTACATTGCTCTTAAAAAAAGACCCATTGATACTGAAACTGTCGAAAAATT
>MDTB01216303.1_pt1 | contig 22014 bp, 19 predicted proteins | sample 811161 | NCBI WGS metagenome assembly MDTB01 (sample SAMN05326650, study PRJNA326480) | marine metagenome | isolation source: seawater | place: Mediterranean Sea | collected 2009 | reverse complement strand
TCAAACTTTCCAACCACCTTTTCTAATATTTCTTTTTGTTGCGCAAGATGTTTATTTAAATTTCCAGTCGCAGTTGACGCAGATGGTTTTCTTCCAACATAATTTATTTTATCACTTTTTGAATGAATAATCTCCAAAGTTCTCTCAATAAAATGTCTCACTGTGTTCCAAGCACCCATATTTTTGGGCTCTTCTTGACACCAATAATACTCTACGTCTTTATTATATTTTTTTAAAACCTGGCCGAGAGTTTTTACAGGAAAAGGATATAATTGTTCAATTCTAACAAAAACTACTCCGTCATTTTTTGTTTTTTCTCTTGCTTCAAGGAGGTCAAAATAGATTTTACCTGAACACATTACAACTTTTTTTATTTTTTTATTTTTTTTTAATTTTATCAAATCACTATTATCAAGATAAGCATGATCTTCAAGAACTCTATGAAATGAATTTTGCTTTGTAAAATCTTTCAAATTTGAAATACATTTTTTGTGCCGTAATAAAGATTTTGGGGTCATAATAATTAAAGGTTTTCTAAAGTCTCTATGCATTTGTCGCCTTAAGACATGAAAATAATTTGCAGGAGTAGTACAATTTACAACTTGAATATTTTCTCCCGCACAAAGCTGCAAAAATCTCTCCATCCTTGCAGATGAGTGTTCTGGTCCTTGGCCCTCGTACCCATGAGGTAATAGCATAACTAATCCACTAGATCTTCCCCACTTATGCTCGCTTGAAGTAATAAACTGATCAATAATTACTTGTCCACCATTAGCAAAATCACCAAATTGCGCCTCCCAAATTACAAGTGTTTCTGGTTCAGACAATGAATATCCAAACTCAAATCCTAAAACAGCAAGTTCAGACAAAAGACTATCTATAATTTCAAATCTTTTTTGAGTTTTAGAAATATTATTGAGGGGAATGTACCTATCGTGACTATCTTGATTTCTTAAAACTGAATGACGTTGACTAAAAGTACCTCTTCCTGAGTCTTGACCAGATAGCCTAACGGAGAAACCTTCTGTTAAAAGGGTAGCAAAAGCTAAGGACTCAGCAGTTGACCAGTCTAAAGGTTTTTTATCTTCGAACATGCTATGTCGATTTTGAAAAACCTTAACTAATGTTTTATGGATATTAAAATTATTTGGTAGCGAAGTAATCTTTTTTCCTATTTTAATTATCTCATTTTTATCTACTCCACTAACAGCCCTTTTATCTTTTCCGAGTTCTGGTTTATATCTTGACCATACTCCATCCCACCATTTTAAATCAGACTTATAATTTTTTGAATTTTTAAATTCTTTATCTAAAAAACTTTTAAAATCTAATTTTTTATTATTAATTTCTTTTGAAGAAAAATATCCCTCTTTAATTATTTTTTTACTATAAATATCTAAAGTTGTTGGATGCGATTTAATTTTTTTGTACATTATAGGTTGAGTAAAAGATGGTTCGTCTCCTTCGTTATGGCCATATCTTCTGTAACAAACCATATCAATTACAACATCTCTATTAAATTTCTGTCTAAACTCAGTAGCAATTTTAGCACAGTGAACCACTGCTTCTGGGTCATCTCCGTTAACATGAAAAATTGGAGCTTGAGCAAGTTTAGCTACATCTGAAGGATAAGGTGATGATCTCGCAAACCTTGGTGCAGTTGTAAAACCGATTTGATTATTAACTATAATATGTATAGTTCCACCAATATTATGTCCTGGTAAGCCAGACATAGCAAAACATTCTGCTACTATTCCTTGGCCAGCAAACGCAGCATCTCCATGTAATAGAACAGGAATAACTTTTTTTCTATCTCGATCTTTATGAAAAAATTGTTTAGCTCTTACTTGCCCAAGTACTACAGGGTTTACTGCCTCAAGATGAGAAGGATTGTCGGTTAAACTTACATGAACTAGGTTTCCATCAAATTCTCTATTTGCCGATGAACCTAAATGATATTTTACATCTCCCTCAAAATCTTTTTTTGATGTTACACTCTTTCCAAAAAATTCACTAAATATAGCTTTGAAGGGTTTTAACATAACATTTGCTAATACATTGAGTCTGCCACGATGAGGCATGCCTATTTTAATTTCCTTAGCACCTAGACTTCCACCCTTTTTAATAATTTGCTCTAAAGCAGGAATGAGGGACTCACTTCCATCTAGTCCAAATCTTTTTGTTCCAACAAATTTTATGTGTAAGAATTTTTCAAAAACTTCGGCCTCTATTATTTTTTTTAAAATTGCTTTTTTTCCATTGTCAGTGAAGTTAATTCCTTTTTCTTTTCCTTCCACTCTGTTTCTAATCCAAGCCTTCTCCTCTGGATCTCCTAGATGCATAAACTCATAACCAATATTTGAACAATAAGTTTTTTTTAAAATTTCTAGAATTTCATTAAGAGTTGCATATTGTTGCCCAAGTACTCCGTCTAAGAATATTTTCTTGTTATAATCACTTGATTTAAAATTGTAAGTTTCAGGTTTTAATTCGGGATGTTCATCTTTTTTTTGAAGATTTAAAGGATCTAAATTAGCAATTAAATTACCTCTAATTCTATAAGCTCTAATTAACATTATTGCTCTGATAGAATTTTTTGTGTCTTGATGTGTTATATCATCAGGATGTTGTATTTCTTGAATGTTAATTTTTTTAACTATATTTTCTTTTTTTTGAGGCGACCAACTTGGTCCTGCTAAGTCTTTAATTATCGTTTCATTGTTTTCTTTAAGACCATCAAAAAATAATTTCCAATCTTGTGGAAGTTTTTCTGGATTAGACAAATAATCTGAATAGAATTTTTCTATAAAAGAAGAATTAATTCCAGATAGGAATGACGTTTTTTTATATTTATTATTATCTTTTGCGGATGACATTTTAAATTCTTATTTTAACACAAATTCTACAAAATCAACCATTAAGTTTTTCGTAAAGTGTTTTTCCGATGTCTGCGGGTGAGTCAGATATGATAATTCCAGCTGATTTCATCATTTCAATTTTGTTCTCTGCTCCTCCTTTTCCACCAGAGATAATTGCACCAGCATGACCCATTCTTTTACCAGGAGGAGCCGTTAAACCAGCTATAAAACCAACGATTGGTTTTTTTATTTTTGAATTTCTTAAAAATTCACATGCCTCTTCCTCAGCTGATCCACCAATTTCTCCAATCATTACTATTGACTTTGTTTCATTATCTCTAAGAAACATATCTAAACAATCAACAAAATTCGTACCGTTAATTGGATCGCCGCCAATCCCGATACAAGTTGTTTGGCCCATCCCATTTGATGTTGTTTGTGCTACAGCTTCATATGTTAGCGTCCCTGATCTAGAAACAATACCTACGGTACCTCTTTTGTGAATATTCCCTGGCATGATACCTATTTTACATTCTTCGGGAGTTATTATCCCTGGGCAATTAGGTCCTATTAATCTACTTTTACTTTTCTCAAGTTTCTGCTTAACTTTTATCATATCGATAATTGGTATGCCCTCAGTAATACAAACTATTAATTCTATTTTAGCATCTATTGCTTCTAAGATAGCTAAAGCAGCAAATTTAGGTGGCACATAAATCATAGAAGCATTTGCTTTGGTTTTCTTTTTTGCATCTTCCACAGTATTAAATACAGGTAAATTTAAATGAGTTTGACCACCTTTATTAGGTGTTACTCCTCCAACAAGTTGCGTTCCATATTTAATTGCTTGTTCTGAATGAAAAGTACCGTGAGTACCTGTAAACCCTTGGCAAATTAATTTTGTTTTTTTGTTAATTAATATTGACATTTATTTAACAGCCTGAACTATCTTTTTTGCTGCATCATTCAAGTCAGCTGCAGATAATATTTTTAATCCTGATTCTTCTAAAATTTTATTTCCCTGTTGAAAATTTGTACCGGCCAATCTTACAACTAAAGGTACTTTCAAATCTGACTCTTTAGCAGCTTCCACTACACCTTGTGCTAGGACATCGCATCTCATAATCCCGCCAAATATATTAATTAAAATTCCTTTAACATTTTCATCTGAAAGAATTAATTTAAATGCAGACGCTACTTTATCCTTAGAAGCTCCACCACCAACATCTAAAAAATTTGCTGGTTCTTGTCCATATAACTTTATTATATCCATAGTTGCCATTGCCAAACCTGCGCCATTTACCATACAGCCTATGGATCCATTTAATTTTATGTAAGATAAATCATATTTGCTTGCTTCGATTTCAACAGAGTTTTCCTCGTTCAAATCTCTTAACTTCACTAATTCTGGGTGCCTAAACAATGCATTGTCATCAAAATTTATCTTAGCATCTAAACAAATTAAATTATCATTTTTGTCTATAACCAATGGATTTATTTCTATTAAAGTAGCATCTTTTTCCTTTAAAATTTTAAATAATTTTTCTATTAAATCAAAAGCATCTTTTTTTTGATTGGCTTTCAAATTGAAAGGCCGTATTATTTTTTCTATTTCTGAAGAGTTTAGTTTTTCTTTAAGTTCAACTTTGACAGTGGTAATTTTGTTTGGACTATCTTTAGCAACTTTTTCTATATCTGTTCCCCCTTCATTACTGCTTATAAAAGCTATCTTAGAACTCTCTCTATCTATAAGACATGATAAATAAAATTCTTTTGCTATATTTGTTGCTTCTTCAATATAAAGCCTTTTAACCTCTCTTCCCTCTGGACCAGTTTGTTTTGTAATTAATTTTTTTCCGAGTAATTTTTTGGACTCATACTCAAGTTCTTCTATATTTCTGACCAGTTTTACACCTCCTGCTTTTCCTCTTCCTCCAGCATGTATTTGGGCTTTTAAAACAAATTCTTTACTTTTCAATTTACCTATTTTTTCTTTAATTTCTTTTAATTCAAATATAGCAACTCCATTGCTGACCGGCACCCCATATGTTTTTAATAATTCTTTGGCTTGGTGTTCGTGAATATTCATTATAAGATAAATTTATTTAACATAAAAAAAATTATTTTTATATAAACTTTTTTTAAAATTGTGGCTAAATATTTATTTCTAATTCCTTTATATAATGACTGGAGATCCTTAAATCTTCTCCTAAAAAAGATAAATTTTGAAATGTCCAAAAAAAAACAAGTTGCGGAAGTAATAATCTTAAATGATGCTTCTGATACTATAAATAACATTTCTAAAAAAAAACTTTTTTTTTTAGAAAAAATTAAAATTATAAATTTGAAAACAAATCTTGGTAGCCAAAAAGCTATATCTATAGGACTAAAATATCTTTTAAATTTAAAAAAAAATTTATCATCACCGTGATGGACTCTGATGGTGAAGATGACCCTTCCAAAATAAATGAAATGATAAAAGCTGCAAAAATATCACCAAATAGTATTATTGTATCTTGCAGGACAAAAAGAAAAGAAATCTTAATATTTAGAATCCTCTATAGAATACATTTATTCCTAACTTACGTTCTTACAGGAAAATGGATTTCATTCGGTAATTATAGTTCTTTTGATAGTAGAAATTTATTAAAATTACAAAAAAATAATAATACGTGGTTTGCTCTGTCATCGTCGATCATAAATAATTGTAAAGTAAAATCTATTGACGCTGAAAGAAAAAAAAGATTCTTTGACAAATCTAAAGTAAGCTATGTAAGTCTCTTTTTTCATTCCTTAAGAATAATTTCAGTTTTTCAAAAAAAGGTTCTAGTAAATTCAATTTTATATATTTCTTTTCTATTTTTTTTAAATTCTTTTTTAGAAACATATATTTTATCATTTTTTATATCTTTTTTAATATTAATTAATATATCAATTTTAATTATCAAAAAATTATTGAGATTGGATCAATTTGATAAAAGAATAGAATTTATTGAAAGTATAGATAAGATTAAATAGATCTTATAAGTTCTTAAATAGAATGCTCAAATTTTTAAAAAATCTTAATTTTTTTCCTATTAAAAAAAAATTTAAGTTTTTTTTGTAGAAGTTTATTGCTTTTGGATCAAAAGACTCAACGCTTAAGATACTAAATTCATTAGATTTATTTAAAAAATCAATAATATTTCTTAAAAACAATGTTCCTATGCCCTTTGATTGAAATTCTTTTTTAACAGCTAACATATTTAGATTTAAACTTTTCTTTATTATTTTTCTATTATTTCTTGATATCAAAATTAAATCTAATTTTGAAAATGAAAAAACTAAGTTAATAATTATTTTAATTTTTAGTTTTTTGATTAAATTTTTAATTATTAAAAATTTAATTTTATGAAATTCAGAAATAAAATTATTGGGTTTGCTCGTTAAAATTGCATAACCAATTATTCTATTTTTTAACGTACAGGTGTAAAAAAAAATATTTTTTGAAAAAATTGAAATTTTTAAAAATTCGATTATTGTTTCATTGTCCAATGAAGACAAAATTGCGGATGGATTTTCATTTTTAATTAAATCTACTACGTCTTTGTATTCTTCATCGAGTAAATTTTTTTCTCTTAGTTCTGTTCTTATATCTTGATATTTTTCCATACTTAAAAATACTTAATTACCTTAGATCTTTACAATCTTTAAGTTTTAATCTTACAAGTTCAGGTATTATAGTTTCCTTTTCAAAACAGTCTTTAGATAAATAAGTGCCAATATATCTACTAATCTGATCATCATTTACAGTGAATCCGTAAAATAAATATATGTTTTTTATTTCTTTGGCTTTTAATTTATTAATAAACATATTCTTGTAGACATCATAATACTGGTTGTTTTTGTTTGGGAAGCTGATTGGATCAAATGTACGGCTAGTTGAATTAAGTTTTTTTTCAATAATTGTATCCAAGAATAAATAGTTTGTGACAAGCATTATATTATTTTTGTCATTTTCTAAAGTTTTTATTGCAAATTTTATTAAATTAACTTCTTGAGAAGGATTTTTGAAATTCGGTGATATCCAATTCAAATTTTTTAATTTCTGGTCAATAAGTTTTGCTGGTACAGAATTTTTAAAATTTATATTTTGCAATTCATGAAATTTTCTATCTTCATTAAATCTTAAATGATACTTAGTAGTAATAAAAAGGGACAAGAGAATTATTGTCAAAAAAATTATTTTTTTATTTTTAAAGAGTAATTTATCTAAAAAATATATTCCAAAAATAAAATTTAGCGGTATCAAGAAAAAAATGAAAGTCTGGTTTTTTGTTAAAATTTGATGAAAAATTAAAGATATTGAAAAAAAAATAACTGTAAGACAAATATAGAAATCATCTTTGCTATAATAACTTTGTTCTTTTCTTAAATTTATAATAATAAAATAGATTAATGGAAAAAAAGATAAAATTATAAATTTAAAATGACTTATTAAACCAAGAATATTTATTTCTAGGTTTATGTATCTCTCAGACCCAATAGAGATAGGAAAAAGTATGTATTGTTGTAGAAATAAAGAAATTTCTACATTTTGAAATTTAAAAAATAATGTCAAAAGTATGATAAATGATACAGATCCTGCTAGAGGATAGGTTATAAATTTATAATCTTTTTTTATAAAACTAAAAAAAATTAAGACTAACGAGACGCAAATAATTACGTAACCCGCGGGTACTTGCTTTGATAAAAAGGCAAATCCAAAAATATAAGGTAAAAAAAAACAATAAATTAATTTTTTTTTTAAACCTAAAATAAAAAAATAGACTCCTAATAGTGAAAGGAAAGCCGAATGGTGATCTAGAAATGGAGTACCACTTGAAGGATAAGCCAGGATTCCAATAAATATACAAAAAATAAATGTTATATGTTTATTAAAATCTAATAATTTAAAAATATAGAAAGTAAAAACAGAAATTAAAGCATTTATTAATGAAGAGTGAATTATATAAGTTTGCCAATTACTATCAAAAATTTTAAAAAAGAATGCTTGTAAATAATCTATAAAAAAACCGTGTACTATGAAAAAGTCTCTAACAGGAACCTCATTGAGCAGTATTCTCGAACTAGAGTCAAAGTGTAGAAATGAATCTAGAGGAAACACTCCTCTGTTTGCATAATAAAAGTTTATAGAAAAACTAAATATAAATATTAAAAATAAATAAATACTATCTAAATAAATATTTTTTTTAATTTTAAGTTCAACCATTTAGTTTTTGTAAGTATAAAATTTAGAAATCCTTTTTATTATATAAGACATATACTCTTCTGTTATTTTATAATGATTTGGTAAGCATATTATGTTTTTTTCAAATTTTTCAGCATTTTTAAAGGAATTTTTACCATTTTTAAAAATTTTAGCGCAGTTTTTATAATGTATCATTTTAGTTTCAACTCCATTTTTAAGTAAATATTTGTTTAATTCTTCCTTATTTTTTACAATTATTGGAAAATCTATAAAATTTTGAAAGTTATAATCGCTAATTGGAAATGTATTAATTTGTTTAATTTTTTCCTTTTCAATAAGTTTATTATAAAAGATATTTTTTTTCTTTCTGACTTCATGATTATTTTTTCTAGCATTTTTGTCAATCAATTGAAGGTATACCATTTTTTTTGATAAATTTGAGATTTTGGTAAAATAAATATTTGGAAACTTTTCTTTTTTGAATTTCAAGCTAGGGTAAAATAATTTAAGTAAAAATAGATTATTTTTAAGATGTGCATATTTTACTATTTTTAAAAAAAATAGAGCATAAAATATTTTTACCGAAAGTGTTTTTAAAATAAAATAAATTATACTTTGATTTATTATAAGTTTACGTGGAAATTTATTAAATTTTTTTATTTCATTATTTGAAAAATTGAGAAATTTATTATCATTTGTAGCAATTCCACCTCCATAAAGAGCTGAAATATTCTTCATAATATTAAAGCTATTAAGAGAGTAATCTCCGATACTTCCAGCATAAATTTTATCATTATTTTTCTTTGTATAATTGTCAAAGTAAATTGCATTATCTTCTATTAATAGAATTTTTCTTTTTTTACATAATTTTTTTAAAATTAAAGAATCCTTGCTGGAATTAAACATATTAGTTAAGACGATACAGAGGGTTTTTTTATTAATTTTTTTATTTAATTCATTGATTGAAAAAAATCCTTTTTTTATATCTAGGTCACTAAATTTAATTTTATAATTTAAATTTTTGGCAACGTTAATCATTTCAGCTAAATTATAAGGAGAAAAAATTATTTCATTTTTTTCTGGATATTTTTTTTTAAGATATTTTAGGAGTAACATAAAACCAACTCTTAGTTGGCTAGTTAAAATAAAGTATTTTTTTTTATTGTCTGCTTTCAATATATTCTGAATAGTCTTACTTAATTTTTTTTTTAATAAAAAAAATGATAAAATATAGTTTTTAATCCTCAGATAAATATTTATTCTAAAAAAACTCATTTTGATAATTTTTTGCCAATCCTTCTTGCGTTAGCCAGTATTATACCGAGAGGATATTTATTTTTTTTAAAATCAATAACAGATCCATCAACAATATAAATATTTTTATTATTTTTAAGTTGGCATTCCTGATTTACTTTGAGTTTTCCTTTTTCCTTTTTATTTGTCATAGGTATAGTTCCAAAATAATGGTAATCAGCGCCTACCCCAGGGAAAAAATTTTTAAAGATAGGAAAAATTTTATTTTTAGATAATAAAAATTTAAAAATTTTCAATTGCTTTGTTTTTAAAATTTTGTGTGTTGGTTTGTCTTTAGAATAAATCTTAAATTTAATCTTTTTCTTATCTCGACGAATATATAAATTACTAAAACTTGAGTCTAAAAGAATGTTTGAAAAAATTAATCGATCTTTTAAAAAATTTATCAAAAATTTAAATGGAAACAATAACCAATTAAGTTCTATTATGGAATTTGTTATTAATTTGTTACCAGGACGAATATCGGCAGAAAAAGAATTTGTTTTAGTTTTATTCTTTATTTGAATCAAAGATGGTGTAAAAGTAAGAGGGCTTCCTATTTTTTCTTTAGAAAAAAAAACAGAAATTAACCTTGGATGATGTTTGATTTTAATCTCATTGTTAATATTTAGAAATTCCATTATTATTTTTGTTGTGGCTACAGTTCCACTGGCAAATATTACTTTATTTGCCACAAAATGCTTTACATAATTATTTTTATCTTTGCAAATTACTTGAATTTTATTTTTATTTTTAACAATTTTTTCTACATAATAATTGTGAAATTCAATATTTTTATCTTTTAGCTTTTTTTTAAAAAAAATATTAGAAGTAATCCTATTTTCCTTTTCTTTAATTTCGCTAAAATCTATATTTTTTTGGTGTTTCTTTTTTTTTTGAGAGAAAGCTAAAATTGGTTTATTAACGTAATACTCTGTTTTTTTTATATTACCAAAAGATGAGAATTTACCTGGTATATTATAATCATTCTCATATTTAAACTTTTTGTCTAAAGCAATCTTTCCTAATAAATAATTTTTTCTCAAAAATTCAAAAAAAGCCTCTTTAATTTCTTTAATGGTATTTTTTTTTAAATATGAGATATCCTCGTTGATTTCTGGGTCTAATTGCAATCCCCAGTAATTAGATAGTCCACCGAATTCTAAGCTTCCAAGTACTTTGCAATTTTTATCTATATCAAAATTATTTGAGTAATAATAATTTTTAACTTGTTTAAAACTTTTTCCCATTTGAGTTGGCAAGAATTTAATTGCATGATTATTTTTTTTATTACTTTTATTTAAATCAATGGAAAAATTTGGTGAGATTACGTGAATTTTTTTTTTTTTAGATAAATATGCTTCAATAAAATTTAAACTTGTCAAACCGCTGCCGATAACAACTACATCAAGTCTTTCCCTTTCTATCACTGACATTAGGAATTATAAGTTATTATCGATTTTTTTTGCAGCTTGAAACAAGTCTCTCACTGCTTGAATCGACTTGTCAAATTGTTTTTTTTCTATTTCAGATAAACTTAGTTCTATCACTTTTTCTACTCCGTTTTTTCCTATTTGAACTGGAACCCCGGCATATAAATCTTTAACTCCGTATTCTCCATTTAAGTATGCTGCACAAGGTAAATCTTTTTTTAAATCTTTTAAATAACTCTCAGCCATTTCTACACCTGAGGCAGCAGGCGCATAAAAAGCAGAGCCTTTCTCAAGATATTTAACTATTTCAGCTCCACCTTTTTTCGTTCTTTCAACAATCTCATCTACTTTTTCTTTTTTTATTTTTCCATTTTTTATGTAATCAGTTAAAGGTTTATCATCAATAAAAGTTTTATTAATCATTGCTACCATAGTGTCACCGTGTCCTCCTAAAACTAAAGATTTTATTCTTGTAACTGGAATTTTTAACTCTTGTGATAAAAAGTACTTAAATCTAGATGAATCTAATATTCCAGCCATGCCTACTACTTTATTTTTTGGTAATCCTGAATATTTTTGAAGAGCCATAACTATTACGTCTAAAGGATTTGTTATGCATATTATAAAGGCTTTGGGTGAACTAGTTTTAATACCCTCTGCAACATCTTTTATTATTTTAAGATTTATTCCTAGTAAATCATCTCTACTCATACCTGGTTTTCTTGGAACTCCTGCAGTAATAATTATAACGTCTGAATTTTTCGTATCTTCATATTTGTTTGTTCCCATTAAATTTATATCAAAACCATCAATGGGTGACGATTGTGCAATATCTAAAGCTTTACCTTTTGCAAAACCTTCGACTACATCAAATAAAACAACGTCTCCTAATTGCTTTAACGCAATTAAGTGTGCTAATGTTCCGCCTATTTGACCAGCTCCAATTAAACTTATTTTTTTATTCATTTTTTATCATTTCATTGTAGGCATCGTAAATTCTGGATCGGATCTAACTCCTGACGGCCAACGTGATGTCATTGTTTTAAGTTTAGTATAGAATCTAACTCCCTCTGGTCCATGCATATGTTGATCTCCAAATAATGATCTTTTCCATCCACCAAAACTATGAAATGCTACAGGTACAGGTATTGGTATATTTATACCTATCATGCCAATTTTTGCCTTGCTAGAAAAAGTTCTAGCAGAATCACCATCTCTAGTGAAAATGCTTGCTCCGTTTCCAAACTCATGATTGTTTACTAATTCTAATGCCTCGCTAAAATCTTTAGCTCTAATCACTGATAAAACGGGTCCAAATATTTCCTCCTTGTAAATTCTCATGTCTTTTTTAACATTATCAAACAAACAAGCTCCCATATAATAGCCATTTTCGTAACCCTGCAATTTAAGTTGTCTCCCATCTACAACAAGTTTGGCTCCTTCTTTTACTCCAATATCAACGTATTTCTTAACTTTTTCCAAATGTTCTCTTGTAATTAAGGGTCCCATCTCAGATTTTTTGTCCATACCAGGACCTACTTTTAAAGATTCTACTTTTTTAATTAAATTACTCACAAGTTTATCTCCAATATCACCTACCGCAACAGCTACCGATTGAGCCATACATCTTTCGCCAGCCGAACCATACGCGGCCCCCATTAAACCGTTAACTGTTTGGTCTAAATCACAATCTGGCATTACAACACAGTGGTTCTTTGCTCCTCCTAAAGCTTGAACTCTTTTTTCATTTTTTGCGCAGTTCTCATATATATACTTAGCAATCGGAGTAGAGCCAACAAAACTTACAGCGGCAACATCTTTATTATTAATAATTGAGTCTACAACCTCCTTGTCTCCGTTAATTACATTAAATACTCCTTTTGGTAGACCTGCTTCTGAAAATAATTCAGCTAATCTTATTGAGCAAGACGGATCTTTTTCAGATGGTTTTAAAATAAAAGTATTTCCACAAGCAATTGACATAGGGAACATCCACATAGGAACCATTGCTGGAAAATTAAATGGAGTTATCCCAGCACAAACTCCTAACGGTTGTCTTATTGACCAACTATCTACGTCTGTACCAACATTTTCCGTAAATTCACCTTTAAGCATTTGAGGAATTCCACAAGCATACTCTACTACTTCTAAGCCTCTTAATAATGAACCTTTGGCGTCTTCATAGACTTTTCCATGTTCAGATACAATTATTTTTATTAATTCATCTGCATTTTTTTCTATTAATTCTTTAAATTTGAACATTATTCTTGATCTCTGAATTGGTGGTTTGTTAGACCATGAATCAAATGCTTTTTTACCAGACTCAACTGCTTTGTTCAAATCTTCTGGATTGCCAAGAATTAGTTTTCCACTTTGTTCTCCAGTTGCTGGATTAAAAACTTTTCCAATTTTTTTTGAAGAGCCAGAAAACTTTTGACCGTCCACAAAATGTTCGATTGTTTTCATTTTAACTTACTGATTAAATAAGCTTTTAAGTTGTTGCAAGCATTTTTTTTATAGATGCTATTGCTTTTGCCGGATTTAATCCTTTTGGACAAGAATTAGTACAGTTCATAATTGTATGACACCTGTAAAGTTTTAGTTCATCTGCTACTTTTTTTAATCGGTCTTTTCTATCTTCGTCTCTGCTGTCAACTATCCATCTATAAGCTTGCAATAATACAGCTGGTCCTAAATATTTTTCTCCATTCCACCAATAGCTTGGGCAAGATGTAGAACAGCACGCACACATTATACATTCATATAGTCCATCTAGTTTTTCTCTATCTTTTTTGGATTGAAGATTTTCTTTTTTGTCATCTATTTTTGAGGTCTTGAGCCAAGGTTCGACTGATTCATATTGCTTATACAAAGTGGTTAGATCGCCAATCAAATCTTTTACTACTTTTAAGTGAGGTAAGGGATAAATATTTAAATCTCCTTTTGTTTCATTGTGAGATTTGGTGCAAGCTAATCCATTTTTACCATCCATGTTCATTGCACATGAGCCACAAACACCATGAGCACAAGATCTTCTGTATGCTAACGACGGGTCAATTTCATTTTTAATTTTGTTAAGAACATCTAAGACTTTTGATTGACAATTGCTCATATCAACCTCATAAGTATCTATTCTTGGATTTTTTCCATCAGATGGGTCCCATCTGTAGACATTTACTTTTCTTAAATTTTTTGAACCTGTGCGATCTTTATAAAATCTACCTTTTTCTATTTTTGAATTTTTAGGTAAACTTATTTGCACCATTAATAAATCCTCTCTTTTGGAGGAAAATATTGTACATCATTTGTTAGCGTAGATCTATGGACTGGCCTATACTCTATTTTTGATTTTTTACCATTACACCACGATAAAGTATGTTGCATAAATTTTTTATCATCTCTATCGGGAAAGTCTTCTCTTGCATGAGCTCCTCTACTTTCTTTTCGATGATAAGCTGAGTCCATAGTAGTTATGGCTTGTCTTATTAAGTTATCAAATTCTAGGGTCTCTACTAAATCGGTATTAAACACTAACGATTTATCTTTTACAGAAATTGACTCCATATCATCAAATGGTTTTCTTATTTCATTTATTCCCTCTTTTAAAGTTTTTTCAGTTCTAAATACTGCGCATTTAGATTGCATAGTTTTTTGCATAGAAAGCCTTAGCTCAGCAGTTTTATTGCTCCCGTTTCCATTTCTAAGAGTGTCAAATCTTTGTAGACATTTGTCTGTTTCAGTCTTAGAGATTTCTTCGTGAGGTTTGTTAGGCTTTACGAGTTCAGAAGCTCTCTTGGCTGCAGCTTTTCCAAAAACCACCAAATCAATTAAAGAATTTGATCCAAGTCTATTTGCGCCGTGTACTGAAACACAAGCAGCTTCTCCTATTGCCATAAGTCCAGGAACAGTTTTTTCAGATCCATTCATAGTTATTACTTCTGCTTTATAGTTTGTGGGTATTCCTCCCATATTATAGTGAACTGTTGGGACAACTGGAATTGGTTCTTTAGTTACATCAACATTAGCAAATAGTTTTGATGACTCAGATATACCGGGCAATCTTTCTTCTATAATTTTTGGATCTAAATGATTCAAGTGTAGATGAACATGATCTTTTTCCTTTCCTACTCCTCTTCCTGCGTTAATTTCCATTGCTATGGATCTGCTTACAACATCTCTTGAGGCTAAATCTTTTGCTTTAGGAGCGTATCTCTCCATAAATCTTTCTCCTTTAGAATTAAGTAAAAATCCTCCTTCACCTCGTACTCCTTCCGAAATCAAAGTACCGTGACCATAGATTCCTGTAGGATGAAACTGAACAAATTCCATATCTTGTAAAGGTAAACCTGCCCTTAAAACCATTGCATTACCATCACCTGTACATGTGTGAGCAGAAGTAGCTGAATAATAAATTTTTCCATAACCTCCTGTTGCTATAATAGTAATATGAGATCTAAATCTATGAATTGTTCCATCGTTTAAATTCCAAGCTATAATTCCTTTGCACTCTCCATTTTTCATCATGAGATCTAAGGCAAAATATTCTATAAAAAACTCTGTATTATGTTTTAAGGCTTGTCCATACAAAGTGTGAAGTATTGCATGTCCGGTTCTGTCTGCAGCTGCACAAGTTCTTTGAACTGGTTCATTGCCATAGTTTTTTGTCATTCCACCAAAAGGTCTTTGATAAATTTTTCCGTCATCTGTTCTGCTAAAAGGTACACCATATTTTTCTAATTCTAAAACAGCTTTTGGTGCCTCTTTACATAAGTACTCAATACAATCTTGATCTCCTAACCAATCTGATCCTTTGACTGTGTCATACATGTGCCAACGCCAATCGTCTTCTCCCATATTTCCTAAAGCAGCGGATATACCTCCTTGTGCAGCAGAAGTATGACTTCTTGTAGGGAAAACTTTTGAAACACAAGCAGTTTTTAAGCCTGCCTCACTTAAACCTACTGCAGCTCTTAGTCCGGAGCCTCCTGCTCCTAGGACAACTACATCGTATTCATGATCTATAATCTTATAAGAGCTCATATACTTAAATTTAAAATTACAATAATTGTTAATAGTGGAACGACTATAGCAAATAAATAAAGTAAAAGACTTGCGACATATTTAATTTTTTTATCATGAATATAGTCCTCAAATATTTCACTAATACTCAAAGCAGAGTAAAAAAAGGCAACAATCAGTAAAAGAGAAATCAAAAATTTTGAAGGTTGAGTTGTAAAAAAAGCGGCTACTTCAGTAAAATTTTTATCATAAATAGAAATTAAATTAATTAAGAGCCATATTAGTAAAGGTATTAAAATTATTGAACTGACTTTTAAAAATATCCATTTTTTTGTAGCGCCAATCATTTAAATAACTCCTTTCCCTAAAAAATAAAATATTAAGGTTAAGATAAATGACCCGAAGATTACCGCAAGTCCTGTGGCTCTAGAAATATTGAGTTCAAAACCGTAACCAAAATCCCAGAATAAATGCCTTATTTCACTTAAAATTTGAAAACTAAAAGACCAAGTTACTCCAATTATTAAAAATTTTCCTAGAAAAGAATTTAAAAAATTTCTAATAATCTCATAATTTTCTGATCCGAATAAAATTGTTGAAATCCATATACATACTAGAGTTAAGGAAATAACATTTATTACACCGGTAATTCTATGAGCAATAGAAACTAAAGATGAAATGTGCCAAGTATAAATTTGAATATGAGGTGATAATGGATTTTCTTTATTTTTCATTTATTTTTTTCACCAGAATTTCAGCAATCTGCACTGAATTTAAAGCAGCACCTTTTAACAAATTATCTGAAACTACCCACATATTAAAAGCTTTTTTGTTAGAATTATCTTTTCTAATTCTAGAAATGAAAGTTAAATTATTACCCTCAGCTTCTGCTGGGGTCATATAGCCACCATCTTTACGGTCATCAACTACTTTGCAGCCTGGTGCTTTGGATAATAATTTTTTAACTTTTTCTAAATCATAATTTTTTTCAAATTCAATATTTACTGACTCCGCATGAGATGTCTTAACTGGAACTCTTACACATGTAGCGGTTAGTTCAATTTTTTTATCTAATATTTTTTTTGTTTCATTTTCCATTTTCCACTCCTCTTTGGTATATCCATCGTCTACGAAAGAATCTATGTGTGGTATTAAATTAAATGCAATTTGTTTTGTAAAATTCTTAGATTTTACACTTTCGCCCTTTAGATAGTTTTTTGTTTGATTAAATAATTCGTCAGTTTGAGCTTTTCCTGCGCCTGAAACTGCTTGGTAAGTTGAAACAACAACTCTTTTTATTTTGTACTCATCATGAATGGGTTTTAAGGTTAATACTAATTGAATAGTTGAACAATTAGGGTTGGCAATAATATTATTATGTTTTTCTAATTCATTGGGATTTACCTCAGCAACAACTAAAGGAACACTTTTCTCCATTCTAAAATATTTTGAGTTGTCAATAATGATACTTTTTTTGGAGGCTTTAGGGATCCAATCTTTAGCAATTTCGCTCCCTGCAGCAAAAATTGTAATTTTTGCTTTTGCAAAATCATAGTTTTCTAGCTGCTCAACGATTATTTCTTTTTTTTTAAAATATAATTTTTTTCCAGCACTTTTTTTTGAAGCTACCAAAAAAAGGTTTTTGACTTCGATACTTGATTTCTCAAGCACTTCAATTATTTTTCTTCCTACGTTGCCAGTGGCACCGATCACAGCTAAATTCATAACAATTATTATTTTATTTCAATTTTGAAATAATTGCATCACCCATATCGCTTGTGGTGACCTCTTTTTTCCCGGTTGTCATTATGTCTTTTGTTCTTATATCGGCATCTAATACTTTTTGAACAGCAGCATCTAGCAAATCTGCTTCTTTTTCAAGATCCAGTGAATATCTAAACGCCATTGACAAGCTTAAAACTGTAGCAATTGGATTTGCCACATTTTTACCTGCAATATCTGGGGCAGAGCCGTGGATAGGTTCATATAAAGACCTAGTTTTACCATTCTTATCCTTCAAACCCAAAGATGCAGATGGGAGCAAACCTAAAGACCCCGTTAACATTGCGGCTTCATCAGACAACATGTCTCCAAACAAATTGTCTGCTAGAATAATGTCAAATTGTTTTGGATTTCTTAAAAGTTGCATTGCACAATTATCTGCTAACATATGATTTAATTCAATTTTTTTAAAATCTTTATCTTTTAATTTTTGTACCTCTTCCCTCCATAAAACTCCGGCCTCCATCACATTAGATTTTTCACATGAGGTAACTTTGTTTTTTCTTTTTTTAGCTAGTTCAAATGCAACTTTTGCAATTCTTTGTATTTCGCCTGTAGTATAGGTATGAGTATTTATACCTTTTCTCTCATTGTTTTCTATAGGCTCTATACCTCTTGGTTCACCAAAGTAAATTCCTCCTGTTAATTCTCTAACTATCATAATATCCAAACCAGACACTATCTCCGGTTTTAAAGATGAAGAGTCGACTAGTTGTTTAAAACATATTGCTGGCCTAAGATTGGCAAATAATTTTAATTCTTTTCTAAGTTTAAGAAGAGCTCTCTCGGGTTTCTTGGAAAACTCTAAGTTTTCCCATTTGGGTCCACCACAAGCCCCGAGTATTACTGCATCTGACTCTAAAGATTTATAAAAAACTTCATCAGTTATAGGTATTTTATTAACATCAATAGAGGCACCACCGATTAATTCCTCTTCAATAATAAAATCTAAAGATTTATTTTTATTAAACCAGTCAATTATTTTTTTTACCTCTCTAACAACTTCTGGTCCTACACCATCACCAGGTAATAATAGAATCTTTCTTTTGTTTTTTGACATATCTAAATCCAGGTCTTGCTTTGACTCATTTTGTCTTCAAATCTTTCAATATTTTTAATCTTTTCTAATGATAAAGCTATATCGTCTAGTCCTTCAATTAGACATTTTTTTTTAAACTGATCTAACTTAAATTTATGACTTTTGTTTCCATAAGTAATTTCTTGCTCAATTATTTTTATCTCTATATTTTGTTTTCTAGAGGAATATTCAGATAATTCTTCTATTGCTTTTTTATCTGCTATAATAGGAAGTATGCCATTTTTAAAACAATTGTTATAAAATATATCTGCAAAGCTCTCGCTGATTATGACTTTTATACCAAAATCCAACAAAGCCCAGGGTGCGTGTTCTCTGGATGAACCACAACCAAAATTCTTTCCAGTAATTAATATTTTTGAATTTTTATAAGGCTCTGTGTCTAATATAAAACCTTTAATTGGCTTGCCCTGTTCATCAAATCTCATTTCATAAAATAGACTTTTTCCTAAACCAGTTCTTTTTATTGTTTTTAAAAATTGTTTTGGAATAATTTTATCTGTGTCTATATTCATTAATGAAATATAAGCAGGTATACTTTTTATATTCTTAAATTTTTCCATATTAGTTGTTAAATTTTCTCACATCAGACAAATGTCCTTCTATAGCAGCAACGGCAGCCATGGCAGGGCTGACTAAATGCGTTCTTCCTCCTCTTCCTTGTCTTCCCTCGAAATTTCTATTTGATGTTGATGCACAACGTTCTTTTGGTTTTAATTGATCTTCATTCATACCAAGACACATTGAACAGCCAGGTTCTCTCCATTCAAAACCAGAATTTTTAAATATCTTATCTAAACCTTCTTGTTCAGCTTGGATCTTAACTAATCCTGAACCAGGCACGACCATAGCATTAACATGTTCAGCTATTTTTTTGTCCTTTAAAAGTTTTGCCGCTTCTCGTAAATCTTGAATTCTTCCGTTTGTACAGCTTCCTATAAAAACTTTATCTATCTTTATATCGGTCATTTTTGTATTAGGTTTTAAACCCATGTAATCCAATGATCTCTCCATCGCAACTCTTCTGTCTTTATTTTTTTCATTGTTTGGATCAGGTACTGAACCATTAACTGGAACTACATCTTGTGGAGAGGTTCCCCATGTTACTTGGGGTACAACATTTGCTCCATCAATAGATACAACTTTATCAAAATTGCTATTGTCATCTGATTTTAAAGTGCTCCAATATTCTAGAGCTTTATTCCACTTATTTTTTTTTGGAGACATCGGTCTATCCTTTAAATATTTGAACGTTTTATCATCAGGCTGAATTAATCCAGCTCGTGCTCCGCCTTCTATTGTCATATTGCAAACGGTCATTCTTTCTTCCATAGTCAAATTTTTAACCACATCTCCTGAAAATTCAATAACATAACCAGTTCCGCCTGCTGTCCCAATTGTGCCTATGATTTTTAAAATTACATCTTTTGCTGTAACTCCTAACGGTAATTTTCCATTAACTTTTAATAGAAAATTTTTTGATTTTTTTTGTATAAGAGTTTGTGTTGCTAAAACATGTTCAACTTCAGATGTTCCAATACCAAATGCTAAAGCGCCAAAAGCGCCATGAGTAGCTGTGTGACTATCGCCACAAACTATAACTGTTCCGGGTTGGGTAAATCCTTGCTCTGGTCCAATAATATGAACTATTCCCTGCCTTTTATCACTCATATCAAACAATGGGACATTGAATTCTTTGCAGTTTTTTCTCAATGTATCAACTTGTATTTTAGACTCTTGATCATTAATACCCTTTGATCGATCTGTTGTTGGAACATTATGATCAGCTACAGCTAAAGTAAATTCGGGTTTCCTAACTTTTCTTTTTTGTATTCTTAGTCCTTCAAAAGCTTGTGGACTTGTTACTTCGTGAACTAAATGTCTATCAACATAAAGTAATGAAGTTCCATCTGATTGACTGTGAACAAGATGGTCTTCCCATATTTTATCATACAGTGTTTTAGGCATTTAAATGTATTATTTGTTTTTTTCTTTGTTAGACTCTTGATTGGGAGTCGCTTTTTTTGCCTCTTTTTTGACTTCTTCTTTTTTTAACTCACCTTCTTTGGAATTTTCAACTTTAACTTCAGATGAAACGTTTGCCTTCTCTTGATTTGAAACTGATACATCAACACCAATTTTTTTCTTTATTTTTTCTGCTATTCTTGCAGACTTGCCTTTTCTGTCTCTTAAATAATAAAGTTTAGATCTTCTCACATCTCCAGATCTTATTACTTTTATTGAGTCTACTATTGGACTATATAACGCAAATGTCCTCTCTACTCCCTCTCCAAATGAAATTTTTCTGACAGTAAAAGAGGAATTTATATCTCTATTTTTTTTTGCAATACAAACACCTTCAAAAAATTGAATTCTCTCTCTTTTACCCTCTACTATTTTAACCCCAACTTTAATGGTATCTCCTGGTGCAAACTCAGTAATTTTTTTATTTGTAACAATTTTTTTAACTGCTTCTTTGTTTATGTCTTCAATATTTTTCATTTTTTTTTCTTTTTAGAATATTTTTGCCACAAATCAGGCCTCTGGCGTCGTGTTATAGCCTCTGATTGCAATAAACGCCAGTCTTTAATTTTGGCATGATCTCCAGATAATAAGACTTGGGGTACACTTTTTTTCTCCCAAATTTGGGGTTTTGTGTATTGAGGATATTCTAAAAGTCCATTTTCAAAGGTTTCATCATTTTTAGAAGTATCATTTCCTAAAACTCCAGGTAAAAGTCTTATTATGCTATCAATCATAACAAACGTCGCTGACTCTCCTCCTGATAAAATATAGTCACCCACACTTACTTCTTCAATATTTCTTGTTTGCAAAATCCTTTCGTCGACACCCTCGAAATGACCACAAAGGAAATTAATAGTTTTCTCTTTAGAGAGTTGTTTTGCAATTCTTTGATCAAATTTTTTTCCCTTAGGCGAAAGATAAAAAATTTTTTCTCCTTGTTTGGCATTATCATCTATGGATTTACTGATCACATCTGGTTTTAAAAGCATTCCGCTACCTCCACCAAATGGTCTATCGTCTACAGTTTTATGTTTATCTTTAGCAGAGTCACGAATGTCTATTATTTTTAAATCCCATATCTTTTTTTTTAAAGCTTTACCATATAGACCTTTACTTAAAGGACCAGGGAAGATTTCTGGGTATAAAGTAAAAACTCGTGCAGTCCACATTATAGTATTACTTTGGTTCTTCTTTCTTAGCTTCTTGTTTAGGAGCTTCTTTCTTTGGTTCTTCTTTCTTAGCTTCTTGTTTAGGAGCTTCTTTCTTTGGTTCTTCTTT
>MDTB01037507.1_pt1 | contig 22020 bp, 19 predicted proteins | sample 811161 | NCBI WGS metagenome assembly MDTB01 (sample SAMN05326650, study PRJNA326480) | marine metagenome | isolation source: seawater | place: Mediterranean Sea | collected 2009 | reverse complement strand
TTAGAAGAATCCAAAATAGGTTCTAAATAATTTACTAGTGTATCATACTGACCCTTATTAAATAAAATTTTTGAAATAAAATAAGGAATGTCCTTAGCATATTTTTCTGAATAAGTTAAAGACTTTAAATCATGTAAAGCATCTATATAATTTCCCTCATTAATTAATAACTGTGAGTTGTAAAAAACAGCATCATCTTTATATGGATTTTCAAAAGAATTTATTAGTTCAAAAAAACAATTTTTAGACAACTCAAATTTATTTATCGAAAAAGCACTGTAACCAAGATAAAAAAAAGCATGACTTTTTTTATCTCTTTCTAATTTATATAAGTTTACGTCACTTAATAAATCAACAACTTTTAAATACTTCTTCTTTTCAAAAAAATATTGACTCATAAAAAAAATTGCATTTATTTTTTTATTGCTAAGTTCATAAGATGTCAAAAAATTATTAAATAAAAATTCTGTATCAGGATGATATAGTTTTAGAGCAGACATAAAATGATAATAAGAGGCATGTTCGTCCAAAGAACTTAACTCAGAAGGACGTTTATTCAAAAAATTATCAAAATATTCTCTTGCACATATATAATCTTCATTAAAAAAACAATCTATGGCTTTATTATAGTCGTGTTTCATGTTTTGTGAAAACACAGAATTAAAAGCAATCAAAAAAAATAATAACAACCTATACATGGTAGATTTCATAATCTGAATTATATTTTTCAAAAATACAACGTAAACGTACGTATAATAATTTCAACAAATTAATTAACATTTGCATTTATTTTTTATATTTCATTAAAATACATATTAACAAATGTCTAATTTAATTAATTTACATTGAATATTACTCAACCAATTATATCTTTAGAAGGAGCACAAATTTATCAAAATAATCATCTTATATTGAAGGATGTAAATTTTGAAATTATGAATGGAGAATTCGTTTACTTAATAGGTAGAACAGGAAGCGGTAAAAGTAGTTTACTTAAAACACTGTATGGCGATTTAAAACTAATTGAAGGACAAGGTCATATTGCAAATTTTAATTTAAATAAACTTAGAGAGAAAGAGATACCATTTCTAAGAAGAAAAATCGGAATTGTTTTTCAAGACTTTCAGCTTCTCGAAGACCGAACTGTGGCAGATAACTTACTATTTGTAATGCAAGCAACTGATTGGACAGATAATAAAAAAATAAAGCGGAGATTATCCGAAGTATTAGAACTTGTAAGAATGGGTACAAAAGGACATAAAAAACCTCACCAACTTTCAGGAGGAGAACAACAAAGAATAGCAATTGCAAGATCATTAATCAATAATCCTGAAGTCATATTAGCAGATGAACCCACTGGAAACCTAGATCCTGAAACATCAGAGGAGATAATTAAACTATTACAAAACATTACTTCAAAAAAAACTGTTATCATGGCTTCGCATGATAAATACCTAATGGATAAATTTCCTCAAAGAACCATTATTTGTGAAAAAAATAATGTTTTTGAAAAATAAAATGAACTTATCAATTTTAATACCGTGCTATAACTGGGATGTATATCAATTAATTCTTGATATTTCAATTCAATGTCAAGAAGAATATAACTCTAGTCTATATGAAATTATTTGTATTGAAGACGGATCAGTAAATTTATTTGAAAATAAAAAAATTTCAAACCTTAAAAATGTTAAATATGAAATTTTGAGCAATAATATTGGAAGATCGGCGATTCGAAACTTATTAGCTAAAAAAGCTAAGTTTGAATGGTTATTATTTATTGATTGTGACTCAGAAATACTAACGAAAGATTTCGTTAAAAAATATAAAATCCAATCTAAAACTAATCAAAAAAAGCAAATCTTTTATGGTAAAACAGTATATAAAAAACATAATAATCCTAAAACCATTCTTCATGAAAAATATGGAAGAAAAATAGAATCAAGGAGCAAAGAAAAAAACTTCTCATCTCATCACTTCTTAATTAAAAAAACTGCATTTAAACATGTGTCATTTGATGAAAAAATCAAAACATATGGATATGAAGATGTTTTATTTCAAATAAAAAGTCCGATGGAATTTAGATATATTAATAATCCCTTATATCATACAGGTTTAAAAAACGCAAATGATTTTCTTTATGACTGTGAAACAGGGCTAAAAAACCTTTCTAATTACAAGCAACAAAAAGAAATTATTGAAAAGATAAAAATTTTAAAATGGTGGAAAAAACTGTCATTTGCTCATTATTTAATAAATAAAATATTTATTTTATTTAAACCTATAATTGTTTATAATTTAAGATCTAAACACCCTAGTCTTTTATTATTCCAACTTTATAAACTAGGGCTTATAATTAATCTAGACCTTGATACTTTTAAAAATTGAAAAAAGTTTCTTTTCTTCTTTCGACCAAGAAAATTCTTTTTTAGCTAGTTTTATTTTTGAATGAAAATTATTGTCAGAATTAGATAATAAAAATTTCATTTGATTAGCAATAGCTATAGGCTTCCTAGACTGAATTACTGAACCTATAGAGTGCTGAAGAATAATTTTTTTAAATTCAGGTAAATCGCTAACAAGCACTGGTATCTCGGCATTAACATAGTCAAAAATTTTATTAGGAAGAGAATACCTATAAGCTAAGCATGTATCTTCTTCAAAAGACAACCCTAAATCTGCTGTCTTTGTTATTGAAAATAATTCATTAAAATTCCTCTTTCCAAAAAAAACAACCTTATCATCTAAATTTTGAGCAGTAACAAATTTTTTGGTATTAAATAAAAGATCTCCTCCACCTATTATATAAAGTCGAGCATCGACATATTTCATTGCAAGAATCATCAACTGAATTCCTCTATCTCGATTTACTGCGCCCTGATAAATAATTATTTTTTCTTTTTTATTTTTTTCAGCACTAGGTATTTCTAAAGTTATTGGAAAATTCCTTATAACAAACATGTTAATTTTATATTTACTTCTGTAATAAGCAGCGATACTATCACTAACAGTATAGGAATACTTTATTCTTGGTAAACAAAAACTTTCAATACAAAGCCATATATATTTAACAAAAGGTCTATTCAATAATTCTGGAACTTCAGTAAATAATTCATGACTATCATATACGATTGGTTTATTTTTTATTTTTGAAATAAAGAAATTTGGAAGTAATGTGTCGAGATCATTAGATAAAAGGATGTCAAATTTTTTAAATAATAAAAAAAAGAATAACCTAATATTAAATTCTAAATAAAATAAAAAACCCTTATTAAAACAAACATTCAATTGATGACAATTATAAGAACGTAATTGTAACCTTTTACCTTTCCTGCCTACAAGAAAAACACTGTAACCTTTATTAAAAAGAGAGGATGCAACCTTGTGTACGCGCTGATCAGTTGACAAATCATTGGTTACAGAAATAAAAATTCTTTTCAATTTGATTTAATTTGTTAATTCAATTTAAATAATTTAAAACAAATTATATTAGCATTATGAATATAGTAAATTATAAATCATTACGTGATCTAAACACCTTCAAAATAAATGTAAATGCAGAAAGTTTTATAAATATTCAATCAGAAAAACAAATTTTTGAATTACTAGAAAACAAAAGCATAGTTAATAAAAAAATATTTGTTTTAGGTGGGGGAAGCAATATTTTATTTACCAAAGATATTAAAGGTCTTGTTATTCATAATCAAATTAAAGGAATTAAAATAACAAATGAAACCAATAAATTTATCATAGCTGAGGTAGGTGCAGGTGAAATATGGGATCGGTTTGTTGAATGGAGCACGGAAAGAAATTTATTTGGAATTGAAAATTTATCATTAATCCCTGGATATGTAGGTGCGGCTCCCATTCAAAATATTGGTGCATATGGGACTGAATTAAATGATGTATTCCAAGAATTAACGGCTATTAATTTACAAACTAAAAAATTACAGATTTTCAAAAATGCAGATTGTCAATTTGGATATAGAGAATCTATTTTTAAAAATAGTTTAAAAGGAAAGTTTATTATTACAAAAGTAAAAATTAAACTATCTAAAATTAGTAACCCAAACTTATCTTATCACGCAATTAAAACTGAAATAGAGAATTTAAATCACAAATATTTTAAAAGTAAAGACATTAGAAAAATAGTTATTGGGATTAGAAAAAGAAAACTTCCTGACCCTAAAGTTATTGGCAACGCTGGAAGCTTTTTTAAAAATCCAATTGTTGACTTAGAAACATATAATAAAATAAAACTCTCATTTCCTAAAGTTCCAGCATTTAAAACTAATAAACATATAAAAATGCCTGCTGGGTGGCTAATAGAAAATCTCAATCGGAAGGTTAATGTAGAAGAAAAATGTGGTATTTATGATAAACATTCATTAGTACTAGTCAATTATGGTCATGCAAGTGGAAAAGATATCCTAAATTTATCTCAAATAATAAAAAGAGATGTTAATCGAAAATTTAATATTAAATTAGAAGAAGAAGTATCGATTATATGAATTCAACAATTATTTTATCTGTATTCTTGATCGGAATATGTTTTTTAGGCATTTGTGTTAAAATACTTGTCAAAAAAAACGGTCAATTTAGTGGCACATGTGCTAGTAACAATCCCCTTTTGAATAAAAATGGGGAGAAATGTAGTTATTGTGGAGCAGAACCTGATGAATTTTGCAAACAGGAGGAAAACCCTTCTGAAAAATAATATAAGGTATCATCTCCTTCTACAAAGATTAAGCTACCAACTATATTTTTTCTTTTTAAAAATTTTTTTGCTGAATCTAAACCAAATGACATACACGCAGTTGCATATGCATCTGCATACATACATTCATCGTGTAAAATAGTTGCACTAATAAGTTGATTAGTAACTGGTAACATTTTTATAGGATTTATTGTATGGCTAATTTTAATAGAATCAGAATAATAAAAATTCCGATATGAACCTGAAGTAGCTAGAGAAATATCACTTAATTTTAAAATATATGCGAATTTTTTATTTACATTATTTGGGGCATCAACACCGATTTTCCATAGATTACCTAAATTATCTCCAGAACAAACAACTTCGCCTCCCAGTTCGATCATAAAGTCATATATACCATTTGACCTGAAAAAATCTGAAAGATAATCTACAGTATAACCCTGGGCTATTCCATTCAAATCAATTTGTGTTAATTCGTTTTTTATAAGTTTATTCTGCTCTAAAGTTATTTTATCACATCCAACGTCATATAAAGAATTATCAATAATATTTAAATCTTTCCTTTTTTTATTGGGACCAAAACCCCAATCAGAAACAATAGGGGAAACTGTTATATCAAACATTCCATTTGTTTCATAACAGATTTTAATCGAATTAGACAAAACATAATAAATTAAAGAGTCCAATGGTATATCAATATTATTATTGATTTGAGAAATAGTTGAATTAGGAATATATGAAGACATAGATAAGTCAATAACTCGTAATAGACTATCTACAGACTTCTTAGATATGATATTATTTTTCGTATGGTACTTAATTGTATAAGTAGTACCTTGAGCATAACCACTAAGAACAAAAGTATCGTGCTTTTTTTTCAAGCAAGAAGTTAATATTATAAATAATAATACAAAACCAAATTTATTCACCGAAATCATCAAAGTCGACATTTTCTTCTGGAATACCCCAATCATCGCACATTTTTAACACCGCTTGATTCATTAAAGGAGGTCCACAAAAATACACTTCAATATCTTCAGGTGCATCATGTAACTTGAAGTGATGATCGATTACAATTTGATGTATAAATCCAACAAAACCATCTCCTTCATCATCAAGACTCTTTTTTTCCTTCCAATTATCTTCTGGAAGAGGTTCAGATAATGCAACGTGAAATTTAAAATTTGAAAATTCCTTTTCAATATTTCTAAAGTCGTCAAGATAAAACAATTCTCGTTTGGAACGACCACCATAAAAAAATGTGACCTTACGAGATGTTTTCATTGTATGGAATAAATGAAATAAATGTGAACGCATAGGTGCCATACCTGCACCTCCACCAATATATATCATTTCATTATCCGTTTCTTTTATAAAAAACTCACCATAAGGACCTGAAACGGTAACCTTATCACCTGGTTTCAAAGAATACACATAAGAAGAACATACACCAGGGTTAACATTCATCCATGTGTTTTTTGATCTATCCCAAGGCGGAGTTGCAATTCGAATATTTAACATAACTATATTGCCCTCAGCAGGATGGTTGGCCATTGAATATGCTCTAAAAATTTCTTCGTCATTTTTCATACTCAAATCCCATAAATTGAATTTATCCCACTCGCCCTTGAACTTTTCAGCACCAGCAGGGTCATTTGGATTTGGTGCAATATCCATATCACTGTATGGAACTTCTACTTCAGGAACATCGATTTGAATATAACCACCTGCTTTAAAATCAAGGTTTTCTCCCTCTGGTAACCTTACTACAAACTCCTTAATAAAGGAAGCAACACTATAATTTGATACCACTTCACATTCCCATTTTTTAATACCAAAAATTTCTTCTGGTATATTAATATCCATATCATTTTTAATTTTCACTTGACAACCTAGTCTCCAGTTGTCTTGTATTTCTTTTCTAGTAAAATATGGTTTTTCTGTTGGTAAAATCTCACCACCACCTGAGTTAACTTGGCATTTACACATGGCGCAAGTACCTCCCCCTCCACATGCCGAAGGTAAAAATATTTTATTATCACCAAGAGTACCTAATATGGTACCACCTGGATTTATTTGAATATTTTTTTGACCATTAATTGTTAATGTAACTTCACCAGAAGGAAGTAGTTTAGATTTAGCAAAAAGTAAAACACTAACTAAAGAGAGTATAACAACTAAAAAGAAAACAACTGCTGAAATTATAGTATATATCATAATTAAATTTTTATCCCCATAAAGCACATAAATGCTATACCCATTAAACCAGTAATAATATATGTTATCCCAAGACCTCTTAAAGGAGCAGGAACATTAGAATATCTTATTTTTTCTCTAATAGCTGCAATCGCAACAATAGCTAAATACCAACCAACACCTGATCCTAAGGCAAAAGAAGTAGCCTCAATTATTGTAGAGTATTGTCTTTCTTGCATAAATAAAGCTCCTCCTAAAATAGCACAATTAACAGCAATCAAAGGTAAAAATATACCAAGAGAGCTATATAGAGCTGGAGAAAATTTCTCTATAATCATCTCAACAAGTTGAACCATTGCTGAAACTACTGCTATAAACATTATTAAACTTAATACGTTTAAATCAACATTAATAAAATCATCGCCTAACCAATGCAAAGCGCCTGAACTTAAAATAAAATTCTCTAAGATCCAATTGACGGGAACTGTAATACCTAAAACAAAAATTACTGCTAATCCTAATCCATTTGCTGTAGTTACTGTTTTAGATACTGCTAAATACGAGCACATGCCTAGAAAATATGCAAAAATCATATTATCTATAAAAACACCTTTAATAAAAATATTTACTAAGTCCATATTAATTTTCCTCAATTAAATCGTTATTTCTAGATCTTTGAATCCAAATGATTAAACCCACTACTATTAAAGCCATTGGAGGTAAAATCATTAAATTATTATTAAAATACCAACCGCCTCCTGATTCATAAAAACTTTCAGGAAAAACCTGATATCCCATTAATTTGCCAGCACCAAAAAGTTCCCTTACAAATGCAACAGCAACTAAAATCCAACCATATCCAAAAGCATTACCTAAGGCATCAAGAAATGAGTCCCATAGTTTATTTCCCATTGCAAATGCTTCTAATCTACCCATGATTATACAATTAGTAATAATTAAACCAATAAAAACTGATAACTGTTCTGATGCATCGGGCAAAAAAGCCTTTAAAATCTGATCAACTAAAGCTACCAATGAAGCAACAACTAGCAATTGAACAATAATTCTGATCCTGTTAGGAATGTGATTTCGAAGAATTGAAATTATTGAGCTTGCAGAGGTCATTACAAAAATGACAGCAAGAGTCATAACAAGAGCATTTTCTAATTGAGTGGTAATAGCAAGAGCTGAACAAATTCCTAGTACCTGAATAGTAATAGGATTTTGATCTCCCATAGGATCTGCAATTAGCTTTTGATGTTGCTTGTTAAAAAATGATTTCATTATAAGTTATATATTATCACTATTTATTACTTGAACTATAGTGTCATTTACATTATTAAATTTTGAAAAATAGTTATCATATACCTGTAATGTATTTTCAAGCATGTCAGAAACTCCATCGCTAGTTATAGTTCCTCCTGTAATACCATCAACTTGATGAGGATTACCTTTTTCTGCACCACCTTTTTTCACTTTAACGGAGACAAATTTTCCAATATTATTTTTAATTTTTTTTCCTTTAAATGGATTTTCAAAAATATCTGTATTTATCTCTGCTCCTAAACCTGGAGTTTCTGCTTTATGATCAAATGCAGCACCATAAACAGTGCTAAAATCATCTTCTAAAGCAATAAATCCCCATACGGGGCCCCAAAGACCGGTTCCTGCCATTGGAACAATATAATAGGTTTGATTATCTTTTTCGGCAGTAAAAAAAGGATACTTAAAATCATCCGGAGATAAAGTTTTATCCCTGTATTGAAACAATACATCAATATTAAATGCTAATCCATCAATAATTTCTCCTTGATTATTAATAATAGTTTCATTAACAATATACTTATTATATTCTTCTTGGGCTTTCGATCTACTTGCATTGACACCAATAGCACTTAAAATATCAATCATTTTTTTATCTGTGGCATTTTGTTTTTTTCTTGGTTGAAGTACTTCTGAAGTTACAGCTAAAATAGTACCCACTACTAAAACCATAATAATAGCAAATGTAAACGTATATAGATTAGTTTCTTTATTCATTAACTTTTAATCTTTTTAACCTCTTATTAATATTTGCTTCTATAACATAATGATCAATTAAGGGAGCCATTACATTCATAAATAAAATAGCCACCATAACACCTTCAGGATAAGCAGGATTGAAAACACGTATCAGAACCGACAACACTCCACATAAAAAACCATATATGATTTTTCCCTTATTAGTTTGTGCTGCTGAAACAGGATCAGTAGCCATAAACACCATTCCAAACAAAAAACTACCAATACAGAGTTGATGAATTGGGTCAAGAGACATAAATAAATTAGTATCCGGAGCAACTAAATTAAAAATAAATGCCATGAATAAACCTCCAAGAAACATTGAAGCCATTATGCGAAAGGAACCAACGCCTGTAAACAATAAAATCGCAGCACCAAACATTATGGCAATTACAGATGTCTCACCAACAGATCCTGGAATGATACCCAAGAATGAATTATATAAGCTATAAGCACCATCTGAAGAAAATTCACTCATCTTACTAATAATAGTCTCATCATTTGGGTTAACATTAACCATACTAGCTAATTGGCCCAAAGCAGTTTCTCCTGAGACACCATCAATTTTATCAGCAGAATGGACCCACACCTTATCACCAGACATTTTAGTAGGATATGCGAAAAAAATAAAAGCTCTAGCTGTTAAAGCAGGGTTTAGAATATTCATCCCAGTTCCCCCAAAAACTTCTTTTCCAATAATTACCGCAAATATAACAGCAAGTGCCAACATCCATAATGGAACATCGATTGGCATGGTCAAAGGAATTAACATTCCGGTAACTAAATAACCTTCATTAACCTGATGTTTTCTATTAACCGCAAAGGCAAATTCCACACTTAAACCTACAACATAAGATACAATTACTAATGGCATAAATTTCCAAAAACCAAAAAGAAAATTATCCCAATTGGTAACACTAATCATATCATTTAAGCCAGTGCTAGCCAATTGTAAATGATATTGATAGCCTGTATTCCACATACCAAAAAACAAACAAGGTAGCAAAGCAATAATCACAATTACCATTGTTCTTTTAAGGTCTACAGAGTCTCTAATATGAGTTCCTGATTGAGAGGTGTGATTTGGAACAAATAAAAATGTCTCGAAAGCATCGTATGCCGGATACAAACTATGTAAAGCACCCTCTTTTTCAAAATGTGGTTTTATTTTTTTTAATATGTTACGCATTAACTTCATTAACTACATTCTTTTTTAATTATATCAAGTCCTTTTCTAATAATTGACTGAACTGGTATTTTAGAAGTACAAGAATATTCACATAGTGCAAAATCTTCTGTATCAACTTCGTAAATCCCAAGCTTTTCCATTAATTCTATATCCTCAATAAGAACTGCCTTAATTAATTGCACAGGAAAAATATCAATTGGCATATAAGACTCATATTGGCCCGTAACTACATATGCTCTTTCTTCACCATGGTTATTAGTGTCCAAATCATATTCTCGTTTACTAACTAACCATGAGAAAAAGGTTCTAGACAAACTATATTTATGAATACCCGGTAACAACCAGCCAAAGAACTCACTATAATTTCCTTCAGTAATCACAGATACTTGAAAATCATAAAAACCTAAATAACCATCTGAGCTAATTCTTTTACCAGTCAAGACATTTCCGCTTATAAAGCGCTTTTCACCATTAACTAAATTACTCTTGACTATTGGGTCTACTGATGTTCCTTGAATAACTCTATAATATCTGGGCTTTTTAACTTTAGAACCTGTTAAAGCAATTATTTTAGAGGCATCATACTTACCGTCCCTAAAAAACTTTCCAATTGTAACAATATCTTGAGGGGTTAAATACCATACAACATCACCTTTATTTATAGGATCAATATGATGAATCTGAACACCTACATTGCCAGCAGGATGAGGTCCAAAGACATGATTAATCTGAACACCCTTAGCATTGCTGAATACTTTTGCAGGGTTTGAATTTCCATCCAAATTTAAATGAGTAGTACCATCGCAAAGTTGTGCAACAAGATCAAGACCCAACTGAAATACAGAGTCATCACCGTGGAAAATAAAATCGTTATCAGGAGCTAAAGGAGCAGAATCGAATGATGATATAAAAATTGATTTTGGACTATCCGAAGGATTAGCAATGGTAGCAAATGGTCTTTGGCGAATTAAGGGCCACAAACCGGCATTTAATAAATGATCAATAATTTGATTTTTATCTAAAGTCGACAGGTCAGAAGTGTTAAATTTTTTATATTTAATTTCTTCATCGGCTTCAATAATAACTTTTAATATTTTACGTTTTTCTCCTCTTACAACATCATTAACATAACCACTGACTGGGGATGTAAACTTGATGCCTTCAGAATTTTTATCACAAAACAAAATATCTCCTGCTTGTACATAGTCTCCGATTTTAACTACCATTTTTGGAATCAGTAGATGAAAATCACCAGGCTTTACCGCATAGTATTTAGAATTTGCAACATTTGCATAAACACGATCGGCAGAACCTTTTATTTTAATGTCAGCACCTTTAGAAATTTTGACATTCATTTGGGGTAAAATTTGTTTAAATATTATTGACTAAATTTGAAATTAATAGCAAAAATAAAAAAATATAAATATGTAATGATTTTTAAACAACTAATTTTATAATAAGTTATAATTTATTTGCTAAACTCAATAATAATCAATGCGAAAATTTAAAAAAGTCAAACACTTAAGCATTTTAATTCTAATTACAGTCATTAATTTACAATCTCAATCATTCAATATTTTGGATGAAAGAATCAAATTAAAAGACCATAATTACAACCTATCAGAAAATCAAAGTAATAGCAATTATTATAATTATTGTAAAACTTTAAAAATTGAAAATAATGTAAATCCACTATTAGATCCAATTATTAAACTAAACTCAACTGAAACATTGAAACTATCCTTTGATATTTTATCAAACGAATTTCATGACTATGCGTATACATTTATTCATTGTGACGCTGAGTGGAATTTATCTGATATTTCACAATCTGAATACCTAAACGGGTTCTATCATAATTTCATTACTGATTACACATATTCATTTAATACTTTAACAAACTATTGTCATTATAATTTTTTCTTTCCTAATGAAAATGTAAATTTTACTAAATCAGGAAATTACATTGTATTAATTTATGATGATTCTAGACAAATTCCTGTAGCAACCAAACGATTCAGTATCAACGAAGATATTTTGGACATACAAGTAGCAATTAAGAAAGCTACACTATCTAAAGATAGAGACACTAAACAAGAGGTTGATTTTTATATTAAAAACTACAGTCAAATTGGCATTAAAAATCCAAATAATGAATTAAAAATTATTATACAAAAAAATGATGACTGGAGTGATATAATTAATAATCCTCCACCAAGTTTCATTGATCACAATACTATTGAATATGACTTTCAAGAAGAAATTTCATTTTTAGGAGGAAATGAATATCGTGATTTTGATATAAAAAGTTTAAGATATTACGGTAAAAATATCTACTCAATCGAACAGCAAATAATACAAAATCAACAAATTTACCATGTTCAACTAAATGACGATTTTATTTTTAATTCTCCAGAATATGAATTCAAATATGATTTAAATGGGAAATATGTCACGTCTATTTCGGAAAATAAAAATAAAGATTATGAGGCGGAATACGCACTAGTTAATTTTAAATTAAAAGCTAATGAGATTAAGCAGGACATCTTTATCTATGGAGAGTTAACAAATTGGGAAATTTTACCTGAAGCAAAAATGAATTATAATGACAAAAATCAAGAGTACTATGGTTATTTATATTTAAAGCAGGGTTACTATAACTATAATTATGTGACACAAAATCATGACAAAAAAATAGAATATCTTGACTCAGACTATCAAGAAACACGTAACCAGTACTCTATATATTTGTATTTCTCGCCAACATGGAGCAACTATGATAGATTAATTGGTATAGGAAAAAACACATCTAATAGCTTAAACTAATGTTATTATTATTAATTTTAAAAACTAAATTTAAATTAAAAAATAATGAATAACTGTATCCCAATAATACCTACTCAAAATTGTGAACCAGTCAAATCCTATAAACCAGGATCACCTGAAAGAAAAGAAGCCATATCAGAGTATAATAAATTAATGAAAAAGGTAGTTGATATACCTATGTTTATCAACGGTAAAAATGTAAAATCTAATAAAACAAAATATATTTACCCTCCTCATAATCATAAACATATAGTAGGTAAATATTATGAAGGGAACAAAAATCATATCATGAATGCAATTGATTCTGCATTAAAAGCAAAAAAAGAATGGGCATCTATGGACTTTGCTGCGAGAGCCTCAATTTTTTTGAAAGCTGCAGAGTTACTTAGAGGACCATTTAGACAAAAAATAAATGCTGCAACTATGATTGGTCAATCAAAAAATATTTTTCAAGCAGAAATTGATGCATCATGCGAACTAATTGATTTTTTAAATTTTAATGTAAAATTTGCTAATGAAATATATCAAAAACAACCTGAATCATCAAAAGGAATATGGAATAAAATGGAATATAGACCCCTAGAAGGTTTTGTCTTTGCTATTACTCCTTTTAACTTCACCTCAATTGCTGCGAATTTATGTTTTGCTCCTGCGTTAATGGGAAACACAATTGTCTGGAAACCCTCTGATAGTCAAATTTATTCTACTAAAGTTATCATTGAGCTATTAAAAGAAGCAGGACTTCCTGATGGAGTTATTAATGTAATTTATACAGATCCTGTTATGACAAGTAATATAATATTTAAACACCGTGAATTTGCAGGTGTTCACTTTACAGGTTCAACAAAAGTATTTAAAAATATATGGAAGACTATTGGAAATAATATTCAACTATATAAAAATTATCCAAGAATTGTCGGCGAAACAGGGGGAAAGGATTTTATTCTTGCGCACAATTCTGCTGACATTAAAGAAATAACAACCGCTCTAATAAGAGGTGCATTCGAGTATCAAGGACAAAAATGTTCAGCTGCATCTAGAGCATATATCCCCTCTAGCTTATGGAAACGCATCAAAAATGAACTAATCAAAGAACTAAAAACTATATGCGTTGGTGACCCAGAAGACTTTTCTAACTTCATGAATGCTGTTATTCATGAACAATCATTTGATAAATTAAGCAAGGTCATTAAAAAAGTTAAAAAAAATAAATCTGCTGAAATTATTTTTGGAGGCGAGGTAGATAAAAGTGTAGGTTATTTCGTTCAACCAACAGTAATAGTTACAAAAAAAGCGAATTTTTTCACAATGGAAGAAGAATTATTTGGACCAATCTTAACTATCTTTATATATCAAGATAAAAATTTTGATAAAACTCTTAAACTTATAGATGAAACATCAGAATATGGATTAACTGGTGCAGTATTTGCAAAAAATAGAAAAATAATTAACGAAAGTTTAAAATACTTACAAATGTCGGCAGGTAATTTTTATGTTAATGATAAACCGACCGGAGCCGTTGTATCTCAGCAACCATTTGGTGGTGGGAGGTCATCAGGCACAAATGATAAAGCTGGATCTCATCTAAATTTATTAAGATGGGTATCACCAAGAACAATAAAAGAGAATTTTTTACCGGACAAAAACTATAGATATCCATTTTTAGAAAAATGAATCGACTTAAAGAAGTTTACAACAAAACACCTGAATGGATGAAAAGTAAATATTTTTTATCTGGATTCGTCTTCTGTGTATGGATAGCTTTTTTTGATACTCATTCTATCAAGAATCAAATAAAGAAATCACAACATATAAAAAAGATAGAGCAAGATATAAATTATTATAATAAAGAAATTCAAACTGACCTCGACATAATTAAAACATTATCTCAAGATACATTATCACAAGAACTCGAAAAATATTTTAGACAAGAAATGTTTTTATCAAAAAAAAATGAAGAAATTTTCATAATTGAATAGTAAAGTGAAATATGAAAAAAAGTAAATTATTTGATAAAAATAGTTTTCAAAAGCAAAGAAAACAAGATTGGTCTGCTAGTATCAATCATCGAGATATTTCATTTAACTATAAAAACAAGTCCTTTGACCCAATATATTTTAAGGATGAAATAAACGATACTACAACATTTAATAAAAATGGAGAATGGTTAATTGCATCAGAAGTGGATATCATTTCTGAAAAAAAAGCAAATAAAGAAGCCATAAAGCTTCTTGAAAAAGGAGTTGATTCTATTACTTTTTTAAATTTCAAAAAACATAATCTTGAAATTATTCTTAAGAATATTCAAATTGATATTATTAGATTGAATTTTAAAAAAATTGAAAAAATTGATTTTCTTATTAACTCATTAGTAGAAATAGCTAAACAAAGACAAATTAATACTCAACAACTATTTGGTTCATTTTATATAAAAAATATTTCAAAAAAAGACTACACTAACTATATCAAAATACTTCCGAAATTCCATTATCATCAAATTGATATATCATCATTTAATTATCAAAAAATTGATAAAACTTTCTTAGACCCAACAAATATCCTGTTTACTTATAAACCAAGCAGTTTGTTCCTTGGGGAAATTAGTTACTTAAGAGCATTTAGAATTAACTTTGAAAAAATATTTCATAGTCCTCCCTACATAGAATGTAGAGTGAAAGTTTATGAAAATAAAACACATCCTCTAATAGAATCGTGTACTAAATCAATTGGGGCAATATTAGGGGGGTGTGACTCACTGATAATTGATTCAATTGCTGGAAAAAATTTAAATATCCAACAACAATTAATTTTAAAATATGAATCTTTTTTTAATAAAGTTGCTGATAGTCTAAATGGTAGTTATTTAATTGAAAAAATTACACAAGAATTTTTGTTAAAGAAGCAGAATTCATACACAAACAAAACTAAAAATACAACATGGGAGACTGCTGAAGGTATAAAATTAAAATCTAAATACTCAATTGATGATATTAAAAAGATTCAACATTTAGATTATGGAGTAGGTAAACCACCGTTTTTAAGAGGTCCTTACTCAACAATGTATTGTGATAAAAAATGGACTATTCGTCAATACGCTGGATTTTCAACTGCTGAGGAATCTAATAAATTCTATAAAAAAAATTTAAAAGCAGGACAAAGTGGACTTTCAGTTGCTTTTGATTTACCAACTCACAGAGGTTATGACTCTAATCATCCAAGGGTATTAGGTGACGTTGGAAAAGCAGGTGTAGCTATTGATAGTGTTGAAGATATGTCAATACTATTTGATGGCATTGATTTACATAACACTTCTGTATCAATGACTATGAATGGGGCAATTTTACCAATTATGGCCTTTTTTATTGTTGTAGCAAAAAGAAAAAAAATACCGCTCTCTAAAATAAGTGGGACTATTCAAAACGATATACTAAAAGAATTTATGGTGCGAAACACATATATATATCCACCAAATCCATCAATGCGAATTATAAGTGATATATTCAAATACACATCAAAATATATGCCGAAATTTAACAGTATAAGTGTTAGTGGATATCACATGTTGGAAGCAGGTGCTAGTGCTGATATTGAAATTGCTTACACATTAGCAGATGGTCTTGAGTATGTAAGAACAGGAATAAATTCAGGATTAAAAATAGATGAATTTGCTCCAAGACTATCATTTTTCTGGGGCGTTGGTATGAATTTTTTTACAGAAATTGCCAAAATAAGAGCAGCTAGAATATTATGGGCAGAAATGATGCAAAAATTTAAACCCAAAAATCCTAAATCCATGATGTTAAGGTCACATTGTCAAACATCTGGCTGGAGCTTAATTGCACAGGAACCTGAAAACAATATTACTAGGACAACTATAGAGGCTGTGGCTGCAGTACTTGCAGGGACTCAATCACTTCACACAAATGCATTAGATGAAGCAATGAGCCTACCGACTGAAAAGTCTGCAAAAATAGCAAGAGATACTCAATTGTTTTTACAAAAAGAAACCGATATATGTAAAACTATTGATCCATTTGGAGGATCATATTACTTAGAAAAAGTAACACATGAGATTTTAACAAAAGCTAAGAACTATATTAAAGAAATAGAAAAGGCAGGAGGAATGTCAAAGGCAATTGAAAAAGGAATTCCAAAACTTAAAATCGAAGCATCGGCGATAAAAAGACAAGCAAATATTGACAATGCTAACAACCTAATTATTGGTTTAAATTGCTTTCAAAATAAAAAAAATAAAGACTTAAATATTTTAGAAATTAACAACAAAAAAGTTCAAAAAAAACAAATACAAAAACTTGAAGAAATAAAAGAAAGTAGAAATCCAAAACTTGTAAAAAAATACTTAGATAAAATATCTCAAGGGTGTGCTACAAATAAGCAGAATTTACTCTCACTTGCTATTCAAGCTGCAGAAAATAAAGCTACATTAGGAGAAATATCATATGCCTGTGAAAAAATCTTTGGACGTTATCAAGCAAATACAATAATAAACTCAGGAATTTATGCTATGGAACAAAACAAAAACAAACAATTTATCTTAGCTCAGACTTTAACTGAAAAATTTAAACACAAATATGGACGTAGACCAAGAATCCTAACAGCAAAACTTGGTCAAGACGGACATGATAGGGGTGTTAAAATCATTGCAACTAGTTTTTCAGATATGGGTTTTGACGTTGATATTGCACCACTTTTTCAAACACCAGAAGAAATTGCAAAACAAGCTATAGAAAATGATGTTCATATAATTGGTATTTCATCATTAGCAGGAGGACACAAAACACTAATACCAAATCTAATCCAATGTTTAAAAGAGCTGGGAAATAATAATACTATGGTAATAGCAGGAGGTATTATTCCAAAAAAAGACTATCAATACCTAATAAATAAAGGAGTTAAAAAAATATTTGGACCAGGAACAATTGTTGTAGAGGCTGCATTAGAAATATTAAAAGAATTAATTTAAACAATGACTACAAAAGAGTATTTAGACGGGATTTTAAAAAATAATCGATTTATTCTAAGCAAAGCAATTACTCTAATCGAAAGTTCCTTAGATAAGGATCAAAAAAAATCTGTTGAAATAATTGAAAACTGTATAGATTTAAAAAGAAAAACTATACGTATTGGAATTAGTGGAACCCCTGGAGTTGGAAAAAGTACGTTTATTGAGTCATTAGGTTTGCATTTAGTTCGACAAAAATATAAAGTTGCTATACTAACTATCGATCCAAGTAGTACAATTTCTAAGGGAAGTATTTTGGGGGACAAAACTAGAATGCAAAAATTAGCAAATAATGATTTGGCATTTATACGACCATCTCCTAATAATGGAAAACTAGGTGGAGTTCACAATAGTACAAAGGATGTTATTACTTTGTGTGAAGCAGCTGGGTATGACATCATTATTATTGAAACTGTTGGTGTAGGACAATCAGAAATGTCTGTTCAACTAATAACAGATTTATTTTTATATCTAACATTAGTTGAAAATGGAGACGATTTACAATTTATTAAAAAAGGTGCCTTAGAATTAAGTGACATGATAATCATTAATAAAATGGATTTAAATTTTGAAAAAGCTAAACAAGTTAAATTTAGCCTAGAGAATCATCTAAATATGTCAAGTGAAAAAAAACAATATATTTTCACATGCTCTGCATTAAAAAATTCTAATATAAAAGAAATATGGAATAAGATTGAGTCCTTATTTCAGAAAAATTGGAATAATAATACTATTCAATTAAATAGAAATAAACGAAATGTAATTTGGTTAAAGAAATTAATTAAGGAGGGTTGGATTAAAATTTTAAAACAAGATAGTAAATTTCAAAAAAAAATATCACACTATCACAAATACCCCCCACAAAATACTAGGAAAATTGCTTTAGAAATATTAGGTCAGTTAGATTTAAATTAGATTTTTTATAATATCTGACGTGGAAACCCCCTCTGATTCAGCCTTGTAATTTTTAACTAATCGATGCGCTAAAACCCATGAAGCAACGTGCTGAATATCTTCAATATCAGGAGAGTACTTTCCTGCTAAAATTGCATTAAACTTTGCTCCTAAAACCAAGTACTGTGAAGCTCTTGGACCAGCCCCAAAACTTATATACTTATTAACATAATCAGAAGATTTATCACGGTTAGGTCTAGTTCTATGAACTAATTCAACTGCATATTGAATAACATTATTATTTACCGGTATGTCTAAAATTAAATTCTGATAATTTAATATCTCTTCAATTGTAAATAATGATTTAACTTCAGCTGAATTAGATAATGTAGTTCTTTTTACTATATCAACCTCCTCTTCAAGAGTTGGGTAGTCTAAATAAATACTATACATAAATCTATCTAACTGAGCCTCAGGTAATGGGTATGTTCCCTCTTGTTCGATTGGATTCTGAGTGGCTAATACAAAAAAAGGACTAGACAAATGATGTGCCTGTCCTCCTACAGTGATTGTCTTTTCTTGCATGGCCTCAAGTAAAGCAGATTGAGTTTTTGGAGGAGTGCGATTAATTTCATCGGCTAATAAAATATTACAAAAAATTGGTCCTTTAATAAACTTAAATTGTCTATCATTATCTAACACATCGCTACCTATTATATCTGAAGGCATTAAGTCGGGAGTAAATTGAATACGATTAAATTGTAGACCAAGTATTTGTGATATTGTATTCACTAATAAAGTTTTTGCTAGTCCAGGAACTCCAATTAATAAAGCATGGCCTCCAACAAAAATAGTACTTAATATTTGTTTAACAGCTTGATTTTGTCCAACAATAACTTTAGAAATTTCAGTATTTGCCAATGTATATTTAGAAACTAATTTGTCTATTAATTTAATATCTTTACTATTATTCATTGTTCTAATAAATTTTTATAAAAGTCATGCTCAACTGATTTGTCAGTAAATTGAACATATAATTTTGGTAGATTTTTTTGATACCAATCCTTCAACACCTCTTCTTTTTCTAATTGGAAACAATAATTTTTCAAAAACACATAATCATCATCTAAATTAGCAATATGTTCATCTTTCTTATCAACAAGTTTAATTATTCTATACGCTTCAGCGCCATTTTCAAGTTTTATATAAATTGGCTTTATTATAGACCCAACAGAAATTGTTGATATTTCATTGTAAACAACATGATCTAAATCATCCTGAGTGAAAAAAGAATTATTTGTATTTGGATTAATTAATAAGCCGCCGTTGTATCTTGTACTCTTATCAGAAGAAAACTTTTTCGCAGCAGATTCAAAATTAATTTCATCATCAATAATCTCCAATCTTAGTGAATCTAAAAAATCTTTCGCAGCGAGCATATCATTATTGGATATTTTTGGAGTCATTAATATGTGTCTAACATCAATTTTATTTCCTTTTCTTTGGATTAGTTGGGCGATATGATAACCATACTCAGTTTTAAAAATTTCTGACAACTCGTTCACATCTAAGCTAAATGCAACTGATTCAAACTCTCTAACAAAATCCCCTTTATTAATATTATAATAAGCACCTCCATTTCTGGACGAACCAGGATCTTCAGAATATAAAATGGCCATAGTAGCAAAATCTGCACCATTCATAATTCTTGTTCTTAAATCTTCTAATTTAGAAAGTGTTTCTTCAACAGATTCAGTGGCAGCTTTAGGAGTTTTAATAATTTGAGCAACTTGATATTGATCAGGAATTAATGGAAGACTATCTACATTAAAAGAATTATAAAAAATTTCTACATCTGATGGGGAGACACTCACGTCCTTTGTTATCTCAAATTGCATTTTTTGTATCAAGAGTTGATTATTTATTATTGGTGTTAATTCATCAGTTAATTCACTAATAGATTTATTAAAATAGTTCTCTACTTTTTCTTGTGAACCTAATTGCTCTTGAAAAAATAAAATCCGTTGATTTACTGTATTTTCAAGTTCTGCTATATCAACCTCTAAACTATCTTGTGTCGAAAAATGTAGTAACATTTTTTGATAAAATAAATCTTCAATTATTTTATCTCTCATATCATCCTCATCATCAATTACTAAACCTTGATTTTTGTACTGAAGAATCTGATCTTCAATATCACTGTAGAAAATTACATGATCGCCAATAACAGCATAAACTCCATCTACTAAAACTCTTTCTTGTGAAGAAGAATATGCAGTAAACATCAAAAATGTGAATAAGAAAAATCTAATCATAAATTTCAAAATTATTATTTATTATAGCATCTTCAACTAAATCTCTTTCTATATTATTAATAAGTTCTTTTTTTCTTTTATTAATAATAATTTTATTGATTAACGAAGATACATATTCTAACGGTGAAGAAGTACCTTTTAGTTTAAAATCTTGAATAAAAAGAAAATACAAGTAAGTGCTATCTTCTAGTTCTACTACATGATTTTTTTTTATTTTTTGCATATTCGTTAATAAGTCATAGAACTCTTCAGGAAGTTCATTAACAACATCTAACCAACTTACCCAATCAACATCAGTTAAAAAAAATTTTTCCGCAAACTGTAAGCAATAATCATAAAAATCATCACTATCTGAGGGAAAATTATCTTTTAAATAGTTAATGTTAGGAGCAATTTTTTTAATTTTTACATATTGTAATTTAACCACATCCTCTTTTAAATGAAAATTATCAATATTGTTTTGAAAGTAGTCTTCCACTAATGTGTCATTTACAATTGTATCTAAATGCATCTGTATTAAAAATTGTTTATAATAATGCGTTAGTAAAGAAGATCTATAAAGTTGTACCAGACTATCAATGCTAGACGGATCGCTATCATCTATATTAAATTTGGCCTTATTCACTAAAAGTTCTTTAGTTGCCCATTGATTTATAAAATTTGTTACAAAAATTATGCTGTCCTGATTGTTTAAGGTTTTAGGTAATTGATCATAATACAAGTAACTATCAAAAACTCTAGCAACTTTCTTTCTATTTTTTTCTTGATTATGACAAGAAAAAAGAAGAAAAAGGCAGAT
>MDTB01041782.1_pt1 | contig 22023 bp, 24 predicted proteins | sample 811161 | NCBI WGS metagenome assembly MDTB01 (sample SAMN05326650, study PRJNA326480) | marine metagenome | isolation source: seawater | place: Mediterranean Sea | collected 2009 | reverse complement strand
ATCAATTTTTAGAGAGTTTAAAAACATAATAAGTATTCAAAATAAAACATTAATTTTGGGATTCAAAAAATTATTATGGCAACATTTAATAGAAGGGGATATAAAAAAAGCAAATCAATCAATGCCAGTAATGCTGATAAAAGCCAAACAGCTGAGGTATTTGATTCATTAGACTCTACAGCAAATAAATCTGAAAAATGGATACTCAAAAACCAAAATGTGATATTTATGGTTATTGCTGCAGTATCAATTTCTGTTCTCTTATATTTAGGCTATGAGAGGTTTATAAGCGATCCAAAAGAAAAAGAGGCTGTGAGTGAACTTAACAAAGCTCAATATTTTTTTGAACTTGCACTTGTTTCAAATGAATCAGATTCATTATTTAAACTTGCATTAAATGGTGGAGAAGGAAAATACGGTTTCTTAGATATTGTAGATGAATATTCAGGGACCAAAGCTGCAAATCTCGCTAATTATTCAATTGGTATGTCTTATTTAAACTTAAAAGAATATGATAATGCTATATTATATTTAGAAAAATTTAAATCAAATGATATTCTTCTTCAATCAATTTCACTTGGTACAATTGGTGATTGTTTTTCAGAACTTAACCAGCCAATCGAAGCTTTTGAATATTATCAAAAAGCATTTAAACATAATGAAAATATTTATACAACTCCAAAATATTTATTTAAAGCTGCTCTTATAGGATCAGAGATTGGAGAATATAAATCTTCAGTCAATTTTTTAACTAGAATAAAAGAGGAGTATCCAGAGTCATATGAATCAAGCCTTGTAGAAGTTCAATTAGGAAGAATAGAAAATTTAAATAACTAAAATGTCTACTAAAGTAACTGGTAATAATTTAACTAAATCTTTTAAAATTAATAATCCAGATAAAATTAAAATTGCATGTGTTGTATCTGAATGGCACTATGAAATTACTGAAAATCTATTTATTGGTGCTAAGAAAATATTAATGAAGCATGGATTACTAGAGAAAAATATAGATAAAATTGATGTTCCAGGTAGTTTTGAACTAATTTTTGGATCAAAAACTCTAATCAATAAAGAATATGACGCTATAATATCCATTGGTTGTATTATAAAAGGTGAGACAAAACATTTTGATTATATTTCTGATGCTGTAATTAAAGGAATCAAAGATTTAAATATTTTATCTGATACTCCAATTATTCTTTGCGTAACAACTGACAATAATATTCAACAATCTATAGATAGAAGCGGGGGTAAGTATGGAAATAAAGGTGAAGATTCAGCAGAGGCTGCTTTAAAAATGATTTCAATTAACTCAAAATAAACAGCTATTTGTTTAAATTAAATAAACATAGAAGATTCAATTATACTCCTAGATATTTTAAAGGTAAGGAAGTTATTCCAACTAGCTTTGAATCTAAATTTTCTAAATATAGAGATACATATAATTCAATTGACATTGGTCAAAAGTGGAAAGATGAAAGACATAAAATGCGAAACAGGAAAAATAGAGGAGTTAATATGACGTTAATCCTAGTTATTGTTTTTTTAATTTTGGTATTTTTATACATCATTGATTTTGATCTAACAATTTTCCAAGTTGATTAATGCCTGATATAATTAAAATTTTACCAACTGAGGTTTCTAATAAAATTGCTGCAGGTGAAGTAGTCCAAAGACCATCATCAGTTTTAAAAGAACTTTTAGAGAATTCTATTGATGCAAACTCATCAAAGATTAAAATCGTCATAAAAAATGCTGGTAAAAATTTAATTCAAGTTATTGATGATGGTCAAGGTATGACAAGAAATGACATGTATAAATCCATTATCAAGCATGCCACCTCAAAAATCAACAAAATTGATGACATATACTCTATTAATTCAATGGGATTTAGAGGTGAAGCCTTAGCTGCTATAGCATCCGTTTCAATGATTGAAATGTCTTCTTCAAAATTAAATGAAAATGATGGCTATTTTATTGAAATTAATGGTGGTAAAATTATTTCTGAAAATGAAATATTTTTAAATAAAGGTACTTCTATAAAAGTGCAAAATCTTTTTTACAACGTTCCACCACGAAGAAATTTTTTAAAGTCTGACTTTGTTGAATTAAAGCATATTATTAATGTATTCAATAACATAGCGTTATCACATAATGAAATAGAATTCTCGTTTATTAATAATGGTGAAGAAATCTTTTATTTAAAAAAAGAGTCACTGAAGAAAAGAATTATATCAATTTTTGGAGAAAAAATTAGAGAAAATCTTATACCTATAAATGAAGATACACAAATAGCAAATCTTAGCGGATTTATTCTCAAACCAGATTTTGCAAAAAAATCAAGATCAAATCAATATATTTTTGTTAACAATAGGTCAGTTAAAAGTCAGTTTATCAATCATTCTATTTTTTCTTCATTTGATGGCCTTCTAAAAGATGGATTTTACCCAGGTTATTTTTTATTTATAAATATAGACCCTATTAAAATTGATGTAAATGTCCATCCAAATAAAACTGAAATAAAATTTGAAGATGATCAAAATCTTTATTCAATAATTAATTCAGCAGTAAAACACTGCATTGGAATTTATCAAGTTAGTCCAATATTAGACTTTGACAAAGATCCATCAATGGACATATCTTATTCCCAAATAAAAACTAACCCAAAAAAACCGTCTATTGAGGTAGACTCAGATTATAACCCCTTCCAAATTTTTAATGATGATAGAGTTGAAAATCTTTTTTATGAAAAATCTTTAAATATCATTGAAACTGATATTGTACATGAAGACCAAAAAATTATTAAGATTTTTCAAGTATTTAACAAGTATATTGTAAGTGCTAGCACCTCTTCATTAATAATTATTAATCAAAATTTGGCTCATCAAAGAATTTTATATGAGGGCTTTTTAAAATCTATATTTGAAGACTCTACTAATTCTCAAAAATTAGTTTTTCCTTTTGAAATAGATTTGTCTGAGCAACAAATCTCTATGTTTAATATGATTGACTCAGAATTTAAATCTTTAGGATTTAAATATGAATTAGAACAAACGTTATTAAAGATAACATCAGTTCCAAATCAATTTAAAAATGATTCTATTGAAGAAATTATTGATAATTTTTTAAACTGTGAATATGATTTTGAAAGTAGTAATAGTCTTAGTCGTTCAGATTTTTTTGCAAAAGCACTTTCTAAAAGTTCTTCAATTAAATCTGGTGAAAAATTAAACTCAACCGAACAAGAGTTTTTAGTAAATCAACTTTTCTCTTGTAAAGAACCCAATTTGTCACCCGATAATAAACAAATATTTATTACTTTAAGTAAAAACGATATTGAAAATATTTTCTGATGGGTAGAGTTAGTGAAATTGTAAAACATTTAATCATAATCAATATAATATTTTTTATTGCTTCGTTGGTTTTTGGTGATTTTATGTATGACTTGTTTGCTATGCATTATCCTAAAAATCCAGATTTTATTTTGTGGCAGCCATTGACTCACATGTTCATGCATGGAGATACAACTCATATACTTTTTAACATGTTTGGACTTTGGATGTTTGGAACTCCTTTGGAACAAATGTGGGGTAAACAGAAATTTATATTTTATTATTTGTCCGCTGGATTAGGAGCTGTTCTAATTCAAACTTTGGTATACCATTATAATGTAATGTCAGTCACTCAAATTTTGTTAGATAATGGTCTTAGAGAATTAGATATAAGCTCTTTTTATGAGACTGGGAGACTAAATACATCAATTATTCAATCTGTTGGTGAGGAAAGACTATATTCAGGCATTCAATCATTTAAAGCAGTAATGGTTGGAGCATCTGGTGCTCTTTATGGAATTTTAGTAGGATTTGCTATGCTTTTCCCCAATGTACAACTTATGCTATTGTTTCCACCAATTCCTATTAAAGCAAAATTTTTAGTACCTCTTTTAATTTTATTTGATTTATTTTTTGGTTTTACATCATACTCGGTAGGGCCGATCGCTCACTTTGCTCATATTGGTGGAGCAATTACAGGATTTGTTATGATGTGGTATTGGAAAAGAAATCAGTTTAATAATAAAAGATGGAATTAGGATATAGATATTTTAGTAATCAGCCTATTTTCAAGAAAGTTATAATAATAAACATTGTAATTTTTTTACTTCCTCTTGTATCTAATACATTCTTATTCCTGTTTAATTTAAAACAAATTAATATTATTCAATATTTTGATCTTCATCCAAATCTTGACAAAATTTTAATGAATCCTTGGACTATTATAAGTTATTCCTTCTTTCACATAGATTTCTTTCATATTTTTTGGAACATGTTTATTTTATATGTTATATCTGATTATTTCCTTTCTTTTTTAAATAATAAAAAATTTCTTGAAATTTACTTTTATGGAGCTATTTCTGGTGGCCTGTTATTTATGCTTTCTTACAATGTCTTTCCAGCTTTTGAAAATTCTTTTTCTCCTTTAATCGGATCATCTGCAGCTGTATACTCACTTCTTATATTTGTATGTTCATATTTTCCAGATAAAAGTATTAATCTTATCTTTTTTAATGTAAAGCTAAGAAATCTAGGATTGTTTTATGTTTTATTAAGTCTAATCCAAATTCCATTTAGTAACGCTGGAGGAAATATTGCCCATTTAGGAGGAGCCATATATGGGTTTTATTATGCAAAAAAATTTAATAGTATAGATTCAGCTTTAAAATTTTTATTTAGCGGTTTAAATAGATATAAAGTCAAATCAAGAAGTAAAATTAATAATCAAAATGAAATTAATAAAATACTTGACAAAATTAGTAGATCTGGATATGAAAGCTTATCAAAAAAAGAAAAGGAGTTCCTCTTTAAAAATTCAAAAGAAAATTAAACTTTTTTTCTTCTTTTGTTAAAGAAATTAAAGACCTGCCAAGCAACTATTAAAAATAAAAAATGTGGTAAATACGACCTTGGCTTTCCGTTAAGACCAATAGTTGTGAAAACTCTATCCCATCTAAATTTCCAATTATTAAAGCCATCAAATAGACCATCTATACTCATCCAAATAAAAACAGGTTTGCCTAACACATGATCAAAAGGTACAAAGCCCCATACTCTTGAATCCTCTGAGTTATATCTGTTATCTCCCATCATCCAATAATAGTCTTGTTTAAAAACATATTCATTTGATATTTTATCATTAATATATATTTTATTATCGATTATCTCAATTTTATTATTCTCATAATCTTTAATTATTTTTTTATACAAAGGTAAATTGTCGGCACTTAATTTAATTTTATTACCAGCCTCAGGAATATATATTGGACCAAATTGATCATTATTCCAATTAAATCTAATATTTCCTGGAAAGAAGACTGTATTAGCATAGCTTGTCTTTTCTACAACTCTAAATATTGTGTCAAATTCATCAGAATTTCTAATTTTATTTGCATCGCTGAAAGTTAAGCTTATTTCTTTCTCATTATCTATAATCTCTCTAATGTCAAGGCTTAGTTCTCTAACTTTTTTAATTGGGATGCCCTTATCATTTGTGTAAATAATATATTCGTTTTCAGTAGTATTCGTAATACTTAAAATATTGTCATTTAAAATATTATATGATTCTTGAGATAAATTTCTAATTACAAATTTTCTAATAAAACCATCAATTTCAAGATTTTTGAGTTTGTTTGATGATATTCCACCCTTGGAGTAAATTTTAAACTTAAAAAGTGGCTTAGCTCTATCAGGTAATTTATTTTCCTGTCCATTTAAATATATCACTCCATCTTTGATTTCCAATGAGTCACCTGGAATCCCAATTGCCCTCTTAACATAATTAGATTTTTTGTCTCTTGGTTTAATTACACCTTTTTCTTTTACAAAAAACTTTCTAACTGTATCAGCAGGCCAATTAAAAACAACGATATCATTATTTTTTATTTCTTGAAAACCTGGTATCCTGATATATGGTAGCTGAGGACTTTTCAGATATGATCTAGTTTTCAACATTGGTATAGTATCGTGAACCATTGGAAAAGAAATTATTGTTGATGGTATTCTCGCTCCATAATGAAATTTACTAACTAATAAAAAATCACCAACTCTTAATGTCTTTTCTAGAGATCCTGTTGGGATAACAAATGGTTGAAGAAAATAATTATGAACAATAGTCGCAATTACAACAGCAAATACAAGTGATCCAATTGATTTCTCAAAATTTGAAAATGAGATATCATTAGTATATCTTGTTTTATTACTAACATAACTAATATAATAAAGATAAAGTCCCAAAGTTATTATTACTAAAACTCTATCTAATTTTGAATTGTGATTAAATCTCTTAATAAATTCAATCCAGATAACTGGAATCATTAAAAGATTTATTATAGGTATAAATACTAAAATAATCCACCATTTAGGTCTATTTATAATCTCAAGATGTTTTATAATATTATAAAAAGGAACTAATGAATTCCACCTTGGAATTCCTGCCAGTTTGAAAAGTTTTTGAGAACCACCAAATATTATAAGGTTGTAAGACAGAAAAAAGAGTATCCATTCGATTATATTCATCTTAATCTAAATCAATTTTAAATTTAATTCCTGCACTTTGTGAAAAATCAAAATAATGATTTTCAATATATGGCTTAAATGATAGATCCTCACTAACATTAAATTGGAGTAAATGTGCCCCTACATTTGCGTCTATAATATTTAATACATATGTCCCCACAAGAAACATAAATGAGAAGTCTTTATATCTTCTATGAAACTTCATTCCTTCAAGTAATTTTTCATTTTCAGGAATTATCTCTGTATACTCGTCATCAAAATATCCGGCAAGTCTTCTTTTATATGCTGTTCTATACTTTTTCATCTCCTTATTATTATAATTATAGTAGTATGCAGAAGCACCTAAACCACCATAAACAATTGGAATCATCCAATATCTTCTTGTATATATTTGACCTAAACCAGGAATTACAGCAGAATAAAAAGCCGCTTTTGAAGGAGTAAGAGGGTCATTAATTAATCTTAATTTTTTAGGACTAATAAAAGTTGAATCTATGACATTTTGAGCACTCAAATTGAGTGAATAAAAATAGATTAACAAATAAATTATTTTTCTCAATTTGATATTTTTTTTAAAATTGAGTATAATACATTTATGCTTTTAAAACTTGTCAAAAGTGATACTTTACCTTTAGTATTTTCTTTTAAGATTACTTTTGAATTAAAGATTTTCTCAAATTTATTAGTTGCATCAATATATATTTTAGATACATCTGTGCTGGTATTATTTGATTTAGATATGTTATTTCCTCTAACAATATCTTCAGTTTCTCTAACTGATAACCTTGATGATATTATTTGTTTATAAATTTCAATTTGCAGTTTTTTATCGTCAACATTTATTAATGCTCTTCCATGTCCCATACTAAGGAAACCGTCTCTTATTCCTGATTGAATAATAGGATCAAGTTTCAAAAGTCTAATATAATTAGATATTGTTGACCTATCTTTGCCAACCAATTTTGATATACTATCAATATTTAATTTATACTCATTTATTAATCTTTCGTATGTTAGTGCTATTTCAATTGAGTCAAGATCAACTCTCTGTACATTTTCAACTAACGACATTTTCAACAAATCAGTTTCATTGTCTATGGCTTTGATATAGCACGGGATTAGTTTTAGGTTAGCTATTTTTGAAGCACGAAACCTTCTTTCGCCTGAAATAATTTCATACTTGTTATCATTGATAGTCCTTACTGTAATTGGCTGAATTATCCCAAGTTCTTTGATTGAAACAACAAGATTGTCAATTTCATCACTATCAAAATTGGTTCTTGGTTGATTAGGATTAACTTGAATTTTATCTAATGGTAATTGAAAACTATTAATATTTTTTTTTCTATTATTTGAGACATCACTAGCACTAGATTTACCAAGAAGTGCGTCAAGGCCTCTTCCAAGTACTTTTTTTTCTTTTTTATTAGACATTTAATTTTTATTTACAATTTCATTAGCTAAGGAAAGATAATTTTTTGTTCCTTTTGATGTAACATCATAAGTAATTATATCTTTTCCAAATCCAGGTGCTTCTCCTAATTTAATATTTCTTTGAATAATAGTATCAAATACAATTTTCCCAAAATGTTTTCTGACTTCTTCAACAACTTGGTTTGAGAGTCTTAATCTTGAATCAAACATTGTAAGAAGAATACCCTCAATGTCGAGTTCTTTATTATGTATTTTTTGAACACTCTTAATTGTGTTTAGTAATTTGCCAAGTCCTTCCAGAGCAAAATACTCACATTGAATAGGAATTAATACTGAATCAGAGCTTGTAAGAGCATTTAGAGTAATTAGACCAAGTGATGGCGCACAATCTATCAATATATAATCATAATGATCTGTAATTTCAATAATTTTTTCCTTAAGTTTAGACTCCCTAGCATCCTGATCAACCAATTCTATTTCAATCCCTACAAGATCGATGCTTGACTGTATTATATCAAGATTAGGTGATTTACTTTTTTTTATAACTTCAGAAATATTTTTTGCCCCACATAAAACTTGGTAAAGAGATAGATCTTTGTCATTAGGATCAAAACCTAATCCAGATGATGCATTTGCTTGAGGGTCAGCATCTATTAGTAATACTTTTTTTTCCAACACACCTAGAGAAGCAGAAAGATTGACCGATGTAGTAGTCTTCCCAACGCCACCTTTTTGATTTGCAATTGAAATTATTTTACCCATCATTTAATCGTTTTTTCTATTGAAACTCAATAATAAATATGTCTTCATTTTCTTTTTTTAGGTTATATTGTTCTCTACCATAATGTTCAAGGCTATCTATATTATCAAGTTTATTTAGTAGTAATTTGTCCTTATCTATCTCATCCGTTAAAGCATCTTTTCTGTTTTTAAGTTTTTTAATTTCTCTATTTAATTCTGCATGAATTAGTAATGAATTAGTATCTAAAAATGTCATCCAGATTAAAAAAGCAGAGGAAATAATTAAATATTTGAAAAAAGATTTTTTTATTAAAACTTTAAGTTTTAAAAAAATTTTACTCATCAGTTTATAATATCAATTTTAAAATCAACTTTAGAAGGAACAAGTTTAAAAATACCTTTATTTTCAATTCCAACGTATAGAAAACCATCTGGTCCTTGAACGACTTCTCTAACTCTTCCAACTCTATCCAATAGCTTTTCTCTTTTATAGACATAATTTCCGATTAATTCGATTCTTTCTAAATACCTAAATCTAAGAGATCCAATAAAAAGATTTCCTTTCCATTTATCATATATTTCTGATGTAAGCATTGTCATACCAGATGGAGCAATTGAGGGAGTCCAAAAATACGATGGAGATTCTGTTCCTTCTAACGAGGAAATGTCTGTAAATGAAGTTCCATTATAATTTATACCATTTGAAACTATTGGCCACCCATAATTTCTAGATAATAAGGGTTCTTCTCTTATTGAGTCTCTTTCACGAATTATATTTATTTCATCTCCTCCTCTTGGACCATGTTCATGTAAAATAATATCACCTGGTTCATTTCCAAAAATAATCCCTTGAGGATTTCTATGACCATAACTCCAAACTGCTTTCTTAGCATTTTTAATATTTAAAAAAGGGTTGTCAGGAGGTATTGTCCCATCCAAATATAACCTGTAGAGCTTACCACCATCTTTTGTTAGATCCTGAGGGTAAATATCTCTGCCAGCCCTGTCACCAACAGTAAAATATACATACTTATCATCCAATAAAATTTTTCCACCGTAGTGTCTATATTGATCTGAATCAGGACTTGCTTTATACAATAATTTCAAATTAGTAATTTTAAAATCATCGTATTTAGCGCTGTAGAGAGCAGTATTAGATTCCTTGTTGTTTGATGAGCTATTGCTTGTTGTAAAAAATATTCTTTTATTGTCTTCAAAGTTTTTATCAACTTCAATATCTAGTAAACCTCCTTGTCTATTTTCAACAACTTCAGGAATACCCTGAACTGGAGTTTTTACTTTATTTTTTACATGGTATAATATCCCTTTTTTATCAGAAATAAGAATTTCATCTTCATTTATAAATGATATGCCCCATGGTATATCAATTCCATCAACTATTTTCTCCAGATGGATATTGGAATCATCTCCTAATGAAATGAAGGGTGGGTTTTCTGACTGCGCACAAGAAAAATTTATGCTCATAAAGATTATTAATAAATAAATAAATAGATTTTTCATAATAAATTCGAATTTAAAATAATTTCATCACTCAATAAAGTTTTTTTTAAATCAAGTCAATTAAACTGACATTTTGATAATTTTTTTTTAAATATTTTAGTGTTATTTCCATCAAATCTCCCATTGACTCACATTTTAAAAATAAATTCTCATTGGTAAATTTAAATATTTCATTTCTAAGACTAACTACATTATCATTAATGCTCAAAGTATCTTTTTTCATTATACCTATTAATAATTTCATTCTCTTTTCAGAGATAATTAGTCTTCTTGAAATAGTTGATCTCTCTTCAATTTTATATTGATTTATGGAATCTGTTTTAAGTTTTGCTCTTACTAAATCCATCATCGGTTTATTCTCTTTAAAAAACTGTGGTCTATATACTGAGAATTTTCCTTCAAATGATTGTTGGTCAAAATCAATTGCTCGAATTTTATAAATTACTTGATCAAAATCATGTATTGGAATTACAACATAATTGTAAGATCTCATATCGCCAAGTAATCTTATCATACATCTTTCATTAAATTTTACATACTCTTTTGCGATTTGAGCTTTTTGAATTTCTGAACATTTAGGTAAATAATCTTTAATAAAAATATCTCCTGGAATACCGGCTATATGTTCCTCTATTAGTGATGAATCATTAACTAGAAAATTGAGATGTCTAGGAGAAAGCATATGTTCAAATTCAATACCATATACTCTTGATGCATCAGTTCTTTTTACATAGAAATAAGTGAAATTATCATTCACTATATTTCTAATTTTTACTCTAAACGGTTTAGAGTTTCCAAAAGTACAATAGTCTACAGAATCAATTGTAAGATATGGAATTGAAGATGGGTTTCCATCTGAATGTAATAATGTGTAGATTATTTTTAAATTATTGTCAATCTCTTGTCTTTCACTTTCATTAAAGATTAGTCTTTTCCAAAGCGTATCTTTATCTTTTTTGTCTAATAAATTAATGGAGTCAGAAAATCTTGATAAATCATCATAAGAAATAACATTTTCAATCCATCTATCATGAGTTTTCAAAAAATCTTTTAATTTTTTTGATATACTGAAGAATGGTTTCTTCTTAGATATTAATTTCTTGTTGATTTCCATTAAATAAATATACAATAAACATATGAAGTCGGGATGACAGGATTTGAACCTGCGACCCCACGCACCCCATGCGTGTACGCTACCGAACTGCGCCACATCCCGATAAAACTAATATTGATTTTAAACTATATTGAGTTAAAAAACAAAAAAAATAATTATTCTGTTTTTAATACTCTAATAAATTTAATTCAAGCTTTCTGTATAAATTGCCGCCTCTTCAAAGATTGCAGCAGGATCAACATAACATGTAGTACTGACAATTTTATCCTCTTCCCAGACCCATCTACAATGGCATGGATAACTATATTCTTTACCGGTCAAAATTGATGTCGCAGACCAATCAAAATCATGAAATGTCTCTACAGTGCCATCAGTAAAAGTTGCAGTATAAACCTCTCTGTCGTTATGCTTAATATCTTTAAAAATCAAAGAATGTGAGTTATATCCGTTAATAATTCCATCAACATCAAATTCTAAATTATTGAAGTAATGTTTGCCATCTGGTGTAAAATAATCTCTGGCTAAATCAAAGTTACCTGCTAAATAAGAATCAGCAAGGTTAACTATAATCTCAGATTTTTCGTCATTATCTTGTATGAACCCTTTGAAACTATCATTTAGATTACAAGATGTTAGGCTAAATATCGTTAAAAGTATTAGTATTTTTTTCATTTGATTAATATAAAAGTTATAATTAAAGTTAAGAATTTGTCAGTAAAAAAAGTTAACCAGCTAAACAATTTAGAAACAGTTAAGTTAAACTGCAATTTATCACTAATTCACGCTTAAGGCTAACATTTTTGATTAAAAAATTATTTTACACATTATATAATAATTTTTACTAATAAATATATTTAATTATCATATTATTAAATTTTATGCTTTTTTTTTATCAAATTAATAAAATTTTACTAAATTTAATATAATTCCCGTGTGGACTGGGAATAATAATAGAGTCGCGGGTGGAGAGAACGCATCCGAAAAAATCGTTACAATATGTTTAATATAAATCTGAAATTTATGAATTCTAATAAATCAAATTTTACTTACAGAGGTGTTAAATATAATCACAATGATATTTCATCTTCTGATTCAAAACTTTCCAATGGTACATATAGGGGAGTAAAGTATAATGAAAGTTCACCTGAAAAAAAACAAGCTCCGAAAAGAAAAGGTTTGTACAGAGGTGTAGAAGTTACTATCTAAAAATATAATTTCTAACAAAAAGGGCTTTAATATTAAAGCCCTTTTTTTGTCGGGGTGGCAGGATTCGAACCTGCGACCTCCGCGTCCCAAACGCGGCGCGATAACCGGGCTACGCTACACCCCGAAAAAACACATGCAAATATAAACTTAATTAAATTCCTGCCAAATGATTGTAATTAGTTAGGCAGAGACTGGAGACATTATTTTAATATCGTTATATTTTATTTGCCCTCTGATTACAGAAGATATATTTGATACTAGAGCATTTATAACAGGAAGCTTTAATTGACTCTTAGAATATATCATGCTGATTTCTCTCGCTGGTGCAGGATCATGAAAAGGAATTATGTTTTCAATATTGTTGGCTGATAAGTTATTAGAATGTAGGTAAGGAATTATTGTCATCCATGGACCATTGTTTGACAAATTGATCAATGTTTCAAAGCTTCCACTTTTTAATTCATATTGTTTATTGATATCCTCTAATGTACAAAGATTTAGTACTTGATTTCTGAAACAGTGTCCATCCTGTAGAATTAATAGATCCCCATTAGTAAGGTCATCTACATCTAAATATTTGTTACCAGATAAACCATGATGTTTTGGAACATATGCAACAAAAGGTTCATAGTATAATGGTCTCTCTATAATTCTATCGTTGGTCAGAGGCGTAGCAGCAATAGCACAATCAATAGAGTTATCTTCAAGTTTCTTAACAATTGTTTCGGTATTGAATTCCTCTATTTTTAATTCAACATTTTTGTGTTTTTTTGTAAATATATTTAGAAATAGTGGTAATAAAGTTGATGATACTGTCGGGATAATTCCAACTTTTAAAGTACCACCAATGATTCCTTTTTCCTCAGAAATCACATCATTCATTCTTGTAGATTCCTCAACAATTTTTCTAGCTTGTCTAAGAACTTTTTCACCTACTTCAGTTACCTGAAGCGGTTTAGTTGATCTGTTAAATATTGTAACACCAAGTTCTTCCTCAAGTTTTTGAACTTGCATACTTAGCGTAGGTTGAGTAACAAAACATCTTTCAGAGGCAGTAGTAAAATTACCATATTCAGCAACAGAAAGTGTGTATTTAAGTTGTGTAATAGTCATTATAAGTTAAATTTATATTTTTTCAAAACTACATAAAATTTTATTATTTAAAATTAAAGAAATGTTAAATACTATTATATCATATGTTTATATATTTGGGTATTAATAAATGTTTTGAAAAAAAATATTTTTGGTCAGTCAATCATTTTTAAAAGATTGATTATTGCGTCTGTAGGATTTTTAACTCACAGAACATTTAGTAGTAATAAGTTTATAATTAAAGGCTCAAAAAACTTAGTTAATCTCCCAGAATCTAATGTACTATTTGTAAGTAATCATCAAACATATTTTTATGATGTCATAGCTATGCTTCATGTTTTTAATTCATCTGTAAAAGGTAGGATAGACAGTGTTAGAAGACCCAAATACCTTATTAATCCAAAAACAAATTTATATTATATTGCTTCAGTTGAGACAATGAAAAAGTCTTTAATCACAAAATTATTAACATATGCTGGGGCAGTTTTAATAAAAAGAAGTTGGAGAGATTCTGGAGAATCTGTAACCAGAAATATTAGGACAGAAGATCCTAATAAAATTAAATTAGCTCTAAAAGATGGTTGGGTAATCACTTTTCCAAGAGGAACAACAGATAATACTAAGCCAGTCAGAAAGGGCTCTGCTTACATTATTAAAAATAATAATCCTTTAGTAGTTCCTATTAAAATTTCTGGATTTAGTAATGTATTTCAGAAAAACGGACTAAAGGTGCTAGATAGAAAAAAAAAGTTCTCTATTGAAATAATGAAACCATTAGATATAGATGTTGCTAAAAGCTCAATTGATGAGATAACAATAATGTTAGAAAATATTATTAATTAGTAATACTAGCTAAATCCTCGGGAAAATTGATTTCAATACAACCTATTCTCATTCCTGATGCTCCAGAAGGTTGGGATACATAATCATCTTGACCATTATGAATTATAACGGCTTGATCTAATAAATCAGATTCTTTTCCACAACCAAGGCACCAAAGATCGGTAGAAAAGTTTACCATACCATGACCAATACTATCAATTTCAAAATTACCAACAGCACCAAGGTGAAATCCAGTTGGATCTCCCCATTTACTATGTTTAGTATTAGTTGGATTCCAATGTCCACCTGTACTCAATCCGTCGCTTGATGAACAATCTCCGATTTCATGAATATGAATAGCTTTAAACCCAGGTTCTAAGCCATATACATGAGCTTCTAAAAGGACTGAATCATTTTTTTGGGTAAAAGATATTGTTCCTGAAATGTTAGAATTGTTAAGGGGAATTATTGATTTTTCTATTGAGATAGTATCCTCTTTAATACTATTGCAAGATGTTAAAATACCGATTAGCAAAAATATAATTACTTTAGTGTTTAGTGTTTTCATTATGCTAATTTAAAATTTAAAATGTTTAAAAGAAATTTTTTTAAAATATATGTTCTATTCTGGTTTTTAACTGGGTGTAAGCTTTCTTACAACACATACGATTTTGAAGAAGCACCTGAGATCCAAGCCCCTGATTACAGTAAAAATGATAGCTGGGCAGTTTTACCAGGAAAAATTCCATCTGTTATATCAGATTTTTACAAGAATGAAAATGAAGAAAAAAATGCAGATGTCTTTTTCATTTATCCTACTTTGATAGATGGGAAAGATGTAAAAGCATGGAATTCAAACATATGGGATCGTTTCATAAGAAATGATGTTTTAAGTAGGACTGTAAAATATCAAGCTTCAGCCTGGATTGAATCTGGAAACTTATATGTTCCTTTTTACAGACAAGCACATATTAGAGTCTTTAACAAAAAATTTCAAAATGAAGGAAAAAAGGCTTTAGACTTGGCATATAGTGATTTAAAAAATGCTTTTTTATATTATTTAAAAAATTTAAATAACAATAAACCATTTATTATTGCTTCTCATAGTCAAGGTACACTTCATGCTAAAAGACTTATTTCAGAGTTTATAGATGGAAAAGAGCTTCAGAATAAATTAATAGCAGCTTATTTAGTTGGATTTAAAGTTGACAAAAACGAGTTTAATAATTTAAAACCTATGACTGCTGCAGATGAAATAGGAGGCTTTGTATCATGGAATACATACAAAATGAATAAGTATCCAAGAAAAAATAACTATGAAGAATGGTTTAGAGGGGGAGTAACCTCCAACCCAATAACTTGGGATGAATCAACTGAAACTGCAAATAATCTTCACAAAGGAATTTTATATAGAAATTTAAAAATTTTTCCAAAAAACATAAATATCAAAATCGTTGATGGTATGGTTTGGTCCTCAGTACCTAATGTTCCTGGTAAATTTCTTTTGAGTACAATACGAGATTATCATTTTGCTGATATTAACTTATTTTGGGTTGATATAAGAGATAATGCAAAACTTAGAGTTAAACAATGGTTTTTAAAAAATAATTATTAAATTTCATCTTAAAATAAAAAAACTATGTCCTCAAATAACAATTCAAGAAGAAAATTTTTAAAAAAATCAGCAATTGCCTCGTCTTTATTTATAGTCCCTAGACATGTTTTGGGTGGCGAGGGTTTTACTGCACCAAGTGATAAGGTGAATATTGCTGGAGTTGGTCTTCATGGTCAAGGTCAATTTGATGTTAGTAGAACAGCTGTAAGCAAATACGCCAATATAGTTGCTTTATGTGATGCACATCCAAATGCAAATGGATCGGTGGCAATTAGAAATAAGTTCCCCAATGCCGAGTTTTACATTGATTACAGAGAAATGATTGATAAGAATAATGATATTGATGCTGTAATCGTATCTACACCAGATCATACACACGCTAATATCGCGGAGTTTGCTATGCTAAGGAACAAACACGTTTATGTTCAAAAACCTTTAGCTCATAATGTTAAGGAAGCAAGATATTTAACATTATTAGCAAAAAAACAAAAAGTTGTTACTCAGATGGGAAACCAAGGTTCTTCTAATCCAGATCAAAAACTTATTCAAGAATGGATTAAAGATGGTAAAATTGGTAAAGTAAATAGTGTCGATGGTTGGACTGATAGACCAGTATGGCCTCAGGGTGTAAGTATACCTGAACCAGACAATTCAAAAAAGCCTGACGGAATGGACTGGGATCTATGGATGGGACCAGAAAAGAATAATGGTTATATACCAGGTCTTCATGCTTTTGATTGGAGAGGATATTGGGACTATGGAACTGGCTCACTAGGTGATATGGGATGTCACTTAATGGATGTTCCTATAAAAGCACTTGGCCTATATGATCCATACAGCGTAGAGGCAAGTATTTCAAGGCAACCTTATGTTAGGTCTTATACACCTGCTGATGTATCTAATTCATCTGTTCCTGCAAGCTCAATTGTGACATACAGGTTTAACCCTTCTAAAATAAATGACTCAAAAGTTAAGTTTACATGGATGGATGGTGGTTTGAGACCATCTCAGCCTGAGCAAATAAAAGAGGATATAGGTATCGGTGGAATACTTATTTATGGAGAAAAAGGAATAATATCATGTAATGATTATGGAACCAGAGCAAAATTATATGTTGATGGAGAAGTAATTGAAACGGGTCAGTTTGATGGAATCCCAGATAATGCATTTAATCATTACACATCTTGGGTTGATGCAATAGTAAATGGATATGGTAGTGATAAACACAAAAATCTAAATTCGGGATTCGATGTTGCAGGCCCAATTTCTGAAGTTGTCTTACTTGGTAATGTTGCTGTTAGAAGTGGACTATTAAAAAGGTCTCCAAGAAGCAATGTATTTATTGGCAGGAAAAGACTTGATTACGATAGTAAAAACATGGTTATTACAAACTTTACTCAAGCTAATCAATTTCTCACCAGAGAATATAGAAAAGGTTGGGAACTAAATATTTAATTTATAATAGATATTTTAACTCTTCTATTTTTTTTTCGTTCACTTAAAGGACTGTTTGGATAATTTGGGAAATCTTCGCCATATGCCCTTGTTTCTAGCCTGTTGTTTAGAATCCCCTTCTCCATGAGGAAATTTTTAACACTGTTTGACCTGTTTTGTGAAAGATTCATGTTGTAATCAGTTTCACCTTCATAGGATGAATAACCATCTATATAAAGTTTAATATATTGGTATTTTTTAAGTAGATCACTGAGATTAAGTAAATTTGATTCATGATATTGATTTATAATAAAACTGTCAAAATCAAAGAAAAGTTCTGAGTTAGTATTTAAAAAATTAGATAATAATATTGGAAGTTTTGGACATCCATTAAGTTCTTTTTCTCCAGGTTCAGTTGGGCAATTATCTTTACTATTGGGTATATCATCATTATCTGTATCGGCTAACTTACATCCATCATTATACTTAGGTCCAGCCTCAGTTGGACAATTATCAATATTATCGGTTAAACCATCTCCATCTGAGTCGGGACAAGGTGAACCGTCTGTACCAGGTTTATTTGGACACGGATCGTTTATATCTAAAATACCATCTCCATCTGAGTCAGGACATCCTTTAAGTGAATTTAATCCAGCTACATTTGGACATTGATCCTTTTGATTGGGGATACCATCTCCATCTGAGTCAGGACATCCATTCAATTCCGAAAGACCAGGAAGATCAGGACAATTATCTATCTTGTCAGGAACTCCATCTCCATCTGAATCACCTTTACCAAAATTAAACTTTACACCAACTACATGTTGAAGATTACTATAAGCATTTTTTTCATCTAAAGTTTTATATCTAATTCCAGTATTTAATGCTATATTTTTTGAAATTCGAAAATCTATTCCTGCTCCAAATGATGGTCCATAAGACGTGTTTTTTGATGCAAATTTGATATTACTTTCACCAAAATTAGATAAACCATAACCTGCAAACAGATATGGATCAGTTTCTATACCTAAAAATTTAGATTTTACTGGAAAACTGTATTTAATAATTCCGTCTATTGAATAATAATATAAATCTTCATTAGAAATATTTACGTCATTTTCAGAATAATTTATACCTATAGAGATATTATTAAAGATATATCTTGAAAGACTTAGAGTAGGTAGCTTATAATTGGTTTCACTTGATTCTTCAGCGCTAACAGAATTAATTCCAAATTCAAATAACCATGGATTTTCCTCACTCTGACTATAGGTAGAAACTGAAAAACATATTAATGAAGCTAAAGAAATTAAATGGTTTTTCATGTTAGTATTAAAATATGAAAAAATTTTGTTAATACATAAGATTGAATTATAATTATGGTAATTTAACACATGATAAAAAAAATAAAGGTTCTTGTTATTGGATGTGGAAATATGGGAGCATCTCACGCCACTGCATATCATAATCATAAAGGATTTGAAATATGTGGTTTAGTATCAAGAGGAAATAGTAAAGATATTTTAAACAATTCATTGAAAAGTAATTATAAAACCTTTAGTGATTATAAATTAGCAATCTTAGAAACTAAACCAGATGCAGTTTGCATATCAACATATCCTGACACACACGAGGAGATATCCTTGTATGCGCTCCAGAATGAGAGTCATATTTTTTTAGAAAAACCTATAGCTGCAGATTTAAAGGGTTCAAGAAAGATAATAGAAAAAGCAGAAGACAGAAATAGAAAACTTGTTATTGGATATATTTTGAGGCATCATCCTATATGGAAAGAATTCATAAAAGAATCAAAAAAACTTGGTAAACCAGTAGCTATGAGAATGAATCTAAATCAACAAAGTTCTGGCGAAACTTGGGATGTCCACAAAAATCTTCTTGCATCTTTGAGTCCAATTGTTGATTGTGGTGTTCACTATCTTGATGTAATGTGTCAAATAACTCAATCAAAACCACTTAGCGTGTCTGCAATTGGTGTAAGACTTTCAGAAGATGTCCCAAATGATAATTATAATTATGGTCAACTGCAAATTAGATTTGAAGACGGTTCTGTAGGTTGGTATGAAGCTGGCTGGGGGCCTATGATAAGTGAGACTGCTTTTTTTGTTAAGGATGTTATTGGACCTAATGGTTCTGTCTCTATAGTCTCAGATGATGAAATTTTTATAAAAGATTCTGACAATATTGAAAATCATACAAAAAACAATTGTCTTAAAATACACAGTTCAAAGCTAGATATTGACAATAATTTTATATCTCCAAATAAAAAGATTAAATATGATGAAGATCCTTCTCACCAAGATCTGTGTGATTATGAGCAAGAATTTTTTTATAAATCAATATGTGAAGATATTGATTTAAAATCTCATATGGAAGATGCATATAAAAGCCTTCAAATAGCTCTAGCTTGTGATGAAGCTGTTAAAAAATCTAAAACAATTTTTCTAGATTAAAAAAATCTTTCTTTAATCTCCATTATAATAACTATTGCAAATATTAATGCCAGTGTCCCTATAAAAATTCCTCCTACGCCCATTTTTTGTTTTTTCAAATTTAATACTTTTTAATTTTTCATTTTTTTATGATGTAATAATTATAAAGTGTACTTAATATATATATTTTATTACATATAATAATTATATATTAATTCTTTATTGATAATATATTGTATATATTAATAACAAAAATAAAAATTTTGATTGTTATTATAAATTATTAAGTGTATATTTAATACATATATAATTGATACATGATTATAAACTATCTACAAACAACCAGCGAAAATGAAGCTAAAATGTTTTTTAATAAGGAAAATACACATGTCGATCTTTGTTCTAGTGTTATTCCTTTTGAAAAAAGAGATAAAGGTTCATTAATATTAGCATTGATTAATCAAAAAAAAATATCCAAATTAATTGTTCCAAATATTTCCATGCTTGGTAGGAATCAAATTAATGTTTTAAATACAATTGATTTACTTATAAATAACAATGTTTGTTTAGTCTCTCAATCAGAAAGGTTGGAGACAATGGATGAATATGGTAGAGTAAAACAAGACACTATTTTATTTTTAAACATATTTAGATCATTAGCAAATATGGAGTACAAAAATCGAAAGGAATCTCATAGATTTGGGATAAAGCAAGCAAAAGATCTTGGAAGATATAAAGGTGTAGGTGGAAGGCAATTAGAATCTATTGACGAATTTTTTGCAAAACCTAAGAATATAAATATCCTCAGGCATTTAAAAAGAGGAGAAAGTATAAGGAGAACTGCAAAACTTGTTGGTTCTTCCCCTGGTCTAGTACAAAAAGTAAAAAGATGGGCTATTGATCACAATAGATATGAAAATTAAAATTAAAATCTTTCGTCGATTAGTGTTTAATTAATATTTGGTTTTTCTATATTGTAGAATTAAACAATTTTAAAAATTAACTATGAAAAATTTTATTTTATTAGCATTATTTTCAATAATGTTGTCTTGTTCAAATGTTCAACATCCAGATTATGCCGGAAACGTAGAAATTACTAAGCAGTGGATCGAAGTATTTGAAACAGGTAATTATGATTTATTAACTGAAATTGTATCAACTGATGTTGTTGCTACCTCACCATTTTATGGTCAAGGTCAAGTAGACTATAACACATATATGGAAACTAATAAATTTTATACTGATGGATTTAATAGTGTCCAATTTAGTGATGCTGTATTTCTTCCCGGAGTTGACAACGAAACTTTAATTCCAAATGGTGGAGTTAGAATCTATGGAACTTGGAGTGGCATTAGTAATGAAACTGGTAAAGACTTCTCTGTGACTGGTTATCATTGGTTTGAATTTGAAGATGGTCAAATTATTGGAACTGGTGATTACTTTGATGCTACAGGAATGGTTATGGCTGTTTCATCTGATGAATAATAAAAATCCTAATTATCAAATTCTAAAAGCCTTTTCATTGGATTTTGAAAAGGTTTTTTTATATTTCATTAATAAATCAATTTATACATTATGAAAAAAATAATTTTAATATTTAGTACAATAATTTTTATGGGCTGTCAGCAACCAGTAGATACTGATGTAATTGGTGTTGTGAAAACGTCCGATGAAAAAACTCAAAGAATCCTAAGTGATTTAGAAAACTATCTTGCATATGGAACTGATGATTATGATACTGAAAGTGCTTCAGGTCTAATTTCAGATTCTTTTCAAGGTAACTTTGCCGTTCAAACTATAACTGCAGAAGATTTTATATCAACTGCTGAAATACATAATTCTTTATTTGATAATATCCAAATGGGATTGCCAGGCAGTGACATAATTGGTGGACTTCAGACAGTATATTATGATGAATTAGGCACATGGTCACATTATTGGGGGCAATGGTCTGGAACTGGTAAATTTACTGGAAATGAAGTAACACAGTTTATTCACTTAAATTGGGGCTGGGATGATGAAGGT
>MDTB01230644.1_pt1 | contig 22029 bp, 18 predicted proteins | sample 811161 | NCBI WGS metagenome assembly MDTB01 (sample SAMN05326650, study PRJNA326480) | marine metagenome | isolation source: seawater | place: Mediterranean Sea | collected 2009 | reverse complement strand
TGGCTATCCGTCTGGACGATACCAGTAGCCCTCGCCTTTGGGGCAAAATGGTGGGACTCAGAATTATACAGGTTCTACCTGCGCGCTTCGCTGGGGATTGCGATGCTGGCTGCTTGTGCGCAAAAAATTGTGGCGGGCACTTATTTAGATGGCTCGTTTATTACTTTCTTAAGCTTCTACGGCGGAACCACTGAACAGATGTTCAGCTTTCTCTGCGGACCTGAAGCTAGGTTGCACTCATGTGCGGCCCACAAAGCGTTGGGCATTTTCATTGTTGCATGGCAGGCGATTGTTGGCGTTCTTTTGCTAATTGGCGTTCGCAGTTTATTGTTTTTGGCCGTCGAGATCGCTTTTCTTTTGGGCGCTGGGATTTACGCCGATGAAATGAACTTCCAAGTGCTGAACATTGCGTTATTGTGTGTTGGCTTTGGCTATGGAATGCGAGTGTGGCTTTTCGTAATTTGTTTTATATTTCTCATCGCTGACCTGTTCGGCATCTCGGGCATTGTAAATCATGTTTTTTAATTTGAAGAACTGGTCAGACCTGAATGGTTGGGGAGAAAAAAATCTTTATTTAAAGTTTTTTACGATATTTTTTCTTGCACTCCATTTGCTATGGGTATCGGTTCACCTTTTATTCGTTTCCAAGGACTTAATAAATCCGTGGAAGCTCGGCGGCTATGGCATGTATACCGTTCCCCATGACTCGCCCCGGACGCATGTATTTTTACAAGATGCAACGACAAAACGATGGACAGAACTCGACTATTCCAAAAATAAATTTGCTACGCGGAAATTTGAACAATTGAATCATAATAACATTTTTAAATGCCGGTTTCCTTCAGAGCGCTCATTAGTCGGCTTTATCGATGAAAACCCACATTTAAGGTATCAGCCTCTGGTTATAGCGGTATCTAAAATAGTTTTTTCTCGCTATCCGATTCAGGTGGAACGCCAGATCCGAGCTAAAATCGAGATCGCATGGTCTAAAAATAGGGAATTCTTTGGCTACAGGGGACAAATTTGTGGAAGGAAGTATTCAGGTAAAGTTAAGTATAGTTAATCTACGAAATTTTTTTTCTACCCAGTAGGAACAGGAGCAACCTACGCCCTGCTACCATAAAGGGATAAAAAACCCTCAAAAATTTTTCATCCTGGGTAATTTTTTTTAATAATCTCTGATGTAAGCATACTGGTTGCATGTATTCGCTCAATTGCGCCATTGCTTGATATCCGACGAGCCTTCGCCCAGCGACGGATAACACCATCGTATCGTTGATCTCTATTCCCTCTAATCTCAGCTTATTAACTAATTCTTGATGATTGCGAGCATTGAGAAGATCGATTCCAGGGTGTTTTAACCTCAGATTTGTCCATAAAACGTATTGCTTGCATACTGGGCATTCACCGTCGTACAACAAATAATCTTTCTCGCAAGTTTCCAAATTTTTAACCAAGGTATTTGTCCGAACTTTTCAGACCTAGCAAAAAGTCCATTAACAACAATAATTCGATAGAATAAAACAGAATTTGGCGCTGCACGTAAATAATATTTTTGAACAAAAAATCGCGACAGCCCATTTGCTGCCGCGTTTTAGTATACTCGCCATAAGACAATCTCCAGCTGTGTGCCACACGTGTGCCAAGCTGGTTTTGTGAAATGTCTGAGGGGAGGAGTACCAACGCTAACTCTCTGGTACTAAGAGCGTAAATTGGAGCGGGTGATGAGATTCGAACTCACGACTTCAACCTTGGCAAGGTTGCGCTCTACCCCTGAGCTACACCCGCATCCTGAGAAACCGCTGCAAAATATATGAGGGTGGCCCTATGAAGGCAAGAAGTCTTTGAGGATCCTCTCGAGATGTTTCTAACGGCGCCGTACCTGCAGGAAGTTCAGTCTATATGTTACATCGCCAGAAAGACCGGTCTCTTATGCCGCTCCTCGCGTTACACGCGCTGAATAAGAGCAAAAAACAGCCCCCAAAGCCTTGTCAGAAAGCTGCTGAGGGGCCATTTTCAACGTAGAGCAAGCGATTTTCAGGGCTTTCGACAACAGGACCAGACAAATGGAACAGATGATCAATCCGGCTGCCGCTCAACCCGGCGCGGCTGCTGCCGATGTAATCAAAGACGTCACGATGGAAACCTTCGAGCAAGATGTGCTGGAGGCGTCGATGACAACGCCCGTTATTGTCGATTTCTGGGCGACTTGGTGTGGCCCATGCAAACAGCTTACACCTACGTTAGAGAAAGTGGTCCGTGAAGCGGGCGGGGCGGCCGTTTTGGCAAAAGTCGATATCGATCAAAACCAGGCCCTGGCCCAACAGATGCGGGTCCAATCGGTTCCCACCGTATACGGGTTTGTCGGCGGCAAGCCGGTAGACGCATTTCAGGGCGCACAGCCCGAAAGCCAAATAAAGGCTTTCGTCGACAAGCTGACAGAAGCCGCGGGCACTGCGCAACGCGATCCACTGGCTGACGCGCTCGTGCAGGCGAGAGAATTGCTTGCTGCAGAAAATTTTGAGGCCGCTGCGGGCGTTTACGGTCAGGTTGTAAATCACGCGCCCGATAATATCGATGGGCTTGGTGGTCTGGCACGCGCGCTTGCAGGACTTGGCGAAATTGATCAGGCAATGGAAATACTTGCCAAAGTACCCGAGCAACACGCTGATCAACCTGATGTTGCGCTGGCGCGTGCAGCCATAGAGCTTGCCCAGCAAAGTGCTGCGATTGGTGATTTGTCACCGCTTAAATCGGCTGTCATCGCTGATCCGAAGAACCATCAGGCAAGGTTTGATCTCGCAGTCGGATTGTTTGGTGCAGGGCAACGTGAAGAAGCAATAGATCATCTGGTTGAAAGTATGAAGATCGAACCTACTTGGAATGAGGAAGCCGCGAGGCAGCAGCTGATCCAGTTTTTCGATACAATGAGCCCTACCGATGAAGTAACGATTTCGGGGCGTCGTAAAATGTCGGCAGTTCTTTTTTCATGACCATGGTGTTCAGTCCGGTTTTTGAGGATCTGCCGACGGAATTGCCGATTTTTCCGTTGACCGGCGTCCTGTTGCTTCCGAATGGGAAGCTACCACTCAACATATTTGAACCTCGCTATCTGAGTATGGTGACGGCATCTCTAGCAAGTCACAGGATGATCGGCATGGTGCAGCCAACTGGCGCTAATGAGGGCGACCAGCCAGATATTTATACGACGGGTTGCGCGGGACGTATTACATCGTTTAATGAATCCGAAGACGGCTGTTACCTCATCACACTCAGCGGGCTTGCCCGGTTCGATATTACCGAGGAGCTACCGCTCCGTAATGGCTACCGAGTGACGGTGCCTGACTGGGGCCCTTATCGTGAAGATCTGGCAGAGGAAACAGTTTCGGGAATCGACAGAGACAGAATGCTGCGGGCGCTTAAGGCCTTCTTTGCCGTGAATAACGTCGACGCGAACTGGGACGCGATCAATGACACGACGACAGACCGGCTCATCAATGCACTGGCGATGATGTGCCCGTTCCATCCAAGCGAAAAACAAGCCCTGCTTGAGGCTCCCGGCCTCGCGGACAGAGCGAATGTGATGGTCGCCCTGCTTGAAATGTCGCTTGCTGCGAATGACGATTCTGCGAATCTTCATAGAAATTAGAACCTAGGGGCCGGGTGTAGCGCATGAATGATGATAAAATGGAAATCCACCCTAAACTTCTTGATATTCTGGTTTGCCCGCTCACTAAAGGGCCGCTGATATATGACCGAAATGCGCAGGAACTCGTGAGCGATCAGGCGCAGCTGGCCTATCCGATCCGAGATGGTATTCCGATCATGTTGGTGGATGAAGCGCGACCGATAGACCCGGCCTCTTAACGCGCTTCGACGGATGGATAATAGCTCCGGTATATGGCCAAGTAATATCAGGGTTAGACGGGCCGAAAAAACCCTCGATATCGTCTTTAACGATGGAAAATCCTTTTCGTTGTCGGCGGAATATCTTCGTGTCGAAAGCCCGTCCGCAGAAGTGCAGGGGCATGGCCCCGGACAAAAGGTTTTGGTCGCTGGCCGGCGGCATGTCGGTATCGCAGATCTAGAGATTGTAGGTAATTATGCGATTCGGATAATCTTCGATGACCTGCATGACACCGGTATATTCTCTTGGCGATATCTGTACCAACTAGGCACTGAGCATAACCTGAGATGGGCTGAGTTCGTGTCAGCGCTTAAGGAGGCAGGTCTCAGCCGCGATCCATGAACAATAGAAATGTTCGGCGACCAATTTTTAATAGGTTTGGATTTTGGTCGGAGCACGCTGTTTGGGATTCCGATTTTCATGAATTTTTTGTGGTCGCAAGCCAGTCAGGCAACTGATGGCAGAGGCAGACTAACGCAGCTCAGCCATCGCCTTATCAAAGGTCACAGGGGTTCGCCGCGCGTCAGACGAGGTAAATCGCCAACTAAGCCCATAGCGTGGCGCATAAAAATCTTTTTCAAAGGCGTCGCCCGATCTACGGCCGCAAGGCCCATATCTCTCGCGACGCGGATTGGCGGGATATCGTTCGAAAACAGTCGGTTCAAGACATCGGTGACCCCGATCATCATCATGTTGTCAGGTTTGCGCCAACGCTCGTATCGCTCAAGCGTTGTCATTGACCCCGGGTCAAGACCAAGTCTCAATGAATCTATAATGACTTCGGCTAGCGTTGCGACGTCGCGCAGACCAATATTGAGCCCCTGCCCGGCGATCGGGTGGATGGCGTGGGCGGAGTCTCCGGCTAAGGCCAGCCGAGGCGCGATATAGCGTTTGGCATGGACGACCGCAAGCGGATGGGACCAACGCTTCGATCCTATCTGTATTTCGCCTAGAAAATCACCGAAACGCTGGCCGAGCTGGGCTGCGAAAGCATCATCATCGAGTGCTAGGATATCAGGTGCAAGATCGTTGTGCTCGGTCCAGACGATGGACGAACGGTCCTCAGTCATCGGCAGGATCGCGAACGGCCCTGCGGATAAAAAGTGTTCGTGTGCGACGCCGTTATGCGGCGCTTCGTGCTTCACCGCGCAGACAATACCGGTCTGCGGGTAACGCCACCGAACGACGCCGATGCCGGCGGTTTCGCGAAGCGGCGATTCGCGCCCGTCGGCGGCGACAACTAAACGCGCCGAGATAGAGGTGCCGTTTGCCATGTTGAGCACGGCGGCATTTTCACCGATATCGCAATGTAAAAGGTCTGTGCCATCATACACCTGGAGGCATGATTGTCGTGCTGCGTCGGCAAGTGAGCGTCGTATCACAGCATTTTCAATGACCCAGCCAAGCGGGCCAGCACCGATTTCATTGTGATCGTAGTGCAAGAAAAGCGGGGATTCGCCATCTGCAACCCGGATTTCGAGAATGGGTTCCGCCTCGTCGGCTATCCCCTCCCAAAGACCCAGCCCGTCTAAAATACGCTGGGAACCCGCCGCAACGGCCGATCCTCGGCCGTCAAAGCTAGCGACTGCCATGTCGGACAAGGTGGCGCGTTCGATCAGTGCCACTGGAACCCCTGCACCCGCGAGTCCGAGTGCCAGGCTCAGCCCAACCATACCTCCGCCTACGATAGCTACTTCTGAAGATTGAGTTTCCATAACACGAAGATGGTGGGTGCCGATCTAACTGTCTAGTGGCAGATTAGCGCATTGATGAAAAATTAAACAAAAAATTATATTTGCATAAAAATTAGTCATACTGCAAAGCCTCTCGAAGGCGGTGAAATATAAAAGATATCGAGAAAAACATAAACAGCATATTTTGCAACAGGTTACCCTGTTACTTAACCAGCCGGGGGCCGGTTGGCACGTATTTTGCATATAAAAGCGTGTGCAACGCAACATAGTAGATTTCATATGGCGCAGACTCCGAGCATAAAAATGCAAAATCACTCGAAAGGCGTGTTTGATCTATGCCTGACGCAATCCGAAACCGAGCTGGCAGAAGCAGAATGAGGCGATGCATGCAGCGTGGCTTGGTGAAAATTTCACGCTTATTTTGGATCGGGGATCGGGGTTGTTATTCGCGATCTCGTTTTCTTTTTCTGGAAAACAACAAAGGACGGTCTTCGGGCATGAAACTGATTACTGCGGTTATTAAGCCGTTCATGCTGGATGAGGTTCGCGAGGCGGTCACGAATGTTGGCATCGAGGGCATGACAGTCAGTGAGGTCAGGGGCTTCGAGCATCAGAGAGGCCAAGCAGAAATCTATCGTGGTGCTGAATACACCATTTCATTCCAGCCGAAAGTCAAAATAGATATCGCGGTGGAAGATGACGCCTAAGAAAAGTTAGTCGAAGCGATCCAGCAAGCGTCGAATACCGGCAAGATAGGTGAGGGAAAAATCTTTGTCCAGAAACTAACCAGAGTGGTTCGTATCCGTACCGGCGAATCCGGCAATGAAGCGCTTTAAGGAAATACTACAATGAAACGATATATCAAAACTACGGCCATCGTCGTCACAATGGCGACGATGGTGTTATTCGGAAATGGCGACGCTAAGGCCTCCGTCAACGCTGAAACAGCATTTATCCTGAACTCGTTTTCATTCTTGATACACGGCCTTCTGGTAATGTTTATGGCGGCCGGTTTTGCTATGCTGGAATCCGGTCTTTCCCGGTCTAAAAACACCGCAACGATCTGTCTCAAGAACATTACTCTCTATTCGGTAGCTGGACTGATGTTTTACATTATCGGTTACTCGTTAATGTATACGAACGTCGAAAAAGGCTGGATCGGCGCTTTCGAATTCCTCTATAACCCGGCACAGGCCGAACTGGCATTACTAAATACAGACGAGGCCGGTAAAACGGCTGCAAATGCGGCTCTGCTCAGGGATTCCACATATGCGTCGATGTCCGACTGGTTTTTCCAGATGGTGTTTGTTGCGACGGCGGCGTCCATCGTGTCGGGCACGTTGGCCGAACGTATCAAGGTCTGGCCGTTTCTAATCTTCGTTGTAATTTTGTCAGCCGTTATTTATCCAATTCAGGGTTCCTGGGTCTGGGGTGCCGGCTGGCTCAGCCAAATGGGTTTCTCTGACTTTGCCGGTTCAACGTTGGTTCACTCGACAGGTGGCTGGGCAGCGCTTGCCGGTGCTATCGTTCTAGGTGCCCGAAAAGGTAAATTCGGGCCGAAAGGACAGGTCAACCCGATGCCAGGTGCAAACTTACCATTGGCTACGCTTGGAACATTCATTCTGTGGTTCGGCTGGTTCGGCTTTAATGGTGGGTCACAGCTTGCACTTGGCTCCGCGGCGGATGTGGTGGCTATTGCGATCGTTTACGTCAATACTAACTTGGCGGCCGCCTCCGGTGTTGTGGTCGCTATAGGCCTAACACAGTTGATGTTTAAAAAAATGGATCTCACGTTGTGCCTCAACAGCGCCATTGGCGGTCTTGTAGCAATTACGGCGGGTCCCGATGTCCAACAGCATGCTCACGCCATGCTTATCGGAGGTATTGGCGGTGCACTGGTAGTGTTCGCCGTGCCGTTGATCGACAAGTTGAAGATTGATGATGTGGTGGGCGCTATCTCTGCCCATCTGGTGTGTGGTATCTGGGGCACACTAGCCGTTGGTATCTTCGGATCTGGGTCTTTGGTGACTCAATTTATCGGCATCATCGCGATTGGAGCCTTCGTGTTTGTTTCCAGCTTGATTGTTTGGGTCGTCCTAAAGATGACTATTGGCATCCGTGTCGATGGGGAGGCCGAATTGGCCGGTCTTGATAAAACCGAACTCGGGGTGGAGGCGTATCCGGAGTTTAGCAACCGCTGACCATCCGGCAGCCCAGATTCAACGATGTCGCACCGGGGGCTAAGAGGTGTTCCACCATCAGGCGCGCCACGCCGAGGTGGTCACAAGCCGGAGACCAGGCGTACTGCCATCCGCCTGTTCTCCGGCGACTTCGCTTAGCATATATCCGTCTACATGCGCTGCGCCCTCTAGTTGCGCAAATGGGAGTGGCCCGCCCCGTGAGCGGCTTTGTTTGTGCGTGATGATAATAAAGGTAGTCTCCTATTAAAATATGCCTATCCCTCTGATAAATAACGCCCCGTCTGTAAGTTCCAAACATTATGTTCTTGTAATGTTCGTTTCGGTACCGGAATCAAACGAATCACGCCACCCATTGTAGACCAGTAGCTTAGCTGCTCATGATGATGTAGAATCTCAGCGATTTTTTGGAACATGTGGAAAATGTCCAGTGGAGTCGTTTTTATGATTTGTTCTCTTTTTGGAGGGGGGACACAAATCTCTAGTGGAAGCTTCGGGGTGTATGAAGAACAATAGGCTGATCAGCGGGGCTGGTAACCAGTGCCATTGAATAACCGTCTTGATTCCGTCGGCGATTATTCGTTCGACCGGCTGCGCGCGTTGCTTCATGGGATTGAACCACCATCTGGCTTGATGCCGATTGCGCTCTCACTTGGCGAGCCCCAACACTCTCCACCGGCATTTCTGGCGGAAACCGTGAAGCGCGAGGCGGACGGCTGGTCTAAATATCCATCGGTTCGCGGAACCGACTCTGCCCGCACTGCTATTAGCGACTGGCTGACGCGGCGGTACAATCTGCCTGCCGGATTGGTTGACCCGGGTTCAATGGTGGTTCCGGTGTCCGGGACCCGAGAAGCCCTGTTTATGATTGCGCTTGCCGCTGTACCGGAGGAAAAGAACGGTCAAAAGCCTGTCGTGTTGATGCCCAATCCGTTTTACCAGGTCTATCTCGGTGCGGCTGTCACAGCAGGGGCCGAACCGGTTCTCGTCCCGGCCGACCGCGAGAACGGATTTCTGCCTAAATATGCTGCGCTGCCGCATGAGGTCTTGGACCGAACAGTGCTTGCCTATTACTGCTCGCCCGCTAATCCGCAAGGTGCAATCGCGACGATGGACACAATGAAGAACCTAATAGCATTGGCGCGAGCGCATGATTTCTTGCTGGTTTCCGACGAATGCTACAGCGAACTTTATTACGGCGCAGCTCCAACTGGTGCGGCTGAAGCCTGCGTGGCACTCGGCGACGAGCCTGGCAATGCGATGCAGAACGTGGTGGCAATGAATTCGTTATCCAAGCGGTCCAGCGCACCGGGACTAAGATCTGGTTTTGTCGCCGGCGATTCCGAACTTATCCGGCGTTTTGCCCGTCTGCGAGACTACGGCGGCGCACCGCCGCCCCTACCGCTTCTTGCGGCCGCGTCCGCGCTTTGGTCGGATGAAGAACACGTCATTGCTAACCGAGCGCTCTACGCAGCGAAGTACAAAGCGGCCGAGGAAATTCTCGACGGTAAGTACGGATATTACACGCCCGAGGGCGGGTTCTATCTCTGGCTTGACGTCGGCGATGGTGAAGCGGCCGCCCGTGCGCTCTGGAGTGATGCTGGCGTGCGGGTTATCCCAGGAGAATATCTTGCACGCGAAGCCGACGGCCGTCACCCAGGCGCAGGCTACATCCGGCTCGCTCTTGTGCACGAACTAGAGATAACCCGTGACGCGCTGATGCGTATCACTAAAGTACTTTAGACGGGAGTAAACCATGGCCAGTCGAACCCGAAACGCCGGACGCGCAACATTTCTGTCTCAGGGGATGCATATCTTTCTGCGCCGGCGCCTGCAGGAACTAAGCGGCACTATTCTTATTCTGTGTGGACTAGCGATCAGTTTATCGGTCCTCGGGTACGATTCTTCCGATCCGTCGTGGAACCATTCGGTTGCGCGTGATGCCGCCAACCCGCTCGGCATGAACGGTGCTTGGCTCTCCGATATTTTGATTCACGTTATCGGAGCTGCGGCAATTCTGCCCGGCATTGTTCTGATAGTCTGGGGCTGGCGCATCGGCACCCACCGTAATGTGGGACTTATATGGCTCCGTCTTGCGGCCTTTCCGGTGACAATCCTGTTGGCCACCATCGCCCTTTCGGCGATCAGCACTCCTTCTTTTTGGCCGCTCAAAATCGGTTTAAGCGGTATCACTGGCACTTTACTTCTGGACGATATTGCAGCGCTTTCCATGTTCGTCGGCAGTCCGATTCGGCTGTTCTCTCTGGCAATTGGTATCCTCACTATTCTGTCATTAGCATTCACCTTAGGGATCACCCGTGAAGAATGGGCCACTGGGTTCCAATGCATTAGGCGGTTTGGTGGAAGCACCGCAAAGGCAAGTGTAACCGGCGGTCGTTGGTCCGGTCGTGTGGCGCAGCGTTTCGGCGTCGTGTCGTGGTTCAGGTTCCGCTATGACCGTCTGCCCTTCTTCAGTGACCAGCGAGATCAGGATTCTGATGATTGCCAAAACTACCAGCACGACTTGAATAAAGACCCTGATGAGAGAGGTCGCCGCGAACCAAAGTTGTTAGTGCGCCATGGTCGCGGGGACGATTCGGACGAAAGATTGTCCAAGACGAAGATCGTCGCGGCCCGGCGCAAAAAGCCGGCCGCTGGCAAACGCGCCGCTGAGGCCGTTCAGCAGAAGCTGGATCTCAACACAGGTGAATATACACTGCCGCCGCTCGATGTCCTAGATGAGCGACCCGACGATTATAAGGAAAACAAGCAGGACGAGGATGCACTGTCGGAAAATGCTCGGTTGCTTGAATCCGTTCTGGAAGATTTTGGTGTGCGTGGCCGTATCGTAAAGGTGCGACCTGGACCAGTCGTAACGCTTTATGAGCTTGAGCCCGCGCCAGGGACAAAATCGTCTCGTGTCATTAGCCTCGCTGACGATATCGCCCGCTCGATGAGCGCGGTCTCCGTGCGCGTCGCCGTGGTCCCGGGTAAAAACGTTATCGGCATCGAGTTGCCAAACGCGTTGCGCGAACTTGTTACATTGCGTGAGCTAGTTGAATCCGAGGATTTTGAGAAACATGCTGGAGCACTTACTCTTGTCCTGGGTAAGGATATTGGCGGTGGGCCGAGCATGGTTGATCTTGCTCGAATGCCACATTTGTTGATTGCTGGGACGACCGGCTCGGGCAAGTCTGTTGCCGTCAACACAATGATTATGTCGCTGCTTTACCGGCTGACACCGGAACAGTGCCGGTTCATCATGATCGATCCAAAGATGCTAGAATTGTCTGTCTATGATGGAATTCCGCACCTACTATCGCCTGTAGTTACCGATCCATCGAAGGCCGTTGTCGCGCTGAGGTGGGCGGTGCGAGAAATGGAGAATCGTTACCGAGCGATGTCCAACCTCGGTGTTCGGAACATTAATGGCTACAACCAACGTATTACGGATGCCGCCAAGAAAGGCGAAATCCTGATGCGAAAGGTACAGACCGGCTTCGATCCCGAGAGCGGTGAGCCTATCTACGAAGAGCACGCCTACGATATGAACGCGCTGCCATACATCGTCGTGATAGTCGACGAGATGGCGGACCTGATGCTTGTCGCCGGCAAAGAGGTCGAGGCTGCCGTTCAACGCCTGGCGCAGATGGCCCGCGCCGCCGGTATCCACGTGATCATGGCAACCCAGCGACCATCGGTCGATGTGATCACCGGTACGATCAAGGCGAACTTCCCGACTCGTATTTCTTTCCAGGTTACGTCAAAGATCGATAGCCGCACGATTTTGGGCGAGGGTGGCGCGGAACAGTTGCTTGGCCAAGGCGATATGCTTTATATGGCGGGCGGGGGTCGGATCAGCCGCGTTCACGGGCCGTTTGCATCGGATGAAGCCGTCGAACGTGTTGTTAACTTTCTACGGGCGCAGGCTGAACCGCACTATTTAGAAGAGGTCACCGAGGGCGATCACGAGAGTCCTTTCATTCCGTCCGGAGATGCCAGTAGCGGTGGGTCAGGCGACGACGAAATGTATGATCGGGCTGTGGCGGTTGTATGCCGCGAGCGCAAGGCATCTACCAGCTTTGTGCAGCGCCACCTGCAGATCGGCTATAATCGTGCGGCACGCATCGTCGAGCGCATGGAGGCAGAAGGTGTGATTAGCCGCGCCAATCATGCCGGTAAACGCGAAGTGCTGGCGCGGGACAACGATAACGCCGAGATTTAGTCCGACAACAGTTGCAACAGCCTGCCTTACAATTTCCGCAACCCCGGCCTATAAGGTTGGCATGTTCTGCTTGTTGCGAGTTACTGTCTTTGTACTCCTGCTGACCGGCTTCGCCGCGCCAATAGACGCTGCTTATCGCATCACTGAACAGGATCGGTCAGATATCGTTCGGATTGAAGCCTACCTGAATGCAATGGTCTCGTTGAGGAGCAAGTTTATCCAGACTTCTGTCGGTGGCGGGGTTGCAGAGGGTACGATCTATATTGAGCGTCCGAATCGATTACGGCTGAAATACAAAAATCCGCCCAATATTCAGGTCTATGCCAATGGAAACTGGCTTGCGCATGTCGATACAGATCTTGAGGCCGTTTGGCATGTACCCCTTAAGGCAACACCTGCCACATTTCTAGTTCGTGACCGCATAAAGTTAAGCGGTGACGTCACAGTGGAACGCGTGATGCGGGATGCGCAACTGGTCTCCGTAGTCATGGTGCAAACCGAAGAACCCGATTCCGGACGCTTCGTCCTCACGTTTTCTGATTCTCCGTTGGCGTTGCGAAAATGGACGGTCACGGATGCGAAGGGTGTATCGATATCGGTCAGCCTAGTTGCCCCTGATTTTAATGTAATGATCCCGCACGAGGTGTTTGTTTTTGATGCATCAAAATTCGAATTCGAAGTTCGCTAGGGAACTTAAATACCGTCTCTACGACTGTAACTGATGTTGCCCATATTGCCGTCTTGGCAGTGACGTGATAGCTCTTACCGATGCTGGAAAATTCTTCGCTACCGCTTGTCGGTATCCCCGCAAGCCAGATTTTTTTCCCAAGTCATTCGATGGCACAGCACGGTGCCGGAGAACGCTATATTCGGGCTGTTGCATGCGGAGCGAGGGCCATGCCGATGGTAATTCCCGCGCTGGCGGAAGATTACAATTTTGTCGACCTTGCCAGCCGGCTTGATGGTCTGATGCTTACCGGCGGTCGCGCTAATGTTGAGCCCCATCATTATAACGGCCCACCGTTTCCCGAAGACGAGGTGCGCGATCCGCCCCGTGACAACACCGTGTTGCCATTAGTTCGTGAATGTGTTGCGCAGGGCGTGCCGGTCTTCGGGTCATGTCGCGGTATCCAGGAAATCAATGTTGCGATGGGCGGTTCCCTTCACTACCGCGTTCATGAAGTCGACGGCTTCAACGACCACCGGATGCCGCGAGAGGGCGATATAGAACATAAATTTGGCGAGCGGCATCTGGTAGTTACGCTTGAAGACGGACTATTTCACAAGCTCTGCGGTGCGCGTGAAATCATGGTCAATTCGTTGCATGCGCAGGCGGTAGAGACTGTTGCGCCCGGGTTCGAAGTTGAATGCGTATCGTTGGACGGAGTGACCGAGGGTATTCGACATACTTCGTCAAAGGCCTTTTGTGTCGGTGTGCAATGGCATGCTGAATGGCGATTTGAGGAAAATACTCTATCGCTCGGCCTATGGCGTGAGTTTGGCGATGCCTGCCGCGAACGTGTCGCCGCACGCACTGGTATGAAATCGCTGTCAAATAAAATGGATAGTTAAGCCTTTCTAAATGCGGATCGTCTCTTGGAATATCAACTCGGTGCGTCTGCGGATTGATGCACTCAAAAAAGTTGCCGATGCATTGCAGCCAGATTTTCTCTGCTTGCAAGAGACTAAGACGCAGGATTCGGAATTTCCGACCGCTGATATTACTGAGGCTGGATTCGCCCAGCAGTTAGTGCGTGGCATGAAGGGCTATAACGGTGTTGCAATCCTTTCCAGTGCTGAAATTTCGGATGGGGGGAGCAGGAACTGGTGCGCGCGCGAAGACTGCCGGCATATCGCCGCGGATATCGGCGGGAAGACCTACCTGCATAATTTTTATGTGCCCGCGGGTGGTGACGAGCCGAACCCGAAGGTTAACGAGAAATTCGCGCATAAACTAAGTTTTCTAAAAGAGGCGACGGATTGGTCGGCGAAACTTCCTAAGCAAAGCCGGAATATCATGGTCGGTGATCTCAATATCGCGCCACTCGAAAATGATGTCTGGTCGCATAAACAGTTGGTCAAAGTCGTGAGCCATACGCCTGTTGAGGTAAAGGCGTTAGATGCGTGGCGCGCGGCCCATGGCTGGGTCGATGCCATTCGCGCTGTCGTCCCCGAAAATGAAAAAATCTATTCCTGGTGGAGTTACCGTAATCGTTCTTGGCCGGGGAGTGACAAAGGCCGCCGACTTGATCACATTTGGGTCAGTCCGGCACTTGCCGCCAAGGTAACTGATGCCGGTGTCTACCGCGATGCTCGCGGTTGGGAAAAACCATCTGACCATGCGCCAATCTGGGCGGATATTGATATTTAAGATTGCTGGACGTGGTGCTATTGCCGCCGTATCGGTAGCGGACTATTTGATACTATGGGACTCTTCGAAACAACGTGAATAAAACAGCCATAGACCCTGTTTGCGGGATGTCCGTGGATACCTCGGCTGGTAAGCCTCGCCATGATCATCAAGGCGACACTTATCATTTTTGTAGCCAAGGCTGCTGCGACCGTTTCGCCAGTGATCCCGCACACTATTTGTCCGGCGCGCATCTTGACGCGGCCGCCAACGCCCCGGCGGGTACCCTGTTCACTTGCCCGATGCACCCCGATGTAATTGAGGAAGGCCCCAATAGCTGCCCGGCTTGCGGCATGGCACTAGAACCGACGGGGATTCCGCCCCTCAATGTTGGCCCGAACCCCGAAATGGTCGATTTTACCAGGCGTTTTTTTGTTGGGGCGGTTCTTGTTATACCGTTAGTATTACTCTCTATGGGGCCAATGGCAGGGTTGCTGATTAATGATTGGTTGTCTGGCTTGGCCGGTGCGCGTATGGCGGCTTGGCTAGAATTGATTTTGGCGACACCGATTGTTTTTTGGTGCGGTTGGCCATTCCTCGTGCGCGGCGCACGATCGATAACCACGAAAAATCTCAACATGTTCACCTTGATCGCCCTTGGAGTCGGCACAGCCTATCTGTTCAGCGTGACGGCGACGGTCGTCCCCGGCATATTCCCAGATGGGTTCCGTCAGGCCGATGGACCGGTCGATGTTTATTTCGAAGCGGCGGCGGTGATCGTAGTGTTCGCCCTGCTGGGACAGATGCTCGAACTTCGTGCCCGTGAACAGACGGGGAGCGCATTACGCGCATTGCTCGACCTTGCGGCGAAATCAGCGCGCCTTGTCACAGATGACGGGTCCGAGGTCGAGATTCCGCTTGAAGAAGTTAAAACTGGTGATCACCTGCGCGTGCGCCCGGGCGAGATAATTCCCGTCGATGGTACCGTGATTGATGGCCATTCCTCAGTCCATGAATCCATGCTGACGGGTGAACCCATCCCCGTTGAAAAAACTGTAGGTGACGCCGTCACGGGTGCGACGATCAATGGCACCGGCGTGATCATCCTAAAGGCCACACATGTTGGGCCCGACACTATGCTGTCGCGAATCGTCGATATGGTGGCTGCGGCCCAGCGTAGCCAAGCGCCGGTGCAGAGGGTGGCTGACCGTGTTGCCGCGATATTTGTACCCTTAGTCGTCCTGTGTGCCATCATGGCTTTTATCGTCTGGGCGGCTATCGGGCCGGAACCGTCACTCGCCTACGCATTGGTAGTTGCCGTGTCGGTGTTAATCGTTGCCTGCCCGTGCGCGCTGGGGCTCGCGACGCCGATGTCGATCGTGACGGCGACCGGGCGCGGAGCGCATGCGGGTGTGCTTATTCGAGATGCCGAGGCGTTGGAAAGGCTCGCAGATGTTGACACCTTGATCGTCGATAAGACCGGCACGCTAACCGCTGGTAAACCGACACTTTCAGCAGTTATCGTCACAGTAGGGCAAGATGAGAATGATATTCTGCGCCTGGCGGCCAGCCTTGAGCGTGGTTCCGAGCACCCCTTGGCCGGTGCCATCGTCGGCGCTGCGATCGAGCGCGATCTGGTGCTTGCCGATCCCCAGGGGTTCCACGCGGTGATTGGCAAGGGTGTGATAGGAACCGTCGGTGGAAAGAGGATTCTACTTGGAAACAAAGACCTGCTGGAACAGGCTGGGATAGATATTGCGCCTCTTGTGGCGTTGGCGGATGCTCGTCGCGACCAGGGCGAAACGGCAATATTTATCGCGATCGATCGCGCGCTGGCGGGGCTTATAACGGTATCGGATCCGATTCAGGACACAACTCCTGCATCGCTGGGCCGCCTTCAGACTAAAGGCCTGAGGATCATAATGGCAACCGGCGACAGCACCCGCACCGCGCGGGCGGCGGCGGCCAAACTCGGCATCACAGATTTTCACGCCGAACTGCTTCCCGCGGATAAGTGTGAGCTGGTCGCGCGCTTGCAGGAGGCGGGCTCGACCGTTGCAATGGCAGGTGATGGTGTGAACGATGCACCTGCGCTCGCAAAGGCTGACGTCGGCATCGCTATGGGTACCGGCGCGGACGTTGCCATAGAAAGTGCCGGGATCACACTGGTCAAGGGCGATTTTAGCGGTATTGTCCGCGCGCATATGCTGGCGAAGGCGACAATGGGCAATATCCGCCAGAACCTGTTTTTTGCGTTTATCTACAACATAGCGGGAGTGCCGATTGCCGCCGGAATCCTATTCCCGGTTTTCGGCATTTTATTGTCGCCTATATTTGCGGCCGCAGCGATGAGCCTGTCATCTGTCTCTGTGGTCGGAAATGCGCTACGGTTGAGACGACTGACATTGGGCTAAGTTATGAAATTGTCTCAAATGCAGACGTTCCTTTAGGGTTAACTTGGCGCGGGGCTTCTGCAGAAACATCCACTATTTTGCTTTTTAAGCCGATCTCGCAAGGGGTAGCCTCTTTTAGCTAGGCGTTGACTTACTGAAGGCTGACACATGCTTTGTGTTTATTCTCTTGCAAGGTGTCCCAAACATTTCTGGTCGCGTTTCCAACATAAATCTTGGCGGCATGAGATGTGCGCCGAAGTGCGCGGGTATCGACGCGATTCTGTCAGGAAGCTAATTCCATCCTCACAATCTGGGTCATCTGTTTTATCCTTGCACCCGGTTCAGAAAATACCGGCCTGGCTGAACGCTGGCGGGTAGGGGTTGCGGTTCCCAGCGGGCAATCGCGTATTCTTGGTCGCTGCAAACGATGCCGCCTGGTGCCATCAATTCATCGATCATTGGCGCGATGGTAGCTATCAACCTAGCGTTACTTTCTTTTTCGCCGGTGCCGATATCGCAATGCGCCAACGCGGCCTTTGCGCCGATCCGGTTGAGCACTGTGCTTAGAGTGCAGGTGATATCGCCTATGATCATATGAGCATCATCGGGGATGCAATCGGGATGAGCGGCAACGCGTCGGTCAAAGACGAAGATTTCGCGGTCGGGAAAAATCTCGCGCAGGTGATCGTAAGTACGGCCGTTGCCGAGGCCGAGCTCAAGCACGGGGCCTGATATACTAGCAACAAGACCCTTTGCCATGTTTAGGCAGTCACGCTGGGCGGACACCCGCCGGATAAACGAATCAAGACGGCTCATTATCGTCGCCTTATCATTTGCGTTTCACGCGGCGCTTTTGGCTTCGCGAAGTTGGGCTGTAGTCGCCTCTAACCGATGCGCCAGTTCTCGCATGATTTCGACGGACATGTCAGGGAACTCGCTAATTAGCCGAAAGAACAAGTCCTTGGTGATGGCGAGGGTCGTCAGCTCGGTTTCCGCGCGGATGGTCGCGGTCCTCGGCACGTCGATCAGGATGGCGATCTCACCAACTAAATCATTTTTCCCAACCTTGGCGACGGCAAGCTCTCCATTGGGAGTGTCGACCACAATATCGGCGTGACCCTCTAGGATGACATAGGCCGCATCCCCGGCGTCCCCCTGATGAAATAGTTCCTGGCCGGCGCGAAAGATTAAACGTTCGCTGGTAAACGCCAGCAGTTTCAGCTTGGACGGCTCGACTTTCGCAAACAGCGGTACGCTGCGCAGAGCCTCGACTTCTTCGTTCAGGCTCACATTTTCCTCCCGGACTTGGCTTTGTAAATAATACGCGTCGGATGTGTCATTGTCATTTTACCAAAACATTACTCAATATCTCTATCTTCAGCGCTTTGCCGGCTTCATTCAGACTGTACCAGCTCGTGTAACGCGCTGCCCTCACGTGATAGCTCATCGAAGGTTCCGTGCTCGATGACCCGGCCGGATTTCATCACCAGCGTGCGGTCGAAGTCGCCGGCCATTGAGGGGCGATGGACTGCCCATACCAGACAGCGACCGTCGAACTCGGTTTTGATACCGGACAAAACCGCCGACTGTCCCGCGCCATCAAGGCTACCGGTGGCTTCGTTCAGCACCAGCACATCTGGGCGTTTCAGGACGGCACGGGCAATGCCCAGCTTTTGTCGCTGCGCGCCGGACAGGCGACTACCGCCATTGCCGACTTGAAAATCCAGTCCGACTTCCATCACCGCGTCTCGCAGGTCGAGGTCGTCAATTACCTCGGCCATGATTTCACCGACGCGCTCGGTACCCTGCGGTTGGCCGTAGGCGAGTTTACCGAACAGGATATTGTCCTGCAGAGATCCGGCAGCATTAAAAACACCCCTGTTGAAGAATTCCAGTCCGCCTTGATATTCCTGAGGTAGATTTTCCGAGAACGCTTTTCGCGCCTTGAGAATACGCTGCCGCATATCGTCATCGATCACGCCAAGCCGATGTCTTGCTGGCGACACCTTGAACGGTAGCGACAGCAACATTGTACGTTCGTCGGGCTTCATCGACGCGATTCCGTCCCGGCCGATTCGGGTAAGAATTCCCTGATATTCTGGCAGGTCATCCGCGGAGATAAAGCTGAATTGTTCAAAGAATGGGTGACCGGGCGGTAGGTCAGCAAATAGATCAGTCATCGTCGATGCGATCTGCTGCCCGGCATTTAGCAATAGATCGATCAGATCTTCACTATCGAGAATACTCAAAACGTATGCGTTCTCAGCTAGTCGATCCATGACGAAGCCGTCGCCGACTGGTGTGCCGAACAGCAGGTTTTCGCCAAGCGTTGCATTGTCATTGTATTTTTCTTGGTCGAATCCTTCGACCAGCGCCGCGATCTCAGGATCGGCGAGCCGTTTATGAAATTCAGTTCGTGCTTTCAAGAATTTCTTCGCGAGATCCGCCTGTGTAGAGGGGTCGATCGAGCCAAGTAGTCCAAGCACATAAATATCTTCATCCAGTTTGACCATTTTCAGGGTCTCGAAAATGCGGGCTGTCAGCTCATCATCATCTGCTACTCCAGCGGCTTCGTAATCGACCCAGTTGGCATTCAGATCATCGGTGGAGTTTCCGGCGCATGCCGATTCAGACATCCGTTTCGCATGAAGCTGGCCTTCTTCTCTTTTGTATTTGGGCTCGCGCAGTGGCAGGTGTCGCAAGCTGTATAAAAGGTTGTCGCGAACCGTTGTCGAAAATAGAAAGGCACTTGGTCCAACATAGGCGAGCCGACGCCCCGTAACTGCTTCGGGCAACTCGTCCGATGAAGCGCCACCGAGGCGTAGTGTGCCTGCGGTCGGCATGATTAAGCGGGAGAGAATCTGTGAGGCCTCGTCCTTGCCGGACCCGCCAACGCCCACAACGGCGACATGCTCCTTCGCATTGATCACGAAAGAGGCCCCGTCGACCAAGGCCGCCCCGGTATCATCAATCAATGACAGGTTGGAGCCCGAGATTTCCCCGGTAATGGCCGAGATCTCTGCCGGTTCGTCTAGCTGAGTGCTTTCCTCCATCAGGCCCGCCGGCTGGAATTGTTCCATAACCTGATCGTATTTGATCTTGGCGTCAGCCTGACGTTGGTAGAAGTTGAGCAATTCCTTCCAAGGGGCAGCGAGGTCTTTATGGGCGGCAATGGCGGCCATGAGCGTGCCAATCTCAAGTTCCCCTTTGATCGCAAGATAGCCACCGATAGCATAGAAAAAGAAGGGACCAAGCTGGTTAATCGTGTTGTTTAGGAACTTTACGATGAACTTCCAGATATAAATTTGGAGACGGACTTCATAAATGGCACCAAGACGGTGCGAGAAATCGGCGCGTTCACGGCGGGCTGAGTTGTGTGTATGGATTTCCTGTACGCCGGCGACGCTCTCGCCTATCCGGTTCGACAACTGGCGTACCAGGCGCACCCGTTCCTTCCCGAGGAGGTTCACCCTGCGTTGTAGTTTGGGTATCAGATATCCCTGCAGTGGGTAAAGCGCGACCGCCGCCAACGCCATATACCAGTTCTGAACAAACAGAAATGCCAAGATCACAACCAGATAACCACCCTGAAAGACTGGAAGCTTGAATGAATCGCCGATGAAACCGCCCAGCGGCTCGACCTCGGCAGTCACCATGGTGACGATCTCCGAGGAGGACGTTTTGCGGAACTGCGGTAGCGGGAAGCGGAGCACCCGACCATATAGATCAAAGCGGAATCGGCGTAACATGCGCTCTCCGGTGATGCCCGCGTACAGGTTGATAATGTATTTGAACGCCTGATTGACGATCACCAGCGCTAGAAAGGCGCCACACAGCACCCAGAGATAATCGATCTGGTCCAACTGGACCCCGCCGAGAGTGGTTGGAAAAGTAATAGACTGTGACTGGATAGCCCCATTAACGATTAGTTTCGGCAGTTCGTAGAACGCGTATAAGAAAGGAAACGACGCTACAGCCATGATAGTCAGCACGATCTGCCGGCGCAGCGAATGGCGGATTATGTATCCATAAATGCTTTTTTCCACGGAAGCTCCGTTTGTGGCGATTAGAGGCTTAAGGCGGGAAAGTGACGCCTGACTATGACGTTTTTACGATATTGCTGGATGTATCCGCAATGAGCATGTCACCCACACGCGTAAAGCGGAGTGATCTGTGTCATCTCCAACGAGCCTGAATACTGGTAGATTTATCTTATTTAAACTTATCAAACGCAGCTTGGGGGCGGAACAAAGCTGTGCAATATTCGATACAATATGAAAAGATGGGATTTTTGATGACAACCGAACGGCGTCAGCAACGTGCACTGATATATAGCCACGACAGCTTTGGGCTTGGCCATTTGCGCCGCTGCCGTGCAATCGCGCATGCGCTGGTCGACCAGAGTCCGGACATGTCGGTAATAATCCTGTCAGGCTCTCCGATTATCGGAAATTTCGATTTACGCCGCCGAGTCGACTTCGTGCGCGTTCCGGGTGTGATAAAACTGCTAAATGGCGACTATACTTCTTCCAGCCTCGATCTTGATATTGAGCAGACGGTTGCCTTGCGCGCATCGATCATCAAACACACCGCTGATATTTTTGATCCCGATATATTTATTGTCGATAAAGAACCGCTGGGGTTGCGTGGTGAGGTGGCGGAAACTCTGGCGATGCTAAAAGAGCGTGGAATACCGCTGGTGCTTGGCCTGCGCGATGTCATGGATAAGCCGTCGCTGCTAGCACCCGAATGGAAGCGCAAAAACGTAATGCCGGCGCTGGAAAATCTTTATGACGAGATCTGGGTCTATGGTCTGCCGCAGATCTGCGATCCGTTGGAAGAGATCGATCTTTCGCCCCATGTTCGCCGCAAAATGGTCTTCACAGGTTATCTGGAGCGGGAGGATGTGCGCGGTGCTCCTGGTGCAGAACATGCAGTTCCATTTGACCGTCCGTACTTGCTGGTAACACCGGGTGGCGGTGGCGACGGCGAGGCACTGGTCGACTGGGTTCTGCGAGCCTATGAGACAGACGCAAGCGTGCCTTATCCCGCGCTACTTGTTTTCGGTCCGTTTATGCAGCAGGAAAAACAGACGGAATTTTCCCGCCGGGTCGCAGATTTGAAGCTTGTAGAAGCGATAACGTTTGAGGCGAATATCGAACCTTTAATTCGGGGGGCGTCGGGCATTGTCGCAATGGGAGGCTATAATACGTTCTGTGAAATTCTGACGTTCGATAAGCCGGCGCTAGTTGTGCCGCGGAC
>MDTB01218152.1_pt1 | contig 22033 bp, 29 predicted proteins | sample 811161 | NCBI WGS metagenome assembly MDTB01 (sample SAMN05326650, study PRJNA326480) | marine metagenome | isolation source: seawater | place: Mediterranean Sea | collected 2009 | reverse complement strand
GGTGGTCAAGGTTTCAATCTTGGTAGAGCTGCAGAAATTAGTAGAGATGAAGTTAAATTTACTAAATTTGTAGGTCGTTTAAGAAAGAAATTTACAATGATGTTCCACGATCTTTTAAAAACACAATTAATTTTAAAAGGCGTTATTGCACCTGAAGATTGGGATGGAATAAAAGAAAAAATCTACTTTAGTTTCTTACAAGATGGATACTTTGCTGAACTTAAAAATTCAGAAATGATGAGAGAAAGAGTAGGTCTTGCTAGAGATTTAGAACAATATGTTGGTAAATATTTCAGTAATCAATATGTTAGAACAAAAATTTTAAAACAAAATGAACAAGAGGTAAAAGAGATTGACGATCAAATACAAGAAGAGCAATCTGATAAACCTGCAGATAATAAAACAGAGGTATAAATATAGTTATGACAAAAGAAAACTTAAATAAATTTGTTGACTCATTAGCAAAAGGTGATAATGTTGAAGCCAAAGACGCATTTAATAATGCAATGGCAGACAAAGTATCAACTGCTTTAGACGCAACAAAACAAAATATCGCTACATCATTATATCAACAACCAGATACACCAAATACGGTTGTTGGTGTTGATACACCTGATAATGTAGAGGTAGCAAATGACGACAACGCTCAGTAATCTTCGAACTAAAATAGACGAAGGTAATGATTACAAAAGAAGTAGGCAATACAACAAGTTGTCTCCTAAAGTAAAAAGAGCTGTTGATATGGTATATAAGTCTATTGAAACAGACAAAAACGCAGTTGCTAATTTTGAAAAAAATGTTAGTACAGCTGCAAAAAAACATAATGTTAGTAATAGAGAATTAATGAATTATTTTGATAAAGAGACACTAACAATTTTAAGGAGATAAAATGGCAGTTAGAAATAGAACACTAACAGATAACGCTTTCGGAACAAAAGTACTTGTATCTTTAGACGATCACGGCTCTGCTGTTACCATTGACGCAAGTGGATTAGCAAACGCTGCTGGTTCTGGTAATAGATTAGACATTAAAAGAATAGAGTGGTGTTTAGATAAAGAAGTTGCAATTACTTTTACAGGTTCAGGTGTTGTAGAAGCTATTGATCTTGCAGGTGTGACTGCTGGTAAATTTGATGCCCATACAATAACAAATGGTGCAACATTACCAGGCAACGCAACTGACGGTGATATAGTATTAACACCAGCAAGTAATACTGATGGATTTGTTTATTTAGAGTTAGTCAAAGCCGCTGGTTTTGGTAACTAATAATGTCTATTACTACTACGACATTAGCAGATGATAATTTTAAAGTTATCATAAAGGCAAATGGTGGTAGTAATGAAGACAAAGAATTATTGTTAGACGCTTCAAAGTTAAGTAAGGCAACAGCAAGTCCTAATGTATCAATTGCAAACGTGCACCATGAGATATTAGGTACAGGCAAAATTACTTTATTTTTTGACGCAGAAACAGACGAACAAATTACAACGACTTTTAGTGGTCGTGGTAATTACGGATTAAAAAAAGATGAACCTAAAATAAAACAAGGTGATACAGGTGCAACTTTGATTAATCCTACTGGTGATATATTTTTGTCAACAGATAGTAATATATCAAAATATAATATATTAATAGAATTTAGAAAAGAAAAAGGTTTTACAAATGGCTGATACGGTATCTAGTTTAACAATTGCAGACACTAGTGGTGTAAAATTCACAGGTAAATTTACTAATTTTTCAGACGGTACAGGTGAGAATTTAGTCACAAAAGTGGATGCTTCAAACACTACTTTTATGTCTGAAGATGGTAATAGAAAGATTAGTAAAATTTACTGGTCAGTAAACACTTCAGATAGTAAATCTGGTGTTGAAATATTGTGGGCAGGCGCAACAAATGCTAGTGCAGTTTTCTTATCTGGTCAAGGTTATTGGGACTTACGAGCAGATGGAAATGAGATTACAAACAACGCAACAACTCCTACAGGCGATATTCTTCTCTCAACGAAGAACTTTGCAAATGGGGATAATTACACAATTGTTGTGGAGTTTAGATAACAATTTGTATAAATATAATTAACGAGAGATAGACATGAAGTTAATTACCGAAGAAATCCAAAACGCAGAATATATCGTTGAGCAAAACAACGGTAAAAAAGATTATAAAATTAAGGGTATTTTCATGCAGGCCGAGATGAAAAATAAGAACGGTCGTGTATATCCTAAAGATGTTTTAGAGAGAGAAGTCGGTAGATATAATAGAGAGTTTATTAACAAAAGCAGAGCCTTCGGCGAACTCGGTCATCCAGACGGACCAACGGTAAATTTAGAAAGAGTATCGCACATGATCAAGGCTCTCTATCCAGATGGCAATAACTTTATTGGTGAGGCTAAGATATTAGACACACCTTATGGAAAAATAGTGAAGAACTTAATAGATGAAGGTGCAAAATTAGGCGTTTCAAGTAGAGGTATGGGAACATTGACAAATAGAGGCGGCGCTAATGTAGTATCAAATGATTTTTATCTTGCAACCGCGGCTGATATAGTCGCAGATCCTAGTGCTCCAGAGGCCTTTGTAGAAGGTATAATGGAAGGCAAAGAGTGGGTATGGGATAATGGTTTAATAAAAGAGCAAGAGGTAAACCGATTAAAGTTAGAGATGTCAAACGCAAAAACACACGAACTTGCTGCTAAACAGGCAAAGGTGTTCGAATCGTTTATCAAAAATCTTTAATTTTATAAATATTACTTGACATTATTGTAAAATCAATAGGTCAGTAGTATTGAACTAACTATAACTAATAAGGAAACAAAGCAATGGCTGAGAATACACAAGCAGACTTACCTAAAAAGAATGCCGCACCAGCTGAAGCACCTAAGTCATTACAAAGTACTATTCAGAATGTAATTACAAAAGCAATTACATCTCCAACGGATGGTAAAGTAGATTTTGCACAAGGGGTAAACCACATTACAGGTGACCCACAACAAAAAAGTGCAGGCGCTCCAGATGCTATGCAATCTTTAAAGGCAGAGGCTGAACCGAAAAAAGATATGAACGCTTCTTATGAAGACATGAAAAAAGAAACTGAAGATAAAGAAAAAGAAGTTTCAGAAATGTCTGATAAAGAAAAAGAAATGAAAAAAGAAGCAGACGACAAGAAAAAAGAAGACGTAAAAGAAGGCGAAATGCCTGCTGGTCTTAAAAAGTACCTTGACAAAAAAAATGATAAAAAAGAAGAAAAAGAAGATGAGAAAAAAGATGTTAAGGAAACTGAAGACAAGAAGTCTGAAATGATTAAAGCTGAAATCGAAACTATGAAAAAAGAGATGGAAGACAAAGAGAAAGAACTTAAAGCTCAAGTTGACAAAGAAAAAGATATGAACGAAGCTGAAGATCATAAAGACGATAAAGAGAAAAAAGAAGAAAAAGAAGACGAGAAGAAAAAAATGTCTGAAGCAGAAGATAAAGAAAAAGAAGTGAAAAAAGAAATGCAACATGATGATGAAAAGAAAACTGCTAAAGAAAAAGTAAAAGACATGAACATGAAAGAAGATGTTAAGGCTTTAACTGCTGATGAAGATTTATCAGAAGAGTTTAAACAAAAAGCTGCAACAATCTTTGAATCTGCTGTAAGAGCAAAACTTGTCGAAGAAATTGAGAAATTAGAGAGTGAATACGAAACTAAGGTTGAAGAGAAAACTGAAGAAGTTAAATCTGAAATCGTAGAAAAAGTTGACGCTTATCTAAACTATGTTGTAAGTGAGTGGACTAAAGAAAATGAACTTGCAATAGAAAAAGGTTTAAGATCAGAGATAGCTGAAGATTTTATCGGCGGTCTTAAAAACTTATTTGAATCTCACTACATTGAAATTCCAGAAGAGAAATACAATGTTATTGAGAATCAAGCTGCTGAAATTGAAGAGTTAAAAAGAAAACTTAACGAATCAATGGATGAATCCGTAGAACTTAACCAAAAAATCGGTGAGTTTGCTAGAGACGAAATTCTAGTAGATGTTGCAAGTGATCTTGCTGAAACTGAAAAAGAAAAGTTTAAAGGATTAGCAGATAATATTGAATATAAAGACGCTGCTGATTTCAGAACGAAAGTAGAGACGGTAAAAGAGTCATACTTTCCAAAGAAAAAAGTAGTGAGTGAAGACGAAACTAATGATGTGGCAGACAAACCTGTGTCAGATTTATCTGGCTCTATGGCTGCATATGCCGCTGCTATTAGTAAAATAACTAATAAAAAATAAAAGTTAATTAACTTTAATAAGGAGAGATAGAACAATGTTTTTATCAGAACACGTACAACAGAAATGGCAGCCTGTTTTGGATCATCCTGATTTACCAAAAATCGAGGATTCGTACAAAAGAGCGGTCACATCTGTAATACTAGAAAACCAAGAGAAGTCGTTAAAAGAAGACGCTGCTTTCTTATCGGAAGCTGCACCTGCTAACGCAACTGGTTCTTCTATTCAAAACTGGAATCCTATCCTTATCTCTTTAGTAAGAAGAGCAATGCCTAACCTTATCGCTTACGATATTGCAGGCGTTCAACCTATGTCAGGTCCTACAGGCTTGATCTTTGCAATGAGAAGTAGATTCTCAACGCAAGGCGGTACTGAAGCTCTTTTTGACGAAGCAGATACAGATTTTTCAGGCAGAAATGCTGCTGGATCATCTGTGGATGGATATTCATCAACAGCTCATGCGGGTGAAAACCCTGCTGTGCTTAACGACTCTATCGGTACTTCTACTGGTTACACAACTGGTACAGGTATGACAACAGCAGCTGCTGAAAAACTAGGGGAAGACTCTGGTAATCAGTTTGCTGAAATGGCATTCTCAATTGAGAAATCAACGGTGACTGCTAAATCTAGAGCTCTTAAAGCAGAGTACACTATGGAATTAGCACAAGACCTTAAAGCAATACACGGATTAGACGCAGAGACAGAATTGTCAAACATCTTATCTGCTGAGATCCTTGCGGAAATCAACAGAGAAGTAGTAAGAACAATTTACAGAACTGCTGAAGCTGGTGCTGCTGACAACGATAACTCAAACGCGGCTATCAATACTACATCGGCTGGGATCTTTGATTTAGATACTGACTCAAATGGTAGATGGTCAGTTGAGAGATTCAAAGGTCTAATGTTCCAAGTTGAGAGAGACGCAAACACAATCGCACAGAGAACAAGAAGAGGAAAAGGTAACATAATTATCTGTTCTTCAGATGTTGCCTCTGCGCTTCAAATGGCTGGTGTTTTAGATTACACACCTGCTCTTAATAACAACCTAAATGTAGATGACACAGGTAATACTTTTGCTGGCGTATTAAACGGCAGATACAAAGTATACATTGACCCTTATGCGTCAAACCTTGCGTCAAATGCTTCACCTAGTAAACAATACTATGTTGTTGGTTACAAAGGTACTTCACCATACGACGCTGGATTATTCTATTGTCCGTATGTACCTCTACAAATGGTAAGAGCAGTTGGACAAGACACTTTCCAACCAAAAATTGGATTCAAAACTAGATACGGTTTAGTTGCGAACCCATTTGCTGGTGCTGGAAGTGGTGATTCAATCACTGCTGATGGTGTTGGAAATATCAACGCAAACAGATATTACAGAAGAGTACAGGTTACAAACATAATGTAATCTTACTTTTTCGTAAGAAATTTAAAAGGGCGGCCTAGTGTCGCCCTTTTTTAAGCGCATAAATAAAAGTATGAAAACAATCATAAAAGCAATTACAGGTATCATATTAATAGGTTCTTTCATAGGACTATTAGCATATGGTCTTAATTATCTACAAAAACCTAACGCATTAGAAAATGTAGAGAAAAGACTTGACGAAGCAGCTCAAAAAGAGAGTGTTTTAACTGAAAACGAGAAGAAGTTAGAGACAGAATCCCAAACAAAAGAGTGGGAAGAAGTAGATAAACAAACAGATAAATAGTAGTATGACTATTTTAGACTCGTACAATAGACAACCAGACAAATTAGATTATGCTGAACCTACAAAGTTTAAGTTTAGTATAATTAAACTACCTAAAGTAGAGTATTTTTGTACGGCTGCAAATATACCTAGTATCTCACTAGGGCAAGCAAATCAACCTACACCTCTTAAAGATGTACCATTACCTGGTGATAAACTAGATTATGACAATCTTACAATATCATTTTTAGTAGATGAGAATTTAGAGAATTACAGAGAAATACATGGTTGGTTAACAGGTCTAGGTTTTCCTAAAGATCACTTACAATTTAGAAATTTACAAAACGCAGGTAGTGATAGATTTCCTACTACCTCAAATGTCGGTATAAGTAAAGAATTAGGAAAAGTGTCTAAAGCAGTACAAGATGACGGAGGCCTCTATTCTGACGCAACCTTGTCAGTCCTAACTAGTAAAAATACGAAGAACCTCGAAGTTAGATTTAGAGATTTATACCCTATATCATTATCAGGATTAGATTACAATCAACAAGAAACAGATATACAATATTTAAGCGCTACGGTCAGTTTCGCATATAAGATATACGAATTTGCAGGTGTGTCATCAAGCACAACCGTAGAAACTACTACATAACCTTGACTTTTTAAAGAAAAGGTGTTATAATATATAATGAGATTATAAAAGAACTGGAGTGATATGACATTAGAAGAATTACAAGAATTAGCTGATAAAGACTTAAAAATTAATGATACTGAATTAGATTTAGAGTCATTAAAAATACCACAATTACATAACAAGTATTCAAAATTTCATACTAAATTTATTAATCTTTTAAAGAAAACTGAAAATGAAAGAGATAGATTAGTTAGAGAAAAATGGGAATACTATACAGGCAAATCTGCACCATCTGTTTATCAAGTAAAACCATTCAATCTTAAAATACTAAAACAAGATGTAGATAAATATTTAAAGTCAGATGAGGATATAATTAGAATTGACCAAAAGGTAACTTATATACAAAGTATTGTAGATTATTTGGATAAAACTATTCGTATTATAACTAATAGAACATTTCAAATTAAAAATGCAATTGAGTGGCGTAAGTTTACTAGTGGAGTTATTTAATGATTTTAAGACACAACTACTACACATTTCCAGGTGCTATCTCTAAAGAAAATTGTCAGAGAATAATACAACATGGTTTAACAACCATGAATGTACAAAAACAAAATGATCCTAAGAGTATTGTTGCAACGACATATGGTAGCAAAGAAAAAGGAACAGACGAAAAATTAACAACTGCAATGGGCAGTATGTCTGAACAGGCTGCAAAGAAAAAAGGTATTAACTTAAATACCACATACGTAAGAGATAGTTATACATCATGGTTAAACGATAAATGGATATACGATCTTATTTTACCCCAAGTACATACAGCAAACAAAGAGGCAGGTTGGAACTTTGATATAAAAGATAGTGAGATGTTTCAGTTTACGGTTTATAAACCAGGTGGTTTCTATGGTTGGCACTCTGATGGTAGATCAGATCACTTCGGTAGTTATAAGAAAGCAATACCAGGTGTCAATAAAAAAAATAAACATGGTAAGTTTACTGAAGGTCTAACTGATAATGACTTCATGGTTGGGTTGAATAGAAAAATATCAGTGACTATTAACTTAACAGATAAGGCAAATTATAAAGGTGGTGATCTAAAATTTGACTTTGGTACTCATACTGCTAAAAGGTATCATACAATAAAAGAGGCAAGAGAACAAGGAAGTATTATTGTATTTCCTAGTTTTTTAATGCACCAGGTTACGCCTGTCACTAAAGGTACTAGATATTCATTAGTATTGTGGACACTAGGACCCCCATTTAAATAATCCATAAATAGTTATATGAAAACACAAAAAGAAAATATAGAATTTTTTAAGAAACATAATTATCTATTGATAAAAGGGTTTCTTCCTAGGAATCTTGCTGACTTCTTATATCATTATGGCAAGACATATGTTCTTGCAGCTGATGTAATGGTACAAACAAAGTTTCCTAGATACAATGAAGAGTTGCATGGCGCATTTGGCGATCAACAAGTACCTAATACTTTTAAACGATATGGTGATCCAGTAATGGATGCCCTATTGTTATATGCTCAAAAAGGCATGGAAGAAAACTCAGGTATGAAACTACAACCAACTTATAGTTATTGGAGATTATACAAAAACGGCGATATATTACGCAGACATAAAGACAGACCTAGTTGTGAAATATCAACAACATTATGTCTAGGTTACGATATATCAAACATGAAAGATAAAAAATACAATTGGCCGATGTTTGTAGAAGAGACTGGTTCATATAAAGGTTTACCTGGTAAACCTGTACATATGGAACCAGGTGATATGATTATTTACAAAGGTGCATTAATAGATCACTGGAGAGAACCATTTGAAGGCAGAAATCACTGCCAAGTATTTTTACATTATAATAATTTAGAAGGCCCGTATGGTGAAATAACAAAATATGATACTAGGCCTTTTGTCGCTCTGCCAGGTGATTTTGTAAATATCGAAAAGAGAAAAAAGGTAAAGGCAATACATGATGACATAATTGACGGTAGATTAAAGAAAGAAGATATTAATCCTGAAGATTATGGTCATAGAAAGTATGGACCTAATGGTGAAGAATATAAGGATGTTTTAAATGGCAGCGACTCTAAAGATAAGAAAAGTTAATGATGTATATCTCAAAATAGAGGCTGACGCTAATATTAGAAGAGATTTATCAGATTATTTTTCTTTCGAAGTACCTGGATATAAGTTTACTCCACAATATAGAAATAGAGTTTGGGATGGCAAGATAAGATTATATTCTTATGCCACAGGACAAATCTATGTAGGTCTATTAGATTATTTAATTGATTATTGCACAAAGAATAATATAGAAGTAGATAGACCAGACGACCTATATTACAAACCAGAAATGTTTACCAAAGAGGATGTGGAACGTATATTTGAAGAATTTAATTTATCAATTACACCTAGAGATTATCAAACAAGTGCATTTAAATATTCATTAGATAGAAAAAGATGTTTATTACTATCGCCTACTGCCTCTGGTAAATCTCTTATTTCATATATGTTGGTTAAGTATTTTATGATGAAAGGTAACCTAGGTAAAAAAGGTGAGGGTGATGTATTACCTGAAGGTAAAAAAATATTAATCATAGTACCTACAACCTCACTAGTAGAGCAGTTGTATAAAGATTTCAAAGATTATGGTTGTGATGTAGATAATGTAATTACTAGAAAATATCATGGTTATGAAATAGATGAAAGTAAACCTGTGTTAATATCTACTTGGCAATCTTTATATAAACTACCTAAAGAATTTTTTGCTCAGTTTGGTGCTGTAATAGGTGATGAAGCACACTTGTTCAAGGCAGTATCATTAACTAAAATAATGACAAAACTTGTAGATTGTCCTTGGCGTATTGGTATGACAGGTACTTTAGATGATAGTAAAACACACAAATTAGTTTTACAAGGATTGTTTGGGTCTGTAATGCAAGTAGCAAAAACAAAAAAACTTATAGAGAAAAAACAACTTGCTAATCTAAAAGTATATTGTTTAATTTTAAAATACCTAGATGGTACTGCTAAAAGATTATCTGGTTCAAAGTACCATGAAGAATTAGAATACTTGGTTACAGATGAAACTAGAAATAAGTTTATTAGAAATTTAACCTTAGATTTACAAGGTAATAGTTTAGTGTTATTTCAGTTAGTAGAAAAACATGGTAAAGAATTATATAAAATGATAAAAGAAAAAGCAGGTGATGACAAACAAGTTTTCTTTGTATATGGTGGTGTTGACGCTGAACAAAGAGAAAAGGTTAGAGAAATTACTGAAAAATCTGATAACGCTATTATTGTTGCAAGTTATGGTACATTTAGTACAGGTATCAATATAAGAAATTTACATAATTTAGTTTTCGCAAGTCCTAGTAAATCTCGTATTAGAAACTTGCAGAGTATTGGTAGAGGTTTAAGAATGGGTGAGAATAAATCACAGGCTACCTTATATGATATTGCTGATGATTTGACGCACCGAGATAAAAAGAATTATACGCTAGGACACTTTCAGGAAAGAATAAATATTTACAACGAGGAGGGGTTTGCATACGAAATACACAATGTAAACCTAAAAGCATAATGCACGAACAACTAGACACTAAAAATGCTAAAATAATAAAATTGGTTTCAGGTGAAGAGATTTGTTGTACATTATCAAAAAGCCAATTAACAAAGAAGTCTAACTTATTGAGGTTAGATGAACCAATGTTAATTAAGTATGTGCCACACATAGGGCAAATGGGTGTATCCGATTACATCGCCCTTGTTAAATGGGTTGGTTTTACAGATGATAAAATAGTGACAATACCAAAAGATAAGATACTAACAATCTGTAATGCTAGTGAACCATTTACGAATCGTTATAAAAAACTTTTAGCGTACAAAGTACCACAAAAATTACCTGACTATATTGAAAGAGATTTGTCAGAGGACGACTATGATCAAATGCTTGATGAATTGGACGATGCTGAAGAAACAAAGAAGAAGTTAAAAGAATTAGCTGAAAAGATAAGAATGCCTAGTAAGAAGTTGCATTAGGTAGCTAAGTTTTCTGGTGAAGCACCCACATGGGTATTATACACCTAAAAACAAAAATTGTCAAGTAGTGAGGATATTATGAGTGAATTTAGACAAGGTATATTTAAACTTATAGCAAACACTAGTATAGGTAGAGCCTTAGTATATACAATAGGCCACATAATCATTGCAATGTCTGTTGTTTCTACATTAACAGGCGCAAGCCTATTTGAGGCAGGACTAGTTGCATTAATAGAACCTAGTATAAACGGTGTATGGTATTACTTTTTAGATAAACTTTTTATAATGAAAAAGAAATAATGTTATTTGCGAATACTTGTATAGATAATTTTTTAAACAATCCACAAGCAGTGATTAAAGTTGCTGAATCGTGTGAATATACTAATGACGGTGTATCACCTGGTAAAAGATCAGAACCTTTACACAAAGTTAATTATAACTTGTATAATCATGTAAATGTAAAGATTTTATCTTCTTTATATCCAAATGAATCAGAAACAATACAATACAAATCATATTCAGTATTTCAAAAAATACCTGCAGGTATAGATTATGATGGTTGGGTGCATACAGACAAAAGATCAATATTAACAGCAATTATATTTCTATCAGAGTCAGACGCAGGTACATCAATATATGAACCAAAAGATTCTTTTTATACACCTGGTGATGATAGTATAAAACGAGAGTTTTTTAAGAATCCTAATAGTTTTTCAAAAGAACAAAAAGAAGAATATCACAAAACAAGAGAAAGTTGGGTAAGTGACTACAACGAAACTATATCTTATAAAGGCAGATATAATAGAATGATATGTTTTGATGGTCACAATTATCACAATGCTCACGTACACAAAGGACTTGAGGACAGACTTACATTAATCACATTTTTTGACGAGATAACCATAAAGGATAAAAACATAAAATATCCTTTACCAACTATTAGAGGGAGTTGACATAATACAACCATTGTTGTATAATAATAATATGACTAAAAGAAAAAGAAGTGAACACTATGTAGATAACAAAGTGTTTCTACAAGCAATGACAGAATTTAAAGAGCGTTGCGACAAGGCAGAAAAAAGAGGAAGAAAAAAACCACCTGTGACTAATTACATTGGTGAGTGTTTTTTAAAAATCGCAAATCACTTGTCGTATAGACCTAACTTTATTAATTACACATTTAGAGATGATATGATTAGTGATGGTATAGAGAACTGCTTACAATATTTAAGTAATTTTAATCCAAAGAAATCTAAAAACCCATTTGCATATTTTACGCAGATAATATATTATGCTTTTATTAGAAGAATACAAAAAGAAAAGAAACAAGTAAATATAAAAGCAAAACTTATTGAAGACGCTAATTTAGCAGATTTACATATTGACCCTAATGACACAAACAAAGATTATAAGAATCAGTTTATAGAATTTTTAAGAAAGAATAGTCCTAAGACAGATGAACTTCCTAAAAAGAAAGAGATTAAAGTTAGAAAAAGAAAAAGAACAAAGAAAACGCCTTTAGAAATTGTCATAGATGAAAAAAATTAAAAACATAGTAATAGTTGGTGGTGGTACAGCAGGTTGGACAGCGGCTTGTTATTTAAGAGATACAACACCACCTTATATTAAGATCACGGTTATTGCCTCGGAAGAGATACCTATTATTGGTGTGGGTGAAAGTACTACTGGTTTATTTAATCACTTTCTAAAACAAGTAGGCATACCTGAAGGTGTGTTTATGAAAGAAACAGGTGCAACACATAAGATAGGTATTCAACATAGAGATTGGTATAAAAAAGGTGAACATTTTAATTCACCTATAGGTGAGTTTTTAAATACACCTAACTCATATCCAAGTGATGACTATGACGCAATGAAGATGTACGCTGTTGCTGAGAATTTAAAAAATTCTAGTTTACAAGGTTTCTGTATGAAACATAATAAACTACCATTTGTAAGAGCAGACCACCCAGCTAATAATCCTTATAAAAAATTAATGGGTTATGGTGGTTATAAAGATTTAAGAAAAAACAACACAGCTCTTCATTTAGATACTTACAAGACAGGAAAATTTTTAAAAAAATTTGTGTTAAGTAAACACAATATAGAATATATTGATGATGAAGTTTTAGGGTATGAGAAAAACGAAGATGAAACAATTAAGTCTGTATGGTGTAAAAAAAGAGGACATGATAAACCTATATCAGGAGATTTATTTGTTGATTGTTCAGGCTTTAAAAGAATATTACTAAAGTCATACAACAACTACTTTAAGAGATATGACGATCAATTATTAAATAATAGAGCACTTGCGTTTCATTTACCTTATACAGATAAAACTATTATTAGAAACTATACACACGCATGGGCGCAAAAATATGGTTGGTTATGGATGATACCTTTACAAGAAAGATATGGTGCTGGGTATTGTTTTAATGATTCATTTACCACTGCTGATGAAGCAAAGTTAGAAATAGAAAAAGTATTAAAAACAAAAATAGAAGTACAAAAAGATATTAAATTTCACTCTGGTAGATTTACAAAGTTATGGATAAAAAATGTTATATCAACAGGATTATCAAGTGCATTTATAGAACCATTAGAGGCAACATCTATTCATGCTACCTTATTTCAATTAAAACATTGGATTCAATATTATTTTACAGAAACAACAGACTTTAATAATGAGGCACTACAAACTTCTTATAATGACGATATGACTAATATGTGGGATGCAATAAAAGATTTTATAGTTTATCACTATATTACTCCTAGAAATGATACTGAATATTGGAAAGAAGCCTCATCACACAAAAGATGGTCACCACAATTGATGGAAAAATTAGCGATGTGGCAAACTAGAACTCCAAGACTAGTAGATTTTGCTAGAGGAAACAGAAACGATTTTTATCACATAGATGATAATCTATGGTTAAATATAAGTCAAGGTATGAATATACTTGATAGAGATATGGTTAAAAGAGAGTTAAAAGAATATAACTTATATGAAAGCTCAAAACATCAAACGAAACACGCTTTAGAGTTTTTTAATTACGCACAAAAGAATTGTGTTAAAACAAACGATTACTACAAACATTATGTCGGTCAATAAAATAACGGTACTAGGTGGTGGAACAGCAGGTCTTGTATCTGCTCTTGTTCTTAAAGCTAGATTTGAAAAATTAAATATAGAGGTTGTTAAATCTGACAACATAGGTATCATAGGCGTAGGTGAAGGTTCTACTGAACACTGGAAAGACTTTATGGAATTTATAGGTGTTCCTTTAAAAGAACTTTTATTAGAAACAGACGCAACATTTAAATATGGTATTATGTTTGAAGACTGGACTAAAGAACCATATTTTCATAATATTACAAATGAACTACATAAAGTTGCTTTAGGTCAATACTATGCTGGTTATGCTTACGCAACAATTAATAAACTTAAACCTGATGAATATACCTCAGGTCATTGTTTTAATAACGAAGTACTACCTAATTATATACCATCACAATTTCATTTCAACACACATAAACTAAACACTTTCTTATTAAAAAAATGTAAGGACTTTGGTATCGAAGTACACACAGATGATATTACAGATGTTGAAACAGACAATCATGGTATCAAAAGAATTAGAGGTGATAAGGGTTGGTACGAATCAGATTTTTATATTGATTGTACAGGATTTAAAAAATACTTAATATCTAAATTAGGTGCAAAGTGGGTTTCATACAAAGACTATCTGCCTATGAATGAGGCAATAGCCTTTCCTACTCCTGACACGGATGAATATACGCCATATACACTTGCAAAGGCAATGTCTTCAGGTTGGATGTGGCGTATACCGACATACGGTCGTTGGGGTAATGGTTATGTTTTCGATAACAGATATATAAATGCTGAACAAGCACAAAAAGAATGTGAAGATTATTTAGGATTTAAAGTTAATGTTGCAAAGAATATTAAGTTTGACGCAGGTGCGTTAGATAGACCATGGATAGGTAATTGTGTTGCAATGGGTCTATGTGCTAGTTTTATAGAACCATTAGAGGCGTCATCAATAGGAACTTCTATTCAACAATCTTTTTTATTAATGCACACTTTAATTAATTACAAACAAACAGATATAGATCAATACAATACAAAAGTAGGACATATTGTAGAGAACATTAGAGACTTTGTTTTATTACACTATATTGTAAAAAGAAATGATAGTAAATTTTGGAAAGAACTTAAAGTTAATTTACCTGATTCATTAAAACACAATTTAGATAAATGGTCAGATAGAATGCCTATAAAAGAAGATTTTAAAACAGACTATGTATTATTTAATGCTCAAAACTTTGCAGTATTATTAAAAGAATTAGAATTAGCAAATATAGACTCACTTAAAAGAGAATACGATATGCTAGTCGAACACAATAAAAATGTTGTTAAAAAAGAAGTAGATCATCACATTAAAACATTTAAAACTGATCCTATGAATAAACAATGTCCAATTATGGGTCACAAACAATACCTTATGAAATTAAGAAGTGGGAAAGAAACACTAAACCAACAAATAGATTATTTACAAAATGAAAATAGCAATACTTAACGACACTCACTTTGGTGTAAGAAATGATAGTGAAGCATTTAGAAACTATCAGGTTGACTTTTACAGAGATCAATTTTTTCCTTACTTAAAAGAACATAATATAAAAACACTAATACATTTAGGTGATGTAGTTGATAGAAGAAAGTTTATCAACCACCAAACAGCTGCGATCTTTAGAAGAGAGTTTTTTGATGTATTGTGGAAAGAAAAAATAGATACTCATATTATCATAGGTAACCACGATACTTATTTTAAAAATACAAATGAAGTAAACGCAGTAGAAAACTTATATACAAGTTTTGATGGTATCAATGAACCATACATTTACACTAGACCTAAAGTTGTAGAGTTTGATGGTCTGCCTATTTTATTCTTACCTTGGATATGTGATGATAATAAAGAAGAGTCTTATGAAAAGATAAGAACAGCAAAAGCAGATTTAGTGTTTGGTCATTTAGAAGTAAAAGGTATTGAAATGCAAAACGGAGTTATTAATCAATACGGCCACGAAAAATCAGAGTTTAAAAGATTTGAAAAGGTTGTATCAGGTCATTTTCATAAACATACAGATGATGGTCACATTTATTATTGTGGTGCTCAATACGAACAAACCTGGTCAGACTATAAAGACCCAAAAGGTTTTCATATTTTCGATACAGAAACAAGAGAGTTAGAAAGAATAATTAATCCTAGAACAATACACAAAAAGATAATTTATGATGATTCTAAAAAGGATTATAATACATTAGATATTACAGAATATAATAAACACTTCATAAAATTAGTTGTATTAAATAAGACAAATGAAGAGATGTTTGACAATTTTGTAGAAAAGTTGTATAATGATATAACGGTTTATGATTTAAATATTATAGAAGATTACTCTGATATTAAGGCGTCCGTAAAAGATGATGTAATAGAAATGGGTGAAGATACACTTACATTCCTACATAACTATGTAGATCAACTAGAAACAGATGTAAGTAAACAAAAATTAAAAGAATATTTAAAATCTATATATGTCGAAGCAAGTGAGGTATAAAATATGGCAATAAACTTTCAACCATTAAATAATTTAGTATTAATTGATGTTGAACAAAAAACTGAAGACAAAACAAAAGGTGGTATAATTATGACTAACGTAGCAAAACCTGATGAGGGTATTGCTGTTGCAGTTGGTCTTGGCCTAAAAACACCAAAAGGCACACGAATACCTATGACGGTTAAACAAGGTGACAAAGTTAAATTTACTTATCACTCTGTTAGAGAAATTAAAGTTGATAATAAAACTTACTACTTAACACCTGAAACAGAAATACAAGGTATAATAGAATAATGAGTTTGAAAAAATATGATATTCATGCTTTCGGTCCTTTATTAGCGACCTTTGAAATGCCAGAAGAGTTAACTGATTGGTTATTAGAAGAGGCAAATAAAGTACGAGGTAACGAAGAGTTATCTGCTAATAAAAATTTAGCAGGTCAATTAAAAGAACAATATTATTTTCCTGATAAAATAAGAGAAGAATTTTATAGAAGATTTAATCCTGTCTTTTCACAATATAGAAATATACATTGTGATTTTCATAAATTAACACCAAAGAAATTAGAGTGGGGCGCAAGAGTATTGTGGGTAAACTTTATGAAAAAACATGAGGTAAATCCTATGCACAATCATGGTGATGATTATTCTTTTGTTTATTTTTTAAATGATGTAGATTTAAGCGAAGAATATAAAAATCACGTGGCAAGATCAAATCTACCAGGTAACGTAGGGTTCTCTTTTGGTGAACCATCAGCGCCTGATAGAAAATGGACAACTCAACAAAGATGGTTTCAACCTAAAAAAAATCTACTTATTATGTTTCCTTCTTTACTTGAACACTATGTAATACCATTTCATACAGATGTTGAAAGAGTAAGTGTATCAGGCAACATATTTATTGTAAATAAAGAAAATTTACAAACAGCAACAGGCATGGGCGATCCTAAAAATAGGCAACATGAGTTTTATTTCTAATGCACAGAAAAATTGAAAAGAACTATTGGTGGACTACACCCTTATGGCATGTAGTACTAAAAGAATTTAAGACACACCCAACAAGAGTAAACTATAATGATGATTTATTTTCTTATGGGTTAGGATTAAAAGAAAAAGATAAAGGTGTTAGAAAATCAAATGTTGGTGGTTGGCAAAGTGATTTACTAGACCCTAACAAAGAAACTAAACCTTTATGTGATGAAATATTTGATGTTCTAAAAACATTAGAATTAGGTATTAAAAAGATTGAGATACCTCAAATATGGATGAGTATAAATCAAAGAGGTGATTGGAATATAATACATCAACATGGCCATTTTCACTTTTCAGGAATATACTATATAAAATATCCTAAAGATTCAGGTAGAATAGGATTTAAAGACCCTCGACCTGCAGCCATGAGTAATGCTTTTTTTAATGAAAGATTTGATGGTAGTGAACTTAAAACAATAGATACAATACAAGACGGCTCATTATTATTATGGCCTTCTTTCCTTGAACACTTTGTAGAGCCTAGTAGAACAGACGAAGAAAGAATGTCTATTAGTTTTGATATAATAATTAAAGAATGATATATTTTAAAAAGATTAGATGGAAGAACTTTCTTTCCACAGGTAATCAATTTATAGAAGTAGATTTACAAAAGTCGCCATCTACATTAATCGTAGGTGCAAATGGATCAGGTAAATCAACTTTACTAGACGCATTATGCTTTGTTTTATTTAATAGACCTTTTAGAGATATTAAAAAAGAACAACTTGTAAACACAATAAATCAAAATGATTGTGAAATACAAATAGAATTTAAAATAGGTAATAATGAATATAAAGTTATAAGAGGTATTAAACCAAATATATTTGAAATTTATAATAACAATGTTTTAATAAACCAAGACGCCTCTGCTGTAGATTATCAAAACACATTAGAGAGTAATATTTTAAAATGTAATTATCGTGCCTTTTGTTAAGTAGTAATTTTAGGTTCTTCTTCATATGAACCTTTTATGCACCTAAGAGCAAGATATAGAAGAGAGGTCGTAGAAGAAATATTAGACATAAGAGTTTTTACTCATATGGATTTATTGTTAAGAGCGAAACAAGGTGAGTTAGCAAAATCAGTACAAGATGTTAAAGTTAAATACAACTTGATGACCGAAAAATATGATATGCAAAAGAAACACTTTGAACAAGTACTTGATAGAGACAATGCTGATTTAGAAGATAAAAGAAAACTAATTGCTGATAACCATAAAGACAATCTAGTTTACAAAGATAAATTAGAAAAAATAAATGAAGAAATTATTAGTAAGAAACAAAAACTATGGCATAAAGATGAACATGATAAAAAGGCAACTCAACTTGCAAAATTAGAAACAAAGATAGAAACAAATATTTCAAATCATAAAAAGACACTAGAATTTTTTGAAAAAAACAATACTTGTCCTACTTGTACACAACAAATAGAAGCAGGTTTTAAAGCACAAAAATGTGAACACGAAAAAACAAAGATAGGTAAATTAGAGTCTGGTCTAAAAGATTTATTAAGTGAGGTAGCTAAAAACGAAACAAAAGTAAATGAATTAAATATACTATCTGAAAAGTTAAGTGACCTAAATGTAGAGGTTGCAAAAATTAATACCTCTATCGATTCTATCAATAGACAATCAAATAGATTAAATGATGAGATTGCAAAACTAGAAGTAGAGAAAAAGAACTCTGATAAGGTCGCTTTTGAATTAGAAAATATTAAAAACGAATTAAAAGATGTAGATGTACAAAAACAAAAAGTAGTAGAAGAGAAAAAATACATTGACATTGCTAGAGAGATATTAAATGATACAGGTGTCAAAGCAAAAATTATTAAGAAGTATCTGCCTATAATGAATCAACTAATAAATAAATATTTACAATCTATGGATTTCTTTGTTAACTTTCATTTAGATGAAGAGTTTAACGAAACAATTAAAAGTAGATTTAGAGATACCTTTAATTATAATAGTTTTAGTGAGGGTGAAAAATTAAGAATAGACCTTGCATTATTATTTACATGGCGAACTATTGCAAAGATGAAAAATAGTACCAATACCAATTTACTAATTTTAGATGAGGTCTTTGACTCATCCTTGGATTCAACAGGAACAGATGACTTTTTTAAAATACTAAAACAACTTACAACAGAAAATACATTTATCATATCTCATAAAGGAGATATAATGTTTGATAAATTTACTAATATAATAAAATTTGAAAAATATAAAAACTTTACAAGGTTACAATGACATACGATTTAATACCACCTACTGATCCAAGAGTGTTATCATCTATAGCACCGTTTGATGAAAAAGTCTTTAAAGAACAAGAGAAGATTACAACTAAAGAATTTGCAGACAATATGTTTGAGACTATGAAAAAATATGGTGGCATAGGTCTATCAGCAAATCAATGTGGTAAACCATATAGAATGTTTGTAATGGGTGATCACCCTAATATAAAAGAGGGTAAAAAATGGGTATGTTATAATCCAGAAATAAAAGGTTATAGTAAAGAAACAATAAAATATAAAGAAGGTTGTTTAACCTTTCCTTATTTGTTTATAGATATAGAAAGACCTAGAGCAGTAGCAGTAGTTTACTATGATGAGAATATGAAAAAGATTGAAGAGAACTTAACAGGCATGCCTGCTCGAATATATCAACATGAATTTGATCATATGCAAGGTATTGTATTTACAGAAAAAGTAAGTAAATTTAAATTACAATTTGCAATGAAAAAAAGAGAAAATGTGGTTAAGAAAGTAAAAAGACAATGGCAACAGATAACAAATCAAAAGTAAAAACTAAATCTATATTTTCCGTAGCAGCAAGGTTTAATGAAAACAAAGATTTGGCTACTAGACTTCTTAATCCTAGTAAAGAAATATTAAGTAAGTGTAAAGATCATAATAGTTATCCTTGTGGTAAAACAAGTTTTTTTGAAGAGGATAAAAATCTATTCTTAATAGAGGAAGAACCTTGGAAAGAATTTAGAAATTTTGTAGGTAATGAGTGTGTATCTTATTTAGATGAGTGTGGTATAGATACAACTAAAATTAAAATTATCGCTACTAATGCTTGGGTATCTGAAATGTATGAGGGCGGATCACATCCTCATCATGTACATCACCCTTATTGTCAAGTAAGTGGTAATTTTTATGTACACGCTGACGAGGGTTCAAGCCCTTTAGTATTTTATAAACCTGAAGTATGGGGAGACATATGGCAAAATATGCCAGTGAAACAAAAGAACATATTAAATATAGATAAGGTACATTGTCCTGCAAGAACTGGTCTAAATGCAATGTGGAGATCAGATGTAGTGCATAGTGTATTTCATAATAAAACTAAAAGCAGAATAGCAATTAGTTATAACCTGGTGGTAACAAATGTATAATAAAGAACTAACCGTAAAACAATTAGACTTACCTGATTATAAACAAGAACTCAATACAGCTGTAAATTATTTAAATAGTTTAAGTAAATACTCTGCTGTAAAAACAAAATTCAATAAGAAAGAACAATGGCAAGCAATATCTATTAGAGGTTATAGTGATGAGGTAGAAGATATTTTAAAACCAGGTGTTCTAAAAACTGAAGGCACAGATAAAGGTTTAAGATGGACTCACTTATATGAACAAAGCGAATTATTACCTATTAAAGAGATATTGTCTCATATACCTGCTGAGTTTGAGAGAGTAAGAGTAATGAGATTAAGATCAGGCACTAAAATATCTAAACATACAGATAAGGTAGATAAGTCAATTAAAGAAGGCAAATTAGTAAGGCTTCATGTTCCTCTAAAAACAGGACCTAAAGTAAGTATGACATTATGGAAAGGTAAGAACGCACATAGTTATAATTTAGAACAAGGTAAATATTACTATGTAGATGTATCTAAACCTCATGCTGTTGACAATTCTGAGGATTATGATAGACTACATTTAGTTATAGATTGTTATATGAATCCAAGGTTAGAAAATGTTATTAGCGCAAAAGTCTGATTTTCAAAAAATAAAAGAAATTTTCTATAAACATAAGAAATGGTTTCCTCATGTAAGAACAGATTACATGAAAAGAATGATTGATAAACAACAAATCATTTATGAGGATTGCGTAATTATAACTTTTCATCATTGTAAAAGACAACAGAAAATAGGTGATGTTAATTTAAGAAAAGGCGACACCGTATTACATCAAATAGCAAGTGAGTATCCAGGCGATGGTAATGCTCGATCTATAATGAGAGCTTTCTTCGAATGGTGTCCTAGAGATGTTTATTTATCAGTAAGATCAGACAACTTGACAGCGTGTGGATTTTATGATAGCATAGGAATGAAGAAAGTGGGGAAAACAAGTTGGGCAAAAGGCACACTCCCTGGTTTAGTTTATGTCAAACGCAAAAGAAGTAATTAGAGATTGGAAAGATAACAAAGGATTTCCTTATTATTCTGAAGATAAAAAATGGCGTGATAAAGAATATTCGTCATTATCAGAATTTAAAAGAGAAAATCTTTGGGATAGAACTCATAATATTATAGGTCAATCAACACACGGATTATCTCTTGCATGGTCTTATATGAAACACGCTTGGGGTATAAAGTGTGGTAAGATGAAGACACCTATGGAGATATGGGAAGATGAAGAACATTTAGAAAAAGGTATTAACAAGATACTTACAGGTACTTTCTTCACAAAACGAGAAGCACACAAAATT
>MDTB01159244.1_pt1 | contig 22033 bp, 22 predicted proteins | sample 811161 | NCBI WGS metagenome assembly MDTB01 (sample SAMN05326650, study PRJNA326480) | marine metagenome | isolation source: seawater | place: Mediterranean Sea | collected 2009 | reverse complement strand
GTACCTCTTATACAAACCATGATTTAGAAATGATACCAATTTATATATTTTATTCTATGTTTGGTTTTCAAAGAGTTGGGGACTTAGCTTGGGCAGCTGGAGACTCTCAAGCAAGAGGATTTTTAATTGGGGCGACTGCTGGCAGAACAACATTAGCTGGAGAAGGACTACAACACCAAGATGGTCATAGCCACTTATTAGCTTCTAATATTCCTAATTGTGTAAGCTACGACCCTACCTTTGCTTATGAAATTGCGACTATATTCAGAGATGGTATTAAAAGAATGCATGAGAAAAAAGAAAATATTTTTTATTATATAACTTCTATGAATGAAAACTACTCTCATCCAGAAAAACCAAAAAATTGTGATGATGGAATTATTAAAGGAATGTATCTATTAAAAGAAAATAATAATAAAGATAAAACTAAAGTTCAGCTTTTAGGATCTGGTACAATATTAAGAGAAATTATTTCAGCAGCAAAAATTTTATCAAAAGATTATGGTATTGACTCTGATGTTTGGAGTGTAACTAGCTTTAATGAATTAAGGAGAAATGGTATGGAGACTGAAAGATGGAATCTTTTAAATCCTGAAAAAAAAAGAAAAAAATCTTATGTACAAAAGTGTTTAGAAAAAAGAGACGGACCAATCATTGCAGCATCTGATTATACAAGATCTTTCTCAGACCAGATAAGACCTTATACTGAAAAGCCATTTTATTCTCTAGGGACTGATGGATATGGAAGAAGTGATACTAGAAAAAATTTAAGAAAGTTTTTTGAGGTAGACAAAGAACACATTGTTGCCTACACTTTAAGTGCCCTAGCAAAAGAACAATTAATAGAGTCTACAAAAGCAGAAAAGGCAATTAAGAAGTATAAAATTGACAAAGATAAAGATTTTCCATCTAACTTATAACTATGGCTAGTAAAAAAATTTTAGTTCCTGATATGGGAGACTTCAAGGATGTAGAAATTATTGAAGTTCTAGTAAAAGAAGGTCAGCAAATTAAAAAGAACGACTCTTTAATAACTTTAGAAAGTGATAAATCTAGTGTTGAAGTGCCGTCAACTAATGAAGGGATTGTAGAAAAAATTAATGTAAAGGTAGGTGATAAAGTAAATCAAGGAGATCTAATTCTTGATATAAAATCTGAAGAAAAAAAAGAAACGGTAAGTAAAGATAAAAAAATTGAAAAAAAAATAGAGATTAAAAAACAAGATTCAATTAAACAAAAAGAAATTGTACCAGCTGTGCGTTCATCCCTAAGCGAAACCAAGTCCGCTAGTCCAAAAGTTAGAAAATTTGCAAGAGAACTAGGGGCTAATGTAGTTGAAATTCCAGGCTCTCAAAGATCTGGTAGAGTTTCTGAAGAAGATGTAAAAAATTTCATCAGATCACAAGTTACGATAAGTAAAGGTAAAATAGAAAAAAAAATCAATAAAGAAGAATATTCTCATGAAGAATTTGGAGAAATAGAGATAAAAGATCTTTCGAGAATAAAAAAAATATCTGGTCCTCAGTTAGTCAGGTCTTGGACTGAAATACCTCATGTTACACAGCATGATGAGATAGACATAACTGAGATGGAACAGTTTAGAAATTCTTTAATTGATCATTATACAGGCGAAAAAATTAAAATAAGCCCTTTGGCTTTTATTACCAGAGCAGTTGTAAAAGCGCTTAAGGAATATCCAAATTTTAATTCATCAATAAATAATGAGAACAATAAGTTAATTTATAAAAAATATTTTCACATAGGATTTGCGGTGGATACTCCCCATGGTCTTATGGTCCCTAAAATAAGAAATGTAGATGAAATGGGTTTAAAAGAAATTTTTGAAGAATTAAAAAGAGTAAGCAAACTTTGTAAGGAGCTAAAAATTGATAAGAAAGACTTCTTTGGCGGATCTATGACAATTTCAAGTTTGGGAGGAATAGGTGGAAATTTTTTTACCCCAATTATAAATCCACCAGAAGTAGCAATACTTGGTGTAGGAAAGACATTTGAAAAAATTAAAAGAGTTAATGGACATTTTATTGTGAGAAAAATGTTGCCTATATCACTCTCCTATGATCACAGGGTAGTTGATGGAGCTGAAGGTGCTAGATTTTGTGTTCATTTAGCTGAGAGTTTAGGAAAAGACTTTGCCTTTAAATTAGCTGTTTAATTGATTTTTCTGGACAGCTTGAGGTATCCACTGATATATCCCAAGAAATTTTAAAGATACAATGAACAAAAAAATATTTTCATTAGTTTGTGCTGTTTCTTGCTCTGTTCTGTGGGGCACTGCTTTTGTAGCTCAAGATATGGGTATGGACTATATAGGTCCTTGGACATTTTCTGCGGCAAGATTAGTTTTAGGTTTTATAGCTTTGTTACCTTTTTTTTTTTATTTTTGAATTCAAAAAAATTGTAAAAGCTAAATCGGATTTTAAAATTGTACTAATGTATTTGTTCTTATTGGGATTTTTATTAGCTGGTGGTAATATTTTTCAACAAATTTCACTTTTATACACTGATGTTGCAAATTCTGCAGTTTTTACAGTTTTGTATGTGGTGATAGTTCCTGTAATAGCTTACTTTCTGTTCTCTAAAAAAATTCATAGATCTGTTTGGCCTTCTGTCTTATTGTGTTTAATCGGTGGTTTGTTTTTAAGCGAACTAGGTAATCTAAGAGTAAGGTTTGGTGATTCTTTAGTTGTTATTGGTGCATTTTTTTGGGCATTTCATATTGTTGTTATTTCAAAATTTCTTAAGATTTTTAATTTTCCAATTACGATAGCTGCATTTCAGTGTCTTACTGCAGCATTGTTTTCTTTAATACCTGCTTTCACATTTGAATATGTTTCCTTTAAGGTTTTATCCCTTGAGGCAGCTGAACTACTTTACGCTGGTGTTTTATCAAGTGGAATTGCATTTATGTTTCAAATACTTGCTCTACAACATTTGTCACCTGCGCCTGCAGCAATTATTTTTTCTTTAGAGGGAGTTTTTGGGTCTATCGCTGCATGGATTGTGTTAGATCAGTTCCTTAATGAGTATAAAATCTTTGGAATAGTTATAATTTTGTCTGCAGTAATATTTTCACAACTAGCTCCAATGTATGATAAAAGAAAATATGGAAGAAACTAAATCTGGATTTTCAAAGCATATTGGCGGGATAAAAGTAGAAAAAATTAATAATGATGAATATGTATTTTATTCAGAAGTAAAAGAAATAAATTTAAATAGTAGCAAAATGGCTCACGGTGGCTATTTATGCTCTATCGCAGATACAGGAATGGGAAATGCGGCACATCAATCTTCTCAAAATAAAAGGTGTGTTACTATTTCTTTTGAAATGAAGTTTATATCAGCTGCTTCCTTGGGCAACAAGCTAATAGGCAATGTTAAAATCCAAAAGAAAACTAAAACTCTTGTATTTATAACTTGTGAAATAAAAAATTTAGAAAATATTGTTGCTACAGCATCTGGTATTTGGAAAATATTAAAATCTTAATTTTTTTTTTCTTTTATGATTAAAATAACCAAAGATTATTAAAAAAAATAATGCAAATGGATATATAATCCCTTTATTATATCTATCTAAATTTTCAACTTTAAAATTACTAATTATATCTCCTGTCTCTATTCCCGATTTTTTAGCCAAACCTTTCCAGTCAAGTTTAGTGACGACTAAGTAATCTTCTTCATTTGCTAATGAAACTCCATAATTCTTTAGGTTAAAATTACTATCAAAATTTCCTTTCTCAATTACAAAAAGCTTATAACGATCTCCATAAGCTGTTCTTCTTGTTACTTTGATATGGACTTCTCGGTTAGGTTCAAAAGTCAAGGATTGAATATTTTCAGCAGACAATTTTTTTTCATTAAATTTTGGATGGAATTTGTTTAAAACAAATTCAGGAGCTAGAAAAGATACTGAAATAAATAAAAAAACTATTATTTCGTACCATCGTAATTTACTGACAAACCATCTTTGAGTAGCAGCTGTGAAAACTAATATTCCTATAAGTGAGGTTATAATAACTACTAAAGCATGCCAAATATTTTCAACTCCTATTAAAAGTAACTCGTGATTAAATAAAAATACAATTGGAAGTATTCCTGTTCTTAAACTATACCAGAACGCTTGAACGCCGGTCTTAAGAGGGTCACCCCCAGATATTGCTGCGGCTGCGTAAGAGGCAAGTCCAACTGGTGGAGTAACATCAGCCATTAAACCAAAATAGAATACAAATAAATGAACTGCTATTAATGGAAATATAAATCCAGAAGCATTACCAACATCAACTAAAACAGTTGCCATTAATGAAGCTACAACAACATAGTTTGCTGTCGTTGGCAGACCCATTCCAAGCAATAAACATAAAATAATAGTTAATAATAATAGAATTATTACGTTATCTTTAGCAATAGTTTCTATCACAATTATCAAATTAGTGCTTAGCCCTGTAGAGCCTACTGCTCCGACAATTACTCCAGCGGTAGCAATAGCTATACCAACTCCGACCATATTCAGGGCGCCTTTCTCAAAACCTGTTATGGTTTGATTGAACCAAGTTTTTAAACCTTCTCTTAAATTTCCATTTTTTAAAAGTTTATTTATTAAATTTACTAATACCAATGTAATAGTTGCGTAAAATATTGAATAAGATGCTGTTAGTCTTAAATAAACTAATAAATATATTAAGACAAAGATTGGAATTAAAAAATGCAAGCCAGCTAAAAAAGTCTTTTTTAGATTTGGAACATCTTTTTCATCCATTCCTTTGAGACCTAATTTTAGGGCTTCAAGATGCGAGATATAAAAAAGTGCTATATAAGAAATGATTGCTGGTAAAAAGGCATGCTTGACAACCTCAAAGTAAGTAACTCCTATAAAGCTTGCCATAACAAATGCTGCCGCTCCCATAACAGGAGGCATTATTTGTCCATTGACAGATGAAGAAACTTCGATTGCTCCTGCTTTTTCTTTTGAAAATCCTGTTTTTTTCATTATTGGAATTGTAAATGTGCCTGTAGTTACTGTGTTAGCAATTGATGATCCAGATATTAAACCAGTCATTCCCGATCCTAATATTGCCGCTTTGGCAGGACCACCTGTCATTTTTCCCACCATTGCAAAAGCTAAATCTAAAAAATATTTTCCTCCTCCTGCAGTTTCTAAAAGTGCTCCAAATAAAACAAATAAAAAAATGAAATCCACTGAAACCCCGATTGGAATTCCAAATATAGCCTCTTGATCAAACCATTGAAATCCAACAAGTCTTTTTAAAGAGAGTCCTCCATGAGAGATTATATCTGGAGCGTACTGTCCAAAATATGAAAATAACAAAAAACAAACAGCTATGATAACTAAAGGTAATCCTATTGCCCTTCTCGTTGCCTCTAGAAGAATTAGAATTCCACATATTCCTATTATTAATTCTATTGGTACATTATATTCATAAATTGAAATATTTAATAAAACACCTCCTCTATCTATTATTTGATCATAAAAAAAATAGATATAAGAACAACAAAAAGCAGCTAGTAAACTAATCGCTATATCAAAAACTGAAATCTTTTTGGATCTAGAGATTGGGAAAATTAAAAAAGTAAGAGTTAAAGCAAAGCCTAAATGAATAGCTCTTGCAGGGAGGCCTTTGAACATTCCAATATTAAACCAAAAAGGAAAAGGTGACGCATACCAAAGCTGAAACAAAGTCCAGATAATTGCTATTGAAGCAACTATTTTTAAATGAAATCCTTTAATTTTTCTTGTTGGGGACAAATCCTCATTTATTTTATCTTTTATATTAGTTTCAATATTTTGATTCATTTGAGAAAAGATACCCTATTATAAAAAAAAAGGCCCAAAAAATATTGGGCCTTTTTAATATAATTATTTAAATAGACTACATTAATCCAGCTTCTTTATAGTATTTCACAGCACCTGGGTGTAATGGAGCAGATAAACCATCTTTAATCATGTTTTTCTTTTCCAAAAATCCAAAAGCAGGATGTTGTGATTTAAAAGAATCAAAGTTTTCAAAAACAGCTTTTGTAACTAAATATACTAATTCGTCAGAAACATTAGCGCTAGTAACCACTGTTGCCTTAACTCCGAAAGTAGTCGCGTCTTTTTTTTGTCCTGTATATGTACCTTTAGGTATTACTGCTTTAGCGTAGTAATCAGCTCCGTCTATTAAACCTTGAACAGGTCCTCCTGTAAGATTTATAGGCATTGCCTTTGCAGCACAAGTTGCAGCTTGTTCCATTGCACCATTTGGAAATCCAACTGAATATCCAAAAGCATCAATTTTACCATCGCATAAAGCTTTTACTTGCTCTGATGAAGTAAGTTCAGTAACTGATTTAAACATACTGTTGTCAGCTCCCATAGCTTTCATAAGTTCTTCCATGGTTCCTCTTTGACCCGAACCCGGGTTACCTATATTAACAACTTTACCTTTAAGTCCTTTAAAGTCTTTTACTTTTGCTTTTTTTCTAGCCCAAATTTGGAAGGGTTCGTTATGAACAGAAAAAACAGCCCTTAAATCACTAAACTGTTTTCCTTCCCATTTGCTTGAGCCATTAACTGCGTGAAACTGCCAGTCTGATTGAGCAACACCAAATTGGAACTCACCTTCTTTTATTTGTCCAATATTATAGTTTGATCCACCTGTTGACGGAGCAGTACATCTGTAAGCTTTTGCAGTACCCTTTTTTCTTCCATGTTCAGCACTTATTGCTGATTTGTGTAGCATTTTACATATTGCGTTACCCGTCTGGAAATAAACTCCAGTTGGTCCACCAGTTCCTATGGTAAAGAAGTCTGCTGATTTTGCAATTGAAGTAAACGGAGTTGCAAAAACAAACATTACTAAAGCCGCAGATATTATTGATATTATCTTTTTCATATGTCCCCCTATTTGTTAATAAAAGAATTTAACTATTTAAAAAGACTGAGGTCAAAGAGAATCTTTATAATTTTTTGGCCCAATTTGACAATTTATTCACTCCTTCAACCACATTTGGTGCATATTTCTCTATGGTTTGATCATCTAGCGTTTTTCCATTAGAAATATTATTCAGAAACTCAGTGCCATTAAAATCTGTATAGCTTAGTCTAGTTAACATCCTTTTGGGACTAAAGCCAAACTCTGAAGCTGGTAGCATTGCGACGCCGGTTTGTTCTAATATTGCTTCACATAATTTAGTAGAATTCTTATACTTATTATTTATAAATTCTGGCATCAAATAAAAGGCACCTTGAGGTTTATTAATTAAAACATTGTTAGATTTTAATTGATTGTAAACATAGTTTCCTATTGATTTAAAAATATTTGTGGTTTTAATTTTGTATTCACTATAATCACCAGAGTATGCTTCTACCGCTGCATACTGAGCCGGGCTATTTACAGTCGAATAGGACTCGCTGGCAAGTGTTTTTATACTTTCCAAAAAATTTGACAATTGGGTTGGAATTGCAAAAAAACCTAATCTCCATCCACCTGCTCCACACCATTTACTAAGACCACCACTTATAAATGTGCCCTCAGGATAAAACTTTGAAATAGAGTCATATTTATTATTGAAAGTTAGATCTGTATAAATTTCATCTGACAAAATAAAAACTTTGTGCCTCTTAGCGATGAGTGCTAATTCCTCTAAATTTTTACAAGTTGTTCCTGATGGATTATTTGGAGAGTTCAAAATAAGTATTAAATTTTTTTTTTTGATTGTTTTAATTTTTTTTTCAAATTCTTTAGGAGTTGGAAACCAATTATTTTCTCTCGATGTTTGAATCCAATGAATTTTATTTTTACCAATAATTGCTTGAGGTTCGTATGAAACCCAGCTAGGTGCTGGAAGAATTATTTCTCCATTAAAAGCTACATGCATTAATAGCATCGCTTCTTTTGAACCTGGAGTAATGATAATGTTCTTTCTTGAATAATTTATACCTGTTCTTTTAAATAAATATTTTGAAATAACATCTCGAAGTTCAGGGAGGCCTTGTATGGGAAGATATTCTTTGTTGTGTGCATTATTTTTTAATGCTGAAACAATCTTATCTGGTACAGGAAATGGTGATTGTCCAAATCCAAATTGATAAACTTTTTTACCCTGATTAATAAGCTCTTTTGATTTCTCGTTTATTACTAAAGTTGCAGAAGGTTTTAACTTTAGAATATTTTTCTTTACTAAATTTTTCATAATAACTTCTTTTAAAAAGTTATTTCTTTCTATACGGGGACTAAGGGTTTTAAGTCAATTTAAATCTTTAAAATTAGAACATTTGACAAATTGATTCGGTCATGTTTTAATCCTATTTTGTTCTCAACATAGATCTATATGTAGTATAAAAAAATTTATCTAACACAAAAATGGAAAAATCATCAAATAAAATAATAGCCCTTTTAGGCCCTACAAACACGGGCAAGACTCATGATGCTATTGAAGAAATGTGTAAATATGAGTCGGGTATCTTTGGGCTGCCTTTAAGACTCCTAGCTAGAGAAGTTTATGAAAAATGTGTAAGTAAGCTAGGTTCCAAAAATGTTGCTTTAATTACTGGAGAAGAAAAGATCATCCCAAGTGAAGCAGACTTTTTTGTCTGTACTGTTGAGTCTATGCCAAAAGATAAGGTTGTTGATTTCGTGGCAATTGATGAAATTCAAATGTGCGCTGATAAAGAAAGAGGTCATATATTTACTGATCGTCTTCTAAACTTTAGAGGTAAAAAGGTGACGATGTTTTTGGGGTCACAAGTCATGAAGAATATAATTGCTGACTTAATAAAAAAAATAGAATTCAAAAAAAAAGAGCGTTTTTCAAAATTAACCTATAGTGGATATAAAAAAATATCTCGTTTAGATAATAAAGCAGCAATAATAGCTTTTTCTATAGAAGAAGTTTATGCAATAGCTGAATTGATAAGACGTCAAAAAGGTGGGGCTGCTGTCATAATGGGGTCTTTAAGTCCAAAAACCAGAAATTCCCAAGTTCAACTTTATCAATCAGGAGATGTTAATTATCTTGTTGCTACAGATGCCATAGGTATGGGTTTAAATATGGATATTAATGAAATTTATTTTTCTAATCTAAAAAAGTTTGATGGAAAAAAAACAAGAAGACTTAATTTAGTTGAAATATCTCAAATAGCTGGAAGAGCTGGAAGATTTAAAAACGATGGTAGTTTTGGAACAACTGGAGATTGTGAAAGTCTTAACTCCGATGAAATTGAAAAGATTGAACAGCACAGTTTACCAGATACCAAAATGTTGTATTGGCGTAACGCAGATCTAAATTTTGATAGTCAAGATAAGTTAATTGAATCATTAGAACTCAAGCCAGCAAATAAAAGTTTGATTAGAAGTAACGACTCTGTGGATGAAAGTGTATTAAGATATCTTTTGAAAATTGGCAAAGATAACATTTTGTATAAAAAAAATTTAAAACTTTTATGGGAATGTTGTCAAATCCCAGATTTTGAAAAAAAAGCTTACGGACAACATATTGCAGTAGTCGACAAAGTTTTTAAGTTTTTATCCACTAGAAGTAAAAGAATACCAAATGATTATATGAAAGAACAACTAAAAGGTCTTGATAAAAATCATGGAAATATCGATGTTTTAGCAAATAGAATATCTAATGTTAGAACGTGGTCTTATGTTACAAATAAAAAAAATTGGGTAGAAAATTCAGACTATTGGGTTCAGCTGACAAAAAAAATTGAAGATAATCTTTCAGATAAATTACACGAAGAGCTTACAAGAAGTTTTATAGATAAAAAAATAAGTATTCTATCTAGAGGTTTAAAGCAAGATGCTGTATTAAAAACTGAAATCAGCAAAGATGATAAAGTTCTAATTGATGATCAACATATTGGAGAACTAAAAGGTTTAAAGTTCAATATAGAATTTAGTGCTAATACTTTAGATACTGATATCAAGTCAATTAAGAAAGCTGCCAAAAAAGGTATTGAAAGTGAAATACTAAAAAGAGTTAATACAATAATTGAAAATAAAGAAATTAATATTGGAGAAGATAATAAAATTTATTGGGAAAAAAATCCAATAGCAATAATGAGAAAGGGTGTAGATTACTTAAGTCCTGATATTGAAATTATAGCAGATGATATTTTACAAGGAAATTTTAAAAATAAACTTGAATTTTTTTTGAAAGACTGGCTTAACAAACATATAGAGATTGAATTAAAAGATTTATTAAATTTAACAAAAATTCAAGTTGATAATCAATACCTTAGAGCGCTAATTTATCAAATTTATGAAAATAATGGAGTAATTAAAAGAAAAGAACTTGATCATATAATTAAACTAATTTCAAAAGATCAGAGAAAAAAACTTTGGGGGATGGGTATAAAAATTGGAAGATATCATGTTTACCTACCTAGAATGTTGAAACCAAAAGCTGTAATGCTTAGAGTTAATCTTTGGAAACTTTTTTATGATCTCAGTTCAAAGAATCAAATTCCTAAATCCGGATTAAATTTTATAGTTAATGAAAATTATAATAAAAAATTTCTTTTGTTGTGTGGATTTGAGAATTTTAAAGACTTTTTTGTTCGTGTTGATATATTAGAAAAATTGTTTATTAACATTCTAGAAAACACTGTAAATAAAGAGTTCAAAGTAAGTTCTGAAATGATGAATTTATTAGGTTGCTCGAAAGAAAACTTTTATCGACTTATGGGTCTAATGAACTACAAAAAGAGTAAAAAAGAGGAAACATACCTTTTTTTAGGGGATGTTAATAAAAATAAAAAATTATTTAAAAATAAAAAAAGTTCTAGTCCGTTTGATAAATTATTATCTTTAAATATTAAATAGAATTATGGATACAAAACAATTAAACACTGAGGAGTTAACTGGAATAGCTGCTTTATTTATACATGCGGCAAAAATTGATCATAATTATACAATTAAAGAGAAAAGCTTAATTTTAGATTTTTTAAGATTTTTCTTAGATGAAAATAAAAAAATAGAAGAAATATTAAAAAATGCTGAAGAACTTGAAAAAAACTCAAATCAATTGTTAACTTATACTAATTTTATTAAAAAAAATTCTTTAGAAACTAAGAAATTAATTGTAAAACAACTTTGGAAAATAATTATTTCAGACAATTTTTCAGATGAATATGAAACTAACTTAATGAGAAGAATTTGTGGTTTGATATACTTTCCGGATAAACTAAGTGGTGAAATAAAAATACAATTAAAAAAAGAAATGAATTTATAATGACATATATTGTTAAAGATGAATGTATAAAATGTAAATTAACCGATTGTGTTGAAGTGTGCCCAGTGGATTGCTTTTATGAAGGTGAAAATTTTTTAGTTATAAATCCAGATGAGTGTATTGATTGTGGGGTATGCGAACCTGAATGTCCTATAGATGCAATTGTGCCAGATACCGACGAAAAAATTAAAGATAAAGAAAAGTGGTTGTTGCTTAATAAGAAGTTTTCTACAATATGGCCAAACATTACTAAAAAAAAAGAACCTATGCCAGAACATGAAAAATACAGAAAAATAAAAAATAAATTCGATGAACATTTTTCAGAAAACCCAGGAAAATAAATATGCCAAAATTAAAAAAGAAAGAAAGAAAGAAAAAAAAAGCTAAAACTAAAAAAATTAAAAAGATACCTCAAATAACAAAAAAAGTTGAGCTTAATAGAAGTTCTTATAAAAGTGCTTATTCGAACGAGGAAAAAGTTGAAATTAAAAAAGTTAAAAAACAACCAACAGAAAAAAAGGAATATTCTTTAAAGGATTTTGTGGTCTATCCCAAACATGGAGTTGGAAAAGTACTATCAATTGAAAAGTCAATGATAGGACAAATAGAAATACAATTTTATAAAATTTTTATTGAGAAGGAAAAGTTAACTTTAACTGTGCCAATTAATCAACAATCTAATCTAAGACCTATAGCAACTATTAACCAAATCAATAAGTGCATGTCTATTTTGAAAAGTAAACCAAAGATTAAAAGAACAATGTGGAGTAGAAGAGCTCAAGAATATGACCAAAAAATTAATTCTGGAAAGATTTATGAGCTAGCAGAGGTGGTAAAAGATTTAAATAAAAATACCGATATTATAGCTGACCAATCTTACAGTGAAAGGCAGTTATTTGAAAAAGCTTATGAGAGGTTAAAATCAGAGTTTGAGGCAGTGCTTAAAATTAATCCTGAAGATGTACAAAAGAAAATGGACAAAGCTTTGGGAAGAAATCAAAATTTAATTGAACTTAAATAAAAAACGCCCTTTTTAAAAAGATGATTAAAAAGGGCGTTTGTAAAGAAGTATACTATCTTCTTCTTCTTCTTCTTTTTTTAGCTTTTTTCTTTTTAGTTTTTTTAGCTTTTTTTCTACGTTTAGCCATTTTATCTCCCTTGGTTAAAACAAATCATTATGATTCGTTTGTTAATTTAAACTTTAGTTAATTTATGATTCATGTCAAATACAAATTAACTTTGTAAATTTATTAAAAATTCAAATATTTTAAATTTTTATCGAATTTTAAAAAATTTTAAAAAAAGTTAGTAATTTCAATGTTTATTTAAGGAAAAAACAATTAGTTTATTTGAGTTTTAATAAAGACTTTCTAATTGTTGTTTATAATTTTTAATAATTTCTTTTCTTTTAAGCTTTAATGTTGGAGTCAGCATTCTATTTTCAATTGTAAATTCTTTATGAATTAATATAAATTTTTTAACTTTCTCTATTAAAGTTAAGCTTTTATTTAAATTTTCAATAATTATTTTAATTTGATCATCATTAATATCTTTTTCTGCAACAATTAATGCTACTAAATAATTTTTTTTATCTCCATAAACAAATGCTTGTTTTATATTCTCATTAAGACTTAAAATATTTTCTATTTTTGTTGGTGAAATATTATCTCCTCCAAGATTAACAATAATGTCCTTTTTTCTGTCTGTTATCTTAAGATAGCCATTCCTGTCAATTTCTCCTATGTCTCCAGTGTGCAGCCAATTATCTTTTATTACTTCATCGGTTTCTTTTTTTTTGTTCCAGTACCCAAGCATAATATTTTCTCCCTTTACCAAAATTTCACCATCTTCTGCTATTTTAACTTTATTTGTAAAAAATGCCGGGCCTACCGTTTCCACTTTAATTAGCTCAGGAGTGTTGCAGCTTACTACTGGTGAGGCCTCTGTGAGACCATAGCCTTGTAGGGTTGGTAGACCTATGGCATTCAAAAATTCACCAATTTTTTGATCCAAGGCCCCTCCCCCTGAAATAAATGCCTGCAAGTTTCCACCGAACTGTCCTAATACTTTTTTTCTTACTATTTTTTCACATATAAAATTCAAAATCTTTTCAATAAAATTTAGCTTTATTTGGTTAAGATTCTTTACACCAAGTTGGATAGTTTTAAAAATTAGTATTTTTTTTAAGCCTGATTGTTTGTTAAAATTCATATTAATTTTAGTAAAAAGATTCTGATAAAATCTTGGAACAGCTGTCATGATAGTTGGCTTTGCTTCTTCCATATTAGAAATTAGTTTTTCGAGGCTCTCTGCATAAAAAATTTTAGCTTGGGTTAATATTTGGATGAATTGTACGGTATGTTCATAAGAATGAGAAAGAGGTAGCCATGTCAAAAATATTGGACTTTTTTTTTCAATCAATGGCCTAAGTAGACTTAAGGCGCCTTCACAATTAGAAAGTATTCCTCCGTGACTGAGTATTACTCCTTTTGGATTACCTGAGGTCCCCGAGGTATAGATAATACATGCAGGCATGGATCTTTTTAAATTTTTATTAATTTCAACTTCAATCCTTTCTTCTTTTTTAAAAATATCTTCTAAATATAAATTTTTTTCATCTGTTTTTTCAAAAGAAATAATTTTTTCATTTTTTATAAAATTTTTTACCTTTTTAAGTTGCTCAATGCTGGAAACAATTATTAGAGATGGAGTGCAGTCTTTAAGAATATATTCATAATCATTTGGTGCATAAGTTGTAAATATTGGAACAGAAATTCCACCTGCATTCATTATTGCAAGATCTGCTATTAACCACTCTGGTCTGTTTTCTGAAAGCAAAATACATCTGTCACCTTCTTTTATTAAAGTTTTTATTCTTTCAGAAAGTTTAAAAATTTTTTTACCTACTTCTCCCCAGGTATAAACATGGCTACTATCTTTTTTTAACCATTTTAAAAAAGGTTTGTTTTCTTGTACTTCATCTAGGCTTTTAAAAAATAGTTCAACCAAACTATTTGTTTTAGAAATGGTCATGGTTTTATCATTTAAATATTTAAATTTAGCAGTATTTATTACAAATATACTTAATAAAATTAATAATTTTATTTTGTTGAGTTTTTTTAAGTTTGTGAAAAATTGGAATACTTAAAGATCTTTTTGAATAACTTTCTGAAACAGGAAACATATTCTGTTTGAAGCCTAGCTTTCTGTAATAGGGATGTAGGTGAACAGGAAGATAGTGAAGATTAACACCAATTTTATTTTTAAGGAATTCTTTAAAAATTTTATTATAATTTTTTATAATTTTATTTTTTTTAGGAAAAGTTATAATAAAAAGATGATACGAACTGATAGTTTTCGGGTTAACTTTTTGGAGTTTTATAGGTAAATTTTTTAATTCTTTAATGTATCTCTTTGCAATTAAATTTCTTTTTTTTATAAAACTAGATAGTTTCTTAACTTGACTTAATCCCAAAGTAGCTTGGATATCATTCATCCTATAGTTATAGCCTAGAAACTGCTGTTCATAGTACCATTTTTGTAAACCTTTTTTTTTAAGATCTAGTGAATTTTTATTAATGCCATGATTTCTAAAAATTAACATTTTTTTATAAAGTTTTTTATCATTAGTTAGGGCCATCCCTCCCTCTGCAGTAGTTATTGGTTTAACTGGGTGAAAACTAAAAACACTTATATCTGTCAATTTACCTCTGCCTATCTTAGAGCCGTAATATCTAGACCCAAAAGAATGAGCAGCATCTTCCAAAATATTAAAGTTGTATTTTTTTGATAAATTAAAAAGTTTTTTTTGATCATAAGGGTTGCCAGCAAAATCAACTGGGACAACAATTTTAGGTAACTTATTTTTTTTTTTTGCTATTTTTAATTTTTTTTCTAAACTTTCGATTGAAATATTTAAAGTATTTTCATTTATATCTACAAAGTCAATTTTAGCATGGCAATATAACGCACAGTTAGCTGAGGCTACAAAAGTATTAGGGACAGTCCACAAAATATCATTTTTTTTTAAACCTAAAGCTAAACAGGCTATATGCAGAGCACTGGTAGCACTGTTGGTTGAGACTCCATACTTTGCTTTTACTAAAGACGACACTTTTTTTTCAAAAAGGGGAACTTGTTTTCCTTGCGTAATCAATTCAGACTTTAAGACTTTAACGACTTTTTTAATATCTTCTTTGTCTATATACTGTCTGCTGTAAGGTATCATTTTACTTTTTTAATTTTATGTTATCCAATTTTTTGAGTTTAAGTGCTAAATTCCAATCGTCAATATTATCTATATCAATTGCTTTGTCTGGAGCTAGTTTATAACCATAAAAACTCTTGTATATATTTTTTGTTTTAGTTCTTAGTAAATCTAATACATTAAAAACATATAATGTCCCTGTGTCAAAAAAAACTTCTTTAAATTTTTGAGATGGGTATAAGAATTTTTTACCATTTATAGGGTCCAATTTAAATCTTTTTTTAATTTTAAACGCCCACTCAATAGGAGCTGGATATTTGGCGACAGTCATAAGAGGTTTAAAAAAAGTTTTCTTTTTTATTCCTATTGAGATTTTTTTCAAGTCATTAAAATTTATTAAAGGCGAACAAGGTAACAAACACCAAACTTCATCAAAACTTTGATCTTTTTTTTTTAATTCCCTTACAACGGATTTTAAAACCGTAAAAATTGGAACGTTAGGACCAGATAATAACCTGGGCCTTAAAAATTCACATTTAGCACCATATTTTTCTGAAATTTTTTTAATTTTTTTAGAGTCAGTAGAAACATGTATTTTTTTAAATAGCTTACTTTTTTTACCTGAAATAATTGAGTATGCAATTATTGGTAGTCCAAGAAAAGATTTTATATTTTTATTTTTAATTCTTGCTGAGCCTTTTCTTGCTGGAATTATTAAAAGTCTTTTTGTCATAATTAAATTTAGTTATTTAATCTATTAAATGTTGATTGGCATTTAGGGCCTTTAAGATATCTGTTAACATTACCATTTTTTTCTAAAAATTTAATTTTTTCAAAAACTGGATCTAATTTTTTTATGTAATTATCAATTAATTTTTTATTATGATGAATATTTATGTAAATTAAGTTTGATGCTAAATATCCTTTTTTTAACATTTCTTGAGCGATAAATGTTTTATATTCAAGATTATATTTACTCATAAACCTAAAAGAAGTTATAGACTCAATTCCTTCAATTTTAATATTTAAATTATGTTTTTTCGCTAATTTCTTCCAACACTGATTGATGTACTTTCCATTTTTAATTAAAATATTCCACGACTTTATTCTTTTCATTTCATTTAATGTATTTATTGCAGCCACATAACCCATTCTTTCTGTCCAGAATGTGCTTGAAATAAATGATTGTTCAGCAGCTGCCATAACTTTTTTGTTGCCGAGAACTGCAGTAATAGCAAAACCATTTCCTAAAGCTTTTCCATACATAACTATGTCAGGCTTTAACTTGAGAGCAAGATGTAGTCCACCAAAATTTCTTCTAAATCCGGAGGTGCACTCATCAAATATCAAAATAATTTTGTTCTTTCTGGCAAAACTTTGAACTTTCTTTAAAAAGTTTCTTTCTGGTAATTTACCTCTGCTTGCAACTTCCATTTTAATTGTTCCAATGTCATATTTTTTTACAATTTTTTTTAAATCTTCAAAATGATTATACCTGAAGGGATGTACGGTATTTTTTAATGCCTTGGGTACTCCTACGGGATTTAATCCTTCGAGCAAATGCTGATTTAGTTTTTTATTATCTTTTAAATTTGCTGATAAGTACCAGTCATGCCAACCATGGTAACCACATATTGCGACATGCTCTTTTTTGGAAGCAGACCGAGCAATTCTTATTGCCATCGCATTAGCTTCACCTCCGGATCTTGCGTATTTTACTTTTTTTGCCCAAGAATGTATTGAAAGTAATTTTTTAGATAATTCAACTTCTTCCGGACAGTTTAAAGTTGTCATATTGCTTTTTTTAATATTATTTATAATTGCTTTTTCTATTTTTCTATTAGTATATCCAAGTGTGCTTTGACCTACTGCACAAATCATATCAACATATTTTTTTTTATCTAAGTCCCAAACAGAGGTGTTAATTGCTTTGCTAAAGTAAGTAGGCCAATATTTGGGAAGCCAAACTTCTGGCTTTTTTGAAAAAAGCATATTCCCTCCCAGTATAATTTTCTTTGCTTCTTTATATAAGTTTAAGCCCTTATTTTTTTTTCTTTTTGTTTTTAATTTCATTTTTGTGTTATAATTTTATAATTCACCATTTTCTAGGATCTGAAATATTTGAATTAAATAATTTTTCAACATATTTTACTTTTTCTACACTAGTTACAAAATTTGTTCCAATTATACTTTGTAGTTGTTTCGTATTATCAGCTCCTATTATTACATGATTGATCATTTTATTTTTGTTTATAAAACCCAAACAAAGCTCGAGTGGTTTAATTTTATTAGAGTTTATATAATTAAAGTATTTCTTATGAGTATTTAAAAGTTTTTTAGGTAGTCTTTTATTAATATTTTTATTAGTTAATAAACCCTGAAGAAAAATAGAACGAACAAATATACTGTCTTTTTTATTGAATCTTTCATTAAAAAACTTCACGTTGGCAATACTACCAGGAAATTGGATGGAGATTGATTGTTTAATTTTATTAATTATTTTGAGATATTTTAAGTCATAAATAGAAACACCAAATTTTTTAATTTTAAAATCATTTTTTATTTTATTAATTTTTTTTTTCATTTTTAAAAAAAAATAAACTATCTTCTTGGTCATGAAAAAGAACATCATTAATTTTAGTATTTAATTTTTTTTGAGATTTAATTAAGCTTTTTTCTATAAAATCAAATTTATTTTTAATTAATTTCATTGATGGAATTTTAGTCGTTATGTAAGTATCTTTGAGTTTATTTGCTTTAAAAAATTCACCTAATATTTCTTCTGTTCTATAAGATGGAGCAGTATCAAACTTATTAATTTTTTTTTTGATGGCAAATTCTAACATTTTAAAGATTTCTTTCTTATTGTGCTTTGCTCTTGTATTGATAGTTCCATACTTATTCACAAAATGAGCTGTTCCTAAAACTAATTTTTTAATAAAACTATCTTTCATTTAATCTTTATTTTATTTGGTGGGCGAAGAGAGACTCGAACTCTCACAGTATTACTACCACCGGATTTTGAGTCCGGCGCGTCTACCAGTTCCACCATTCGCCCTGATAATATATTGGATCAGCCATTATAAATAATATAAATATATGTTAATGCTTAAAAAATTATATGACAGATGTCTTGAGTTGGCTAGACATAAATTTTCTAAACCGTTTCTAGCTTTAGTTTCCTTTATTGAGAGTTTTTTCTTTCCAGTGCCACCAGATTTAATGATTATTCCGATGGTAGCAGCAAAAAAAGAGGATTTTTTAAAAATATTTTTTATTGCTACAATATTTTCTGTATTAGGAGGATTGTTCGGGTATTTAATTGGTTTATTTTTTCTTGATATTGCAATGGTCGTTATTGAATTTTATGGATATGAGGAAAAAGTTTTTCTTCTTCAAGACAGACTATCTACGAAAGGAGGTTTTTTTCTATGGCTTGGGATAATGGTTCTTGCAGGTTTTACCCCTCTTCCATTTAAAGTTTTCACTATAACAAGCGGTATAATTAATTTTGATATTATTGTATTTTTTTTCATCTGCCTTTTTACTCGTGGATTGAGATTTTTTATTGTTGCTTACCTTACATCAAAATACGGTTATAAATTTGGAGAAATTTTGGAAAAAAAAGGTTATTTTTGGTTAAGTATAGTTGGGCTTGCCGTTGTAATAATAATAGCTATTATATATTTTGTAATGAATTAAATGTTATTAATTAAAAAAAAAATTCTTAATTTTGTATTATTTTTTAGTCTCCTAACTCTATCAATTGCCTATTTTATTGAACACATTCTTGATCACCAGCCATGTAATTTGTGTTTGTTAGAAAGAATCCCCTATATATCTGCTGTAATATTAATTTCATTAATTTTTATAATCAAAAGGTATGAGAAAACTATAATGATATTTATTGCCTTTTTTTTTATTTGTGGAGGTGTTGTTTCTTTTTATCATCTTGGGATTGAACAGGGGTTTTTTTCAGAGAGTTTGGTTTGTAATTTAGGAAAAGTAGAGACCGACCTTACTGCTAATGACCTTTTGAGAGAATTAGAAAAAAAAACTATAAGTTGTAAAGAGGTTACTATTAGGTTTTTTGGACTTTCTCTTGCTACAATTAATACAGTTATATCTTTTTTTCTAGGTGCTATAATATTTAGAGAGGTTAAAAATTATGAAAAAAACTGATAAGAAAAATTTAGAGGAGATAATTAGAGTTGATCACGCTGGAGAGAGAGGGGCTATAAAAATCTACGAAGGACAATTGCTTGCCTTAAAGACATTTAAGCAAGACGAATCTTTAAAAAGAGAAATTGAAAAAATGAGAGAGCACGAACAAGAGCATTATGAATTTTTTGAAAAAGAAATACACAAGAGAAAGATACCTCCAACAAAATTACTTCCGCTTTGGGACATTTTGGGAGTTACCCTGGGATTTGGTACAGCCATGTTAGGGAAAAAAGCAGCAATGCTTTGTACCGCTTCAGTGGAGGAAGTTATTGGAGATCATTATAAAAATCAAACCTACAAGCTAAATGATGATGAAAAAGAATTGAAAAAAAAGATAATGAAGTTTAGAGACGACGAGCTAGATCACAAAGATATTGCGTATGGCCATGGTGCAACTAAAAAAGGTTTTTACAGTTTGCTAGATAAAGCTATTAAAACATCCTCTAGAATAGCTATAGCGATTTCAGAAAAAGTCTGATAATTAAGGTTGTAATTCAATATCCCAATATAGATAGTCCATCCAGCTTTCGTGTAAAAAATTTGGAGGGAAATTTCTACCATTTTTATGGAGATCTTCAACGGATGGTCTGTATGGATAATTAAAAAGTTTTAAGTCACAATTTCTATAAAGTTTACCACCTTTCTTTACGTTGCAATCTGAACATGCGGTTACTACATTTTCCCAATCTGTCACTCCCCCTTTTGATTTAGGTAATAAATGATCAAAAGTTAAATCATTTTTATCTCCACAGTATTGGCACATAAATTTATCTCTTAAAAAAACATTGAATCTTGTAAAATTTGGATCCGTAGATGGTTTTATAAAATTTTTAAGTGCAATCACACTTGGTAATTTCATTTCAAAGGAAGGGCTTCTTATTTTTCTTTTATAATTTGAAACTATACTTACTCTATCAAGAAAAACAGATTTTACAGCATCTTGCCAACACCATAGCGATAGAGGGTAATAACTAAGCGGCCTAAAATCAGCATTTAAAACTAAAGCCGGACACTTTTCTAGTGGTATTTTTTCATTGGCAGAAATTATCATATTTAAAAGCTATCTGAATAAATAAATTTTATCAAGTTATAATTTTGTTACAATTAATACAAATTTTTTTTAATAAACTCTAATCCTAAACTAGAACCTTCAGAAGATATACGGTGTTCACAACCTTTAATTATCTTTGTATCAATTTTATAATTATATTTCTTGAAAAAATCTTTAGCTTCCAACAAAGAACTTAACGGGACGACCTCATCTCTATCCCCATGTATCAACATCAATTCAGGTCTTGAAATAATATTTTTACCTAAGTGTTCTGTATTAATAATTTTACCAGAATATCCTAATATAGATTTAATTGGATCTTTTCTTTTTATTCCTGTTTGTAAAGCTATCATACATCCTTGGCTAAAACCTCCAATCGAAATTTTATTCAAATTTAAATTATTTTTTTCTTTTACTTCATCAATTAAATTGTTAAGTTTTAGTTCTGCCACTAATGACTTTGTCAAAATTTCTTCTGGGGTTTGTTCGCTTAAATCAAACCACTGGTAACCCGTAGGACTGACTTTGCATTTTTCTGGTCCGTCAGGACAAATAAATAATGTTTTTGGAAGATATGTTTTCCAGTAATTTGCTAATACAGATATATCCTTACCATCTCCTCCATATCCGTGACAAAGAATTAAAGCATTTTCTGGTTCTTTATTTGATGAAGGACTTATCACGGTTGTATTAAGAGAATAACTCATTTTAATTAATTATACTTTTTTAAAAGATTAATAAACTCTTCGCTAGAAAAATCAATTTCTCCAACGACTCTGCCGAACTCTTCGCCTTCTTTATTTATTAATATACTTGTGGGCATACCTCTCATTTTAAATTGTTTAACTAATTTAAGCTCAGGATCAAAATAAATACCTAAACTTACTACTCCAACTTTGTTGAAAAAATCTCTAGCTCGTAATTTATTTGGAGGTTCCATATTAACTGGATAGATTTTTAATTTAGGAAATCTTTCAGAAAGCCGTTCTAAGGATGGCATCTCTCTTTGGCATGGCATGCACCAGGAGGCCCAAAAATTTAAGATCATGATATTGCCTTTTTTTCCGGTTAAATCAACATCCTGAAGATTAAAATCTTTAAATTTTAACTCGGAAATTTCTATTGGTTTTTTATGCAAAATGATATTTTTGTTTACCGTTGTCTCACTATTGGCGTATTCAATAATGAAAAATGCTAATAAAATGTGAATATAGATTTTAAAAGATTTACTAATTTTCATATTAATTTAAATTAAAATTAACATAGTAAAATGAAAAATAAAAATAAAACAGTGT
>MDTB01114396.1_pt1 | contig 22034 bp, 14 predicted proteins | sample 811161 | NCBI WGS metagenome assembly MDTB01 (sample SAMN05326650, study PRJNA326480) | marine metagenome | isolation source: seawater | place: Mediterranean Sea | collected 2009 | reverse complement strand
GCATTATAATCTTGGTATCGTACTCAGTGAAGTTAAACGGTATGAAGAAGCTATCACTCACTACAATAAAGCGATCGAACTTAAATCTGACTACGCAGAGGTTCATAATAATTTGGCTATAACTTATGATCTGCTTGACAAGCTTGACCTCGCAGTTGTGCATTACAGCAAAGCAATAGATATGCAGCCAAACCAAACGGAGATTCAATTTAATTTGGCTCACACTTTACGAAAGATGAAGAAGTTCGAAAAGGCGATTCCGCACTACAGTCAAGCTATTGCATTGAAACCAAGTTATCTAAATGCATATTTGGAACTTGGTATGCTGAAGCATTCTGAAGGCTCTCATGATGACGCCACTCGATTATATCGCTTCTCAAAGATATTAAGGCACAGTACAGGAATAGAAGCTGTTTATCTAAATCATTTAAAATTGTGGATAGATCAGAAAAATACTACGCAATCAAGATCAGATTTAAGTGCGAATTATGGGGTTGACGGTGAGGCTGGTTTTATACGTACAACGATACCCGTTGACCCAGAGTTACCAAAAATTTTATGCTCTTTACCAACTTTGAGCCCACACGATGAGAGCAAAGAAGTGGAGCACAAATCGGCATCGCAAATCCGTAGGGGTGGCGTCCAACATAGTAAAGGCTTTAACCTTTTTGATTCTAATCAACCCGATATTAAACAATTGAAAGACAAGTTCGTGAATACTGTTTCAACACTCCTAAATAGTAGTATCTTTATAGATGACTCGTTTTTTGCCATATATCAAGGCACCTCAGCTGCCCAGCCACACCATCACCTTAATGAATGGGATAGGGAGTTCAATCTTCATTCCGTGAAATATGCAGCAGTGTATTATCTGGCAGTTGGAGATACAGCCGCTGACGAACCAGGGAACCTAAAACTACACAGCCCAGATATCCTGATTGAACCGGAAGTTGGCGATCTCGTAATTTTTCCGGCGAGCCGGACACACTCCGCATATTATAATGGTGTCGAAAAACGAATTATTTTGGGTGTGAACTTCTATAAGATGTAATATTTTCTCCTTGGCTTCCAAAAGCTAGGTATAGGGAACCACATGCACTCCGATCCAGAAGCAGATAAACCGATTCACCAACTTCTTGCAGAGGCAGTTTCTGCGCACAAAGATGGCCGGCTGAATGAAGCTGAAAGGCTTTATAGACATATTCTTAGATCAGATCCTCAACATCCCGACGCCAACCATAACATAGGCTTAATAGCTGTTGATGTAGGGGAATATCTCGCGGCTCTTCCTTATTTTGAGACTGCATTATCGAGAAACAAGAAAGTTGAGCAATTTTGGTTGAGTTACATAGACGCGTTAATAAAATCTGGTGACATTTTCAAGGCTCGTAACCTATCTCTTGAAGCTTTACGCTCCGGAGTCCAAAGTGATAAAATCAGTAGCGTTGTTAAAAAGCTTAATCCGTCGAGAAAACTCGAGTTTTTTTATAAATATCTCCAACATACTGGAATATTTGACTCAGAACCTGGAAAGGTTGTTAACGGGGATCTGCAAACCATACCCTTGCTGACGAATAATTTTTTAAATTGGTTCGAAACACAGTCTTGGAAATCGTTTAGACTTTTGGAATTAGGAGCTGGCAATTCTACCATCTATTTCTCAAATTTTTTTGGCTCGGTCACTTCATATGAGAGCAATACAGAGTGGTTTAACAACTTGTCAGAAAAGCAACCTGAGAACGTACATCTCATCTTTTCCAGCTCTATTCAAAAGAAGTTACTAGAAACTGACTTGTCCAATTTTGAAGTTATATTGGTCGATGCAGCAGAAAACAGAGCAAATCTAACTCGCGCAATTGTTACACAGTGCTATAACGGCATTATCTTTTTCGATAATTCCGAGTGGTATAGAAATAGTATCAAAACGTTAACACAGGCTGGTTACATTGAGGTACCATTTTTTGGCATAAAACCACAGGAAGATTGGGTCTCTTGTACCAGCATACTCGGTAAGCCCTCAAACATAGAAAAGATTTTGGACTCAAACTGGGTAAAGTTGCCAAAACTTGCAAGAATGGATGCTACGGGTTCGCCTTGGGATATCGAGAGCTAATAGGATAATTGCGTAATATTTTGAATGATTGCGTTTTTAGGCAACGGTTCTTTCAAGCAATATAATTTGCCAAAATATTTTACACTATAATAAGGGTCTTTTTTCCTTCGCTCTAATCATTTATAACCGCGAAATTAATATTTATATTAGTTCGATATAGTACATCGGTTTGATAAAGAGTTTGATGTTCTAGACTACATGGAAATATTACCGCCTTATTCCGCTCGCTTTTAACTATTTCACCGGTTTCTTTGAACTGGGTAGCACCATTACTTTTTTCGAGGTATAGAAGGAGCGTAAAGTAGTTTTGAGGGGGGTCGGCAATGTCGATATGATATCCACCCTCGCGGGGTTCATCTGATGTCTTAATATACAGATTTGTTCTAGCACGGAGGATATTGGCCGCTATTTTATAACTTTGGAGGTAGGTTGCATTATAGTTTTGCCCAAGATCGCTGCTAAGCTCTCTTGTTTTCTATAATATTCAAAAATCTGGTCGCCTTGATAATCTTGTATAAACGCAAATTGATGTTCGTCGCGAGCCGCGGGGTTCATTTGCTTATGTAATTTCCATGGCAACTGATCAATACTGGTGGTGATCTCCTCAAATATTCTCTCCGGGAGATAGTTTTCTATAACCCTAATCATTTTGGAGGCGTTTTCGTAACATAAAGGTGGCACCTACACGTTTGGTTAACTATCAGTCTCAGAGCAAATCAAAAAAAGTCGTGCACTTTGATAAAAAACCGAGGCTTTTCGTCCTCACGTTCGTTGAATTCTTATAACTATTTATTCGAATATAGAGGTTTGATATTTGGGTAATAATGTTTTCAATTTAGCTCACCGTCGACATCATTCGTTGAGTGACCATGATCGCGGATCAATAACTCACGGACACGGATTGAGTATCCGTTTCTAGCAGTTTGATAACAAGCTATATCACGCTGCAACTCGGCTATACGGCGCTCTGTGAATTCAAGCATGTGAATTTCATCACTTAACTCATTCGAAAAATCTTCTCTATCATATTCGACATTATCTATAGCTATTTTGGTCAACTCTTTCCTCCTAGGGGTTTGGATTTTTTATCTTTATGAACGCTAGCTTCGCCAAAAGCAAGATGGCCCGAAGTACAGTATCCGGTTCCTCGTCTTCCATTGTTTGGACAACAATATCAACATTAACAGTATTCTTTTCTGAGATAAACTCCAAAATTTTCGTTAAAATCTGCTGTGGTGGAAGTACAGCACGGGCGTAGTTAACCATCTCCAAGGCCAATATTTGTGTAAGTTTTTTAACCGATGGTTCTAATAAGATGACAGTATGATCGAGGGTAAGTGTTGAGGAGGGATAATGCGCGAACATGTCGTAGGGAGATCGGCGTGTTGGATAGACATTTGCTTCGTCCGAATATTTGGGTGCTAGTACTGATCGTATTTCATCCAACTCATCCCAAAGTGCTTCATATTTGGGAATAATTGTTTTCCAGTCAAAATTCTTCGCGACATGATCGGACCCAGATTCCCCCATTTTGCGCCGTAGTTCTGGACTCTCTATCAGTCCTACATATGCGTCGGCACATTCTTTGATATCAACACTCACAAACGTCGAGCTGTGACCGCTAAAAAAGTCGTAGTTGTCCATTCCTAACGCGTATCGGTTGCCGATATCGCTGCCTACTCCCGACGGAAGACTGTGCGTGGGAATAAGAAAACCGTCTAAGCTGTTACGGACCGTGTCTTTATAACCATTCCAATCTGATACAACGACCGGCAATTTAGCCGCCATTGCCTCCAAAGGGGTGATACCGAACGTTTCCTGAAAATTATCAGATAGTGAAGTGAAAATATCGGCGGCCGACCAACAACAATTCAATTTCTCTTTATCTCGGCCATCCACCCGAATTATTCTTACGCTTGGGCAACACACGCTTGCTGCCTCGTCAAAAGCGCGTTGAGTGTAATCGTTAGAAAACCATCCTGCCTCAATAAGGCTTATTTGTTTTCCCGTTTTTTCCTTTGCCAATTCTAACGCCTTATACATACCCAGTGGATGCGCTTTGGCGTGGAATGACAATCTCCCGACATACAAAAATACAATTTCATCGTCTGCTATCCCAAGCTGTTTTCGGGAACCTATTTTATCTCTATAAAGATTATTAAACTGCTCTCCAAAAACCCCTAACGGAATGATTGGGAATTGAGGCAAGTTGAATGTTTTAGCCCCTAACCTTCGGCGTAACCGGCCCATCTCGGGCTCAAGAATATTCTTTACGTGGTTCGCTACCGCCTTGGAGGTACAGACTACCGCATCCCACGGATAGACCGCCTGAGTAAGCAAGTTTGCAAGCCCGTCCGCAACCCTGTCACTCGCTGTTGTATGCGTTATACCGCAGATCGAGAGTGTCGTTCTAGCACCTGCGATTTCCCTTTTAACACCGAGCTGGCCAATGTCTGGAGCTGGAAAGTAAATACCCGAGACATTCGTAGACACTAAACCACTTTGTAACCGATCAACCAAAATCGCCGGTCCATATAACTCGCCCAAATTATTTTTGGTTTCGGTAATGCTTTGGTTCGCTTCAACATCTAAAAGCAATTTCGCCTTTTTCCCTTGGGAACTATACCTAAGACAAGCGTTTAGGAACCCGGCATTCGCCACTTGCCGACCCATCAATTTTGGGGTTGAGGTGACAAAGCTACTTGGATCGAAATAAAATGCCCGCATAACACCCAGAGGCCCGTGAACCCTAATTGAATAAAACAGTAATCAAGATAAAAAAAGGCCCCCTACAGAAGGGGGCCTTCTCTTTATTATTTACGCTGCGACTAAGCGATAAATGCGAAGTTATCGGCGTCGAGGTTGGCATATGTCGCTGAAGACATTGTCAATCTACCAGTTTCAGTATAAGTCACCTGGCTGTTGAAGACACCAGCTGTGGCCGAAATAGCACTCGACATTGTACCGACGGATGCAAACCCACCATCTACATCGTAGAATGTGGCGAGGATGTTTGCGTTGTTAGCAAAACCGGTCTGGCCACCATCCACTGTGATGTTTGCGTTGTTAATCGCAGTCAATAGATCAGCCGAAGAGTTGTATGACAGCGCAGTTGCCTTAATCAAGGACGACCCAGCGGCGTTGTTAGCTGTAGCCGTACCATCATACTCCGTAACGACCAGTGCACCAGCACCTTCTCCGATACCCGCACCGTCAACGATGGCACCACCACCGTTCAACGACCATTGAACAACGTCATTGGTTCCTGTCGCAGACACAGCCATGTCTGTGACAGTAATTTGGTTGGTCGTACCCGCAGAGGAAATAACGAAGTTATCGGCTCCAGCACCACCTGTAAGTGTGTCATTACCAGCTCCACCATTGATGGTATCAGTACCTGCACCACCCGAGATTGTATCACCGCCTGCACCACCAGTTAAGATATCGGCTGCGCCGCCACCAGTAATTGTGTCAGATGCTACACCACCTGTGAATGTTGCGATACCTGACCCTGCGGTAAACGTTATGGCACTGGAAGAGTTCGAACCATTCACAGTGGCAGCAGCGGAAAGTCCAGATGCATCAACCGTTGCCAAGCTAGACGCTGCACCAATTGCGTTTGTGATGATGACATTACCAGAGCCGGTCAAATTCAACGTGGTCAGATCACCCGCGTTAAGTGTTGTTATTGTTGCCGCTGTAGCAGCATCAGACGCAATGTTAATGGTTTCTTCGTTCGCCATTGTCAGTGTTTTGAAGGTCTCACCACCATTGATTGTTAGCGTCATGCTGTTGGTGGACGTATCAACCAATCGAGTTACAATTGCCTCGGAGTCGTTATTGGTTGTATCAGATCCGTCAAGCCTCAAATCACTGAACGCATCCAGTACATTCGACACCGTGACAACATTATCGTTTGTGTCACCGATAGTTATCCTGTCAAAAGCACTGTTATTAATGAGACTTGCGAGATCAATCGTTACATCCCCACCAAGAGTAGCCATATCCAGATCTAAACGTTCAAAGTTACTGAGACGCTGTCCAGCAGCTGCACCTATTGCGGCAATAGTACTAAGGTTCAATGTGTCAGTACCATCTCCACCGTCGATAGCATCGCCACTACTTATAGAACCTGCAGCCATCGAGATGATGTCGTCCCCGGCACCACCCGATACAATGTCGGATCCAGTACTAACGGTAATGGTATCGTTTCCGTCACCACCGTTCAGGGTATCGTTACCTGTACCACCGGTAATGATATCGTTACCAGCACCACCGGAGATCGCTGTGCCACTGTTTGAGTCGGCTACCAGAGTGTCAATCGCCGCACTACCGGTAATTGTGGAAGCATCAGTGGCAGCAGCACCCATAGTAAGACCTAGACCAGTTAGACCACTGGCGTCGATAACATCGGCTGTAATTGCACCGGTGGTTGATATAGCGTTAGAACCAATAAAGTTAATCGTGTCGGTTCCGCCTGTGTCGGTTGCAAGAGCAATAGTGCCGAAGTCCTGCGAAGCCGCGTTACCACTACCAGACCCGTTGTATGTAACAGTCTCAAAACCGTTGACGGCAAGGTTAGCTGTAGCAAAAATATCGGTAGCTGCAGCATTATTAGTAATCGTCAGAACATCAGTTGTTGCAGTACCGGTATCAGTTACAGTCAATGATGTTGTAACCGCAGCTCGCAGATCGATTGCTTTTGTACCAGCTTCGTGTGTGATTGTTCTGGCGGTACCTCCAGCATCAAGGCGAACTGTAGTTAAACCCGCCTGGACATTAGCAACCGTCATGTTTGCACCCAGTGCGTCAGTAACTCGAACAGTCTCGAAGTTAGAGACGTTCGTCGAAGCCGAAGTAAGTCCGACAAGGTTTGCAGAAACTCCCGCAAGAGTATCTGTGCCATCACCACCGTCAACAACGTCTGTTATGGCTAAATTAGCACTAAACGTAACTGTATCGTTACCAGCACCACCACTAATAGTTTCAACTAGAGCTGAACCACCAGTAGCAGTAATGGAGTCATTACCAGCACCACCCGTAACGGTAGTTGCGGCGGTGTTGTTGGTGTTTACAGTCAAGCTACCAGTGAATGCAGATGCGTCAATTAGCTCGGCGTCCGCGTCACCAGCTGTGATGGTCAAATCAGAATCACCAAGAATGTTAAGTGTTCCGTAGTTACCAGCAACCGATGCAATTGTGTTCGCGTTTGTTGACGATGTAATCGACAGGGTCTCAATAGAGTTGTCAACCGTGAGTGCACCAGCGCTTACGTTTGCAACGTTAACTGCCGCTGTGTCTGTTGTTCCGGTAACAGCAGAGTTAAGGTAATCCAACGTATGGTTTTGGTTTGTGTTCGTTATCGTAACGGTGGTCGCTGTTGACGGTATGTTGTTCACCGTCATAGCCGCCGTTGAACCAGATGAATTGACGCTTACCACTGAAGGTGAATTGATCAGATCCAACGTCACTGCCGCTGAAGATGAGAACAATACGTTCTCAATATTAGTTAGCGTTGCCGCAACAGTACCTGCCGTATTGAACACTGCAGATAGAGTATCTGTACCAGCACCACCATCCAAACTATCAAGCGTCGTAAGCGTTTGAGTGCCGTTTGTATTCAAGCTTCCGTCAAAGGTATCGGCGTTAGCAGTACCCTGGAAGCCGGCGCCCGTGTTTGCACCGTTTGTCAACGTAAAGGTCTCACCCGTAACTGGGGCGATTGTTACTCCCGACCCTTCTCTAGACTCGCTTTGACCGAAAGCAATGAAGTGGTCTAGCGCAGATGTGAAACTACCCGCAGTTATCGCCGCTTCTACGTCTGGATTGGCAGCTAGGTAGGCAGTAGAGTCGAAGCTGGCATATGTAGATGAGGGCGCACGACTTTCAGTTTCACCATGTTGTTGGAAATGCTCAAACACGTTTCCTATAGCGCCTGAACCGACAGCTTCAAGAACGTCTGAGTTTCTCGTCGCATAATAGGCCGAGTCGAACAGTGCGTTCGGAGACCGTAATTCCTTACCACCGAATAGCGTGAAATGCTGTAGCGCTGAGGTGAAAAAACCCTGCGATATCGATATTGCAACATCCAAGTTGTTTTGCAGGTAAAAGTCTTTATCAAATTGTGCGGCTGATGACATATTTAATTCCTATCCTTAATAAGTTGCTTTTAAAACGTTAAAACAAATCCTTTTCCAAGACCTGTCCTTCACGGCTAGCGACCGCTCTTGAAACAGGCCATAACCTGCTTCAAGAGCTACCGCTCCCTTTACTTTTAGGCGCAAGTGCTCGTTCATAAGACGAATCACTTAGGTACAGTAAATACTATACCCTTAATAATAAGGCAAGACTTTGTTTATTTTTTTTTTCAAAAAAAAATAGACGCCCTAAAAAAAATCCTATTTTAATCGGTATTTATACGCGATTCTTCACGTTCTGTAATATGTTTCGCGTGATCTCGCATAAAAGACGCCGCTGCTTTTGCTCCGAGTAGATCCATTAGAAGTCCAGCATAGCAATTGGCTAATGCACTCAAGATTTCCTGAGGTGACCCCTGCTCCTTAGCTTCTCCCAGCGCCTTTTGCAATGCTGGTTCGATTATTTCAGTTGCTATTAACGCTATCTTTTCACCATCAGACGCTAACGGATCGTCTTTTTCCACGGGCTTTTCTTCTTTTTCCATATAATTTCTCCCTTGCAGAATTGGTTGATGACAGCTTTGACTACTAATCTTCATTTAACCCGCGCACAAGCGCGTCTGTCATTGGTTTTAACAAATACTCCATCGCAGTGCGGTTTCCCGTTTGAATCAAGACTTCAGCCGGCATCCCAGCAGTTAATTTTATATCACCTAACTTTGCTCTTTCCGATTTATCAATTTCAATTCTGCTTCTGAAAAAGGCTTGCCCATTGGTTTGGTTAACTAAAACGTCGCCCGAAACCGATTTTACTTCACCAATTATTTTTGGAGTTGTACGCAAATTCAAAGCAGTTAGGCGAACTTCAGCTTTTTGACCAGTCATAATACTATCGATATGGGTTGGAGATATATCTGCCTCAACAACCAAATCAGCATCTTTGGGGGCTATTTCCATCAACACAGCCCCAGGACTGATAACTCCACCGACTGTATGAACGGTCATTGATTGAATAATTCCCGCAATAGGCGCTCTGATTTCAACTCGTTGCAAAATATCATTGGCCACAACAACCCTTTCCTCTAGGTCTTTTAACTGAGCCTGTATGTCTCGCAAATCCCCAACGACATCTTCTCTGAATCTTTGTTTAACACTTACAATCTGGTTCCGCGCTTCACCTTGCGAATTCTTTAGTCGCGCTATTTGAGCCATGTCATTACCAAAGGCTCCTCGCAGTTCAACGATAGCTCTTTCCATTGCTAGTATTTTAGACCTTGGATAGAACCCTTTCTCATATAGTTCGCGAAGACCTATTATTTCCTCTTCGAATATTTTAAGTTGCTGTAACCTAGATTCCTTCTGGATCTCATAACCACCAATTTCATTATCAAGCTGTTGCACTCTTTGCTGGAGTATTGTGAGATGCCCATTATAAGTTTCCAATCGCGCTTTAAACAGGCTCTGTTCCGCCTCCATAATCTCTAACACTGCCTCGTCAGAAGCAGCCCAGTCGAGCAATTTGCCCTCAAAAGTAATTGTGGTATTCTCTTGGATCTCTGCATTCAGACGCGCTTGTCTCGCCAGTAATTGCGTCATTTGCCCCCTGAACCTTTCAGCGTTAGCATTTGCCTGCAGTGGGTCTAACTTTAATAGCAGTTGATTTTTCTTAACAGTATCTCCGGCTGCAACATGAACGGAGGCCACTATCCCGCCTTCGAAGTGTTGCACTTGTTTCCGTTCACCCTTTACTGATAGCTTAGCCGCAGCAGGGATTGCTTTCGCCAATGGCGCAAACACTGCCCACGTTCCTAGGCCAAAAAATATACTGGAGACTACTATAAATCCAACAGCCCCGGTCCAAAAGCTCGAGGCGTCGGGCCTTTCCTCATTTTGTTTATCGGTATGATCCGTCACTTGCTCCACGGGATGATCCTTAAAAATTAAACGTTAACAGTAAAATTAGTTATTAGCTGGCGACGGCACTTGGGAACCAGACCCTTTCCCACTCAACTCATTTAGAATCTCATCGCGGGGTCCGCGTTTGATCAGTTGCCCCCCCTTGAACACAGCCACTGTATCTGCGGCCATTAAGAGTGCCGGTTTATGGCTAACAACAATGATGGTAACGCCCTCCCGCTTTGCCTGAATAATCGAGTTAATAAGGGCTTTTTCACCCTCTGTGTCGAGGCTCGCATTGGGTTCATCAAGCACTATTATCTTTGGATCTCCAAAAAGAGCCCTAGCTAACGCAATACGCTGTCGTTGGCCACCCGACAAGGCCACACCGCCGGGCCCAATTTGTGTATTGTAACCTTCCTCCATTTGAAGAATCATCTCATGAACGCCCGCCTTCTGCGCTGCTTGAATGATAACGTTAGAATCGACTTCTTCGAATCGAGCGATGTTTTCAGCTATAGACCCATTAAACAATTCCACATCCTGAGGCATATATCCTATATAGGGACCCAACACGGTAGGGTCCCACTGGCTGATATCAGCATCGTCTATCCTTACTGTTCCCCGTACGGGCCTCCAAACACCAACGATGGTTCTTAATAGCGATGACTTGCCACATCCACTTGGCCCTACAAAGCCTGTTACTGTTCCGGGGTTTAGTTCCATGCTGACATTGTTTAAAATGACCGTCTTGCTTCCGGGCGGCGCTGCAAAAATGTTTTCTAGTTTGATGTGGCCCTCCGGATTAGGGAGTTGCATAAATTTATTTTCTGCCGGATTTACCTCGATTAACTCCTTTAATCGTCGATAAGCTCCGCGTGCGACAACAAAGCTCCTCCATTGGGCTACCATGGAATCTACTGGCGCTAGCGCCCTACCCATTACGATTGATGCTGCGATCATCATACCCGGAGAGATGATATCTTGAATTGCCAAGTAAGCTCCGGTCGCAAGGACTACGGTTTGTAGGATCATTCTCAAAGAGCGTGAGGAGCAAATAAAAATCGTCCCCGTGTCAGTTGCCGTTGTAAGGCTTCTCAGAGAGTTATTGCGCCGTAAATCCCACCTTTGTTTAATCCCTGGAAGCATGCCCAGTGCTTTGGTAACCTCGGCGTTTCTGAGACTAATTGCGACCTCGTTCGTTGCCTCTATATGAAGATTGCTTCCCTTCGCAACTTCCTTATTAGTTGCTATTTCGTTGAAAATAGCTAAGACACAGATCACCAGAGCCCCTCCCAGCGATATAAAGCCAAAGATAGGATGGAAAAGAAAACCAACCGCTATAAATATTGGCACCCACGGAGCATCACAAATTGCGATAATAGCAGCCCCGCTGATAAATTGTCGCAATGCATCCATGTCGCGAAAAGCCTGTACACTGGATCCTTGAGGTTGAATAAGCGCATTATTAAAAGCTATTTTGAACAAGCGGTCACCGAGAACTTCCTCAAAGGCCAATCCCGCCCTAACCAGCAATCTATTTCGGATCCCATCCAATATACCGTAAATCATTAAAAGCCCAACAGCTAAGCCAGTTAAGACTATTAAAGTGACTTCGCTTCGGCTGACCAACACTCGGTCGTACATTTGCAACATATGTAACGGGGTAACAAAAAAAAGTAGATTTATGAAAAGACTGAAAAACATTACTAAGGCCAGTCGGGGCATACATACTTTGATGCTGTCATTTAATGGGTTATTTTTATTTGTCCACATTACACGATGTCCACGCCTGACTTATAGGTTTGACCAAACATAGGGATTACGTGGCGCTACCACAAGATCTGCTTAGTGAAAATTGAGGCCAAATAAATTTGCTTGTCTCTGCTTTATCAAATATTTCCACTGATAAAGAGACCACTAAAGGATCTCGTAGTCACTGCTATGACCCAGAACATCAATCAATTTTAGGCTTCCTACGTCACTGAAATTAAGCATTAGGTCCGTCCCATTCTCTACAACGGCTTCTATTTTATCGAGCGTCGATGGCTCCATGAGTAGCCACAATAAGTCTTTTCCTAGTTCAAATTCAGCAACTTTCGCAGTACCGCCACTATAAAAAACGATATCGATCGCATTCGTAAGAGTTAAAGTATCCAAACCTAGCGCGGAAACATTATGACCCACCATTTCAAGACCTGCCATCGGCACCTGCGTACTTTGCTGGTCTGAGACTGATGTCACGTTAGGTTGCGCTTCATAAATAATTTCAAAATCTATTTGTTTAGAAAAAAGCAGATCGTCGATCCCCATGAAAAAAGATGACGATTCTTTTGCCGCATCTTCAAATAAAATTTCGTCATTTGGCTTCTCTAGGTCTAGAACCACCAAATTTCCTACAACACCAAAGGCTAACCCAAGACCTGTTGAGGCCGGCAACTTTTCATTATTTCCTCCGCCAACAAGTTTCTCAAATGTATCATATACAGTTTGTACAATATCTGAAAAATGATCCGCAAGACCTTCAAGGCCACTTAACACCAAATCAGTTGATGGCTGGTCTGCAATAAAACTCAGCTCGGAGGCAAAATTAGGGATCCCCCTGTTGATACTAGAAACATAAGATAGAGGATCTGTAACATCTGGTACTAGCACCCCATCGGACCCAATGCCATTTATCAAATGTGCTCCAGGTTCAGAAAGTATAATCTCAGAGACGGTATCTAACTCCAAAGTGTTATCTTCCACTGTCATAACAGTCTTTTTCAAGTCGACCAAGGTGTCAAAATCTTGCTTCTTGGCCAGCGTCCCCCCCTCGATCCCTACCTCAGAATGCGGCAAGCTCAAGAAATATCCATATTGATCGAAAGGCGAAGTTGGTAACGCCCCAACCAACTTGTCTTTAGGATCATACGGACTAATTATGGCATCCCATGAGTTTTCTAAATAACCGGCTGTCAAACTAATTTGGCCCTCAAACGCAGTTGTCTCTATCGGAAACAGCGCTGCCCCGAGAGTGCTAACATTGTATCCCATCGCTTTCAAATCGTTTACGATAGCCCTTGTGGTCTCTTCTTTTAAATTGGATATTTTGGAATTCGTAACAAGCTTTTCTATCCCAACTGTTTCTCCAACAAGTACTTCCATGACATCATTAATGCCCTGTGCCTTAACACCATCAACTGACAGGAGCACTGCTGCTGCAACAAATGCAACAAGCGCAGCACTGGGATGTAACAGCAGCCTATTTGAACCATTTCCTTTAGGGAGAAGAACGGGATGAGATAGTAACATTGCGTCGACGATGGCTCGAATGTCTCCACCTTTATAAATCTCTTGGCTCAGGGAGCTTACAGCTACAATCTGCGCATCTATACGAGCAAAGTGGGCAACAACTTCCCCAGTATTTGGCTGGATAAAAACAAACCAAGGATCCCCTTCATCTGTTTTGCCATTATCGGTATCTACTGCGAGCCCGGCCTTGGACAAAACGTCTACAATGCGATAAAACTCAGCGATCTCTTGGCTCGACCAACCGAGTTGAAAATTCGCATTACCGGGCTGCTTAGGGAACAACATTACTGGCACGAATTTCGACCTTCCATTGCGATTTCTTATTCGAACTTTTCGATGAAATTACTCTCGTTCATCTCCAAAAACAAGCTCATATGTCCGAGGGTCGTAATAACGCATTAGCGTAATAGCAAACTCTTTTGGATCTACCTCCAGCGCTATAGCCCAATCCCGAATATTCTCGGAAGGGATTCTTCCTCTACCAGATTCAATTTGAGAGATAAAAGTATAGTATTCCATATTAACTCGCTCCGCGAGTACTCTCTGCGAAAGCCCAATAGCAACCCTGAGTTCACGAAGCCATTTACCTGCCTCTTTTCTTAATTCAGCCGAGTCATTACGAGCGCCGGCCTTCTTTTCGCTCGCTTCCATTGCCATACGTCAGTCTCCCAACAATCTACATAAGTTTTTTTGTCAAGAAGTTACTATACTTTATTTCAACAAAAATGTCCAGCTCTAACTTGGCAAGTTCAGGGTTTTAATCAATGTAAAGGTTGCGAAAAAGCTGTCGAGCCGCGCTGATATACGATGTCTAATTTCAAGTTAGTAATAGAACAATAATCAGATAATTTCATATCTCATAGTATCATCTCAGGAAACGCATAAAACGCCTCCCCTTCAAACCTGAAAAGACTATTTTGCATAAGAGTATTTTTTTCTGGCCCATCGGTGGTGAATAAATGGCCTCCTTGCTCTAAGTTGAAAAAACGATATACCGGTATTGTTGATGAACTTTGATTTTCAAAAGCTCTGAAGCTTTCTCCTTCGAACAAAAAATTATCTGAGGCCTGCAAAACCTGCATCTCCCCTGAAAATGCGGTTAGTAAGTGTGACCCCAGCTCTATATTTAGGAACCGATAAACTGCCACAGAACCTATTATATCTTCCGCTGTTCGGGGCATTACCTGAAAAACCACTCCCTCAGATCTGAAAGATTTGATATTTTCAACACTCTCCCGTTCGACGATATCCGGGGTAAAAAAATGCCCCCCCACTTCAGTATTAAAAAATCTATTTAATTCTATTTTGGGGATACTGTTCGCCCCATAAAGCGTCTCTATCGCCTGTATATCATCGTCTTGTAAAGGTTTCGGAATTCCTGAGTAAGTTTCCGCCAATACTGCGTTTGGATCGCTTGAGTGATCCAAACCAATCGCATGTCCTATCTCATGAAGCGCTGTGTAAGAGAAGTCTATCTCATCTTCAGGTGCATTTCCCAAAACAAACCAATCCTCGTTCACGTCAAATGCCACGGTAACTCCCCTTAACGGACCTTCGGCTGGCACCGTCGTACGGCCCAAGGTTCCTAGCGGACCATCAAAAATGCTCCAACCAAATCTTATGCCAACATCACTCGAATCCGGGACTAAAACAAAACGGATATCAGCAGTATTTTCCCATTCCGCAAGGGCATCAGTTATTTCATTCTGAAAAACAGGATTCACAATAAACGCGTCGAAAAAACCGAACTGTTGCATATAGTTATCCGAGGCAAAACTGTAAGTAACAATTTCCCCGGGTGTCCCAACACCTTGGTCTTGCCCCCATTTATTTCCTAATAATTGAAAATCGTAGCTGATCCCAACCATTTTTACCCCAAACATGAGACGTAATTAGTGAAATTTTAATAACATTGCGATAATTCGACCAATCAAGTTCGAAACAAATTCTTCACCGCGAACGAAATGCTAGAAGCTTGCAGATAACATCAATAGCAAAAAGAACAAACCGCACACTTCTCCGCCCCAGAGTCTGCTCACAAAACGATAGTTTATCTTTGAAAGAGGCAATCTCCAAGTTATTAGAATGGATAATAGTGTCTCGATGGTTAATGTCGGTTTGTAATTTTTTAGTAACTTCAGACATGTTTTTTAAGGCATCACTTAACATTTTAACCTGTGGCATATAAGGCGCTGTGAAATTTTCAATATCAAGTCTAGGTATAGAGGCCAGTAATTTTTCTTGTGGTTCAGTCTCTTCTGAAGCAACTTTTTTGAGGCAGACAAAAAACTCTATGTCATTTAAATCAGTATTTTTAAAGCAACTCACTTGCACCCGTAAAAGTCCGCTTTTTATTAAGTGTTCCAAAATAGTTAAAAAACTCGCCGGCGTGAAAATACTAACGTGAACATCCTGATAACGTTGGCTTTTGTGGACTTCCTTTGCAATACGCAATGCATCAGAAGCAGGCGTCAAGGGGATAAGATCTGCGTCGCATAACACCCCAGACCAGACTTTAGCAGTATCAACCATCACTGCGCTGGCATAATGATCATAAACATCGGCAGCTGATGGTTTACTCTTTTCTTGCAGGTAAGATTGGAGCATCATACCAAAAGTAGTAACTGGTCTTTGATAATCGAATGTAAATCGTTTATCGGGGAGAACTAAAAAAAGAAATCCGCCGGGCTGAAGTGCAGCAAAGACCATTTGCATCCAAGCTATTGGGTTTGGGACATGCTCAAAAACATGCGAAGCAACAATATAATCAAATTTTGAACCACAAACGGCTTCGCTTAGATTGCCCGAATTATCTATAAAGTCGACTCCAACTATCTTGGCAATGTCTACTGAGGGGTCATCTTTATACTTTTGCTTGAGACCCTCAGTAGATAAATGATCAAGAAAAAAATTATTTTTCTTATCTGAGGTTTCGTTTTGCCCGAGTAAAGGTCTATCCAAAGCCCCTATTTCTAATCCCACCAAGCCCTCTTCTACTATCAGTTTTTCGAGGAAAGTTTTTCGCTTTTCATACATATTGCTTCAATCAATTTTGGTTTCGCTAGGGTTTATCCCACGGCCAGAATTGGCCTCTGTTAGGATTGATAGAAAAGCCGTGGTCAAGCGATAGGTTGGGATTATAACCCGGGTCATCCTTAATATTTATCGACCATTTCTTTTTCATGTAAATAACTTCTTTCTCGAATCTTTTTGCTTTTTCAGAATCTGTGTCAGGGCCACGTGACAGAGACTCATGATGATACAATTCACAATACGGAGTAAAAAGATTCCGATACCCTGCCTCTATTAAGCGTAAACAAAAATCAACGTCGTTAAATGCAACCTTGAGGTTAGTCTCGTCCAGCCCGCCAACCTCTAGAAACAGTTCTTTTCTCACTGCTAGTGCCGCCGCGGTTACAGCTGAAAAGTTTCTTATCAGCCTACTGCCGCCAAATGGACCAATGCCAGATCTATTCATACGTGGATTAGCATAGCCCGCTACCCCACCAATGCCGATAACGATGCCATCGTGTTGAACGTGATCATCACCATAATATAAACGACCTCCAACTGCCCCTATTTCTGGGCGAATTGCATGCGATACCAATTCATCCAACCAATACGGATCAATTACTTCTATATCATTGTTTAAAAGGACCACCACTGAACCAGATGCCCGACTTACTGCAAAATTGTTTATAGCCGAGTAATTGAATTCGCCAGCAAACGGTAACACCTTGATTGATCTTGAAGTAAGGCTTTTAAAGTAATCGTGGCTCTCTGACTCTATGCTGTCATTATCAACAATAATAATTTCTAATTTCTTGTAATTAGTTTTGTTTAAAATCCCATCAATACATACCTTTACTAATTCGATGCGATCCCGAGTAGGTATTATGATGGAGACTAACGGATGAGGTTTAGGGAGCAAATACTTCACCCGATGATAAAGCCCAATTCCAGATTCTTCTTCAACTGCTTGGATGCCTCGTCTTTTAATCGCATCATGAAGAGCTAAACAAGCTTTGTCATGCGCGTAACTCTTCTGATCACTGGCCAGAGCAGTAGACCCCTTTACAGTCCTCCAATGATAAAGGACTAGAGGAATTCGCGTTATGCGATCTGTCAATTCTGTAAACCTAAGAACTAAATCATAATCCTGAGCTCCTTCATAACCCTCTCTCATTCCATTTATCTTTTCAATTATTGACCGCCTAAAAACCGCTAAGTGGCATATATAGTTCTGCGATAATAATAAATCGGGATTCCAATTTGGTTTGAAATGAGGCTCACTACGAACACCCCACGCATCGATTTTGTCCTCATCTGTATAGATTAAATCGAGAGACCTATCATTATTTAGGTAGGCTATAACAGCTGCCAACGCATCTGGATGAAGGAGATCATCATGATCCAAAAATGTTACAAATTCACCATCCGCCATCTCAATAGCTGAGTTAGATGCTGCCGAAATATGACCATTTTCTGAACGGAAGACAACTTGAATCCGCTCGTCGAGCTCTAGTTCCTCAAGCCATTTTCGTAACTTGTGGTCAGCAGAACAGTCATCTGCTATGCACAATTGCCAATTTTGATAACTCTGATTTTTTACTGATGCAACTGCCAAGGAGAGGAATTCGAGGTCTGAGTTATAGGTTGGTAAAATGATAGAAACAAGTGGTTTATAATCAAGTCCTTCAATCCAATTTCCTACATAATTATGTTTTTTCTGGGTGTCAAAGTTTTCTAGCCAAAGCTCATAGCTGGATATGCCAATTCTCTGATCAGGCCAAAATTTTTCGAAGATGCCATTGAAGTCGCCGCGAATACCCAGAATCACAAAGCGTGTAAAGAGCTTCAAAGCTGGAATAATGCCAGCCCCAACCCGCCATCGATATCTCAATAATCCCGCTAATGCTGCGATTTTGCTGATTTTTTTAAAGCTTAAATCAACAGGCTTACTGTAAACTATCTCTACAGTGTAACTACCCTCACCGGCGTCATTTTTAAACAACCAACTACGGTTATTGCTAGTGACGTTCACGGGTAGCAATGGGACCGAAATAACAGATCCCTCTTTGAAAAACTTCAGTTTCACTACGATGTCATTATTTTTTTGAAGTTTTGCAGAGAAAGCGCCCCAACTCCCTATATCAGAGCTTTTACAATTGAGGATTAATGCATTTTTTCCCTCCACAACTAAATTAGGTACGATAGGACTTACCCAATTTAATATCTTTTTTAGTCCTCGAAATGGTGCCACTAATTTCCAATAAATTGATGAATGGAGTTTTTTTACGAGACCCTCATAATATGTTCTGGCCTCTCGCTCGACCTGCAAACTAGATTCCAAATTCTCGATGTGAACTTGACTAGCACAAGACAATTCTTCAAGTTTCGCAATCTCACTCTGCATTTTCTCCTGATTTGACGTTAGCGCTGCAAGTTCAGATCTTTGAATATTTCTTTGGTGTACTACCCTTGAGTAATGAAGATCGTCAAATTTCTTATTACCAAAAAGCGCTTGAATATCTGTTTTACTATTTTTATGACCACGCCTAAAAAGCATAGCGTAGGGTGTTAGAAATTTAGCATCAAAAGCCAGTACTGGTTCAAAACCGAAAGCTGCAAATTTCTTCACCCAATATAAAGGTGGTTGAACGTTAAAATGTGTAGGGTCATCAAAATCATCTGGGATCGACGCTATTATTACTTGATCAGAGGCATTGCACATATTCTTTATGGCAATATCGCAATCCTTTTCCTCAATATGTTCAATCACCTCTATACACACAATCAAGTCATATCGACGTCTCAGTGGTTTTAATATAGACCCAACACCTAGAAAATCTTTCAGATCTGGTCGAGCCTGGCTTATAGCGTAATCAGAGATATCTATACCATATGCCTCGATACCACGATCCCTGAGTGTTTCTACCAAGATGCCATAAGCGCAGCCGACGTCCAAAACGGTTTTAGGCTCTAATTTTGAGATGATGTTGTCGCTAATAGAACCAAAAAATTCGAACCAAGGTTGGGTTCTGCTATATTCTCTCCCGTTATACTCCTCGTAATAATTTTGATCGTATAAATTAGGGTTCGAAGCTTTATCGCTGTTTGCGCCCGTAGTAGACAAGCTACCTCCTAAAAGAAAAAAGTGACAGACCGACAATCTTAACGATTACTGGAAATTTCATAACAAAGAGTTTTAAGCTTCGATAAACTAACATTAACAATTATCCACACACTATTAATTTCAAAGACTGTGGTTACGCAACACAAAATTCGATATACTAACTAAATAAATCCTACTTTGGGTTGTTGCGCCAGTTTAGGGGCATCTTGCCGAAATGTCTCAGCCCGAAATTGCGTAAGGTTACAGCTTTTTGGTTTTTCAGGAACCAAGAGTGGTTTTCAATCAAAATTTAACATATTTTCCGAAAAATACGTTTCTACGGCACCAGAAGCTTCCTCTCCTGAAAGCAAGTTTCCTTCAGAGAATATTTTCTTATTCATACGTTTTTGATTTTTAAAACAATGAAGGTTCCACAAATTCCTAATGGATGGGATGGAAAAAAGATTCGCATATATGTAATCAAAAGCACCTTCTTGATACAACTTTTCTATTTCAACAGAAGTCATACTATCGAGTTTTGTTTTATTGATCTTATAAAAACCTTTTAAATCGATAGACCCCTCAAGGTTTGATAACTTAAACTCCATCACTTCAAAAAGATCAAAGTCCGTCAGCAACGATAATACTCTCTTTTCTTTCTTTTGTTCGTTATGCGCTTTGGTAATAGATAGAATCCTCCTGTTTAACATTTCCGTTGGATTCCCTGTTATATCAAAAAACGCTTCTCCTTGATGGTTATCAACAATCGCATCACTAGAATCATCTATTATTAACGTGGCCATTTCTTCAGCTGAATGAACCGCGGCTAATGGATAGGAGCTTAAGAAAGATGGGCAAAAATCTCCTGTCCAGACGCCTAATTCATCGATAAATAAATTTTTATTTCTCTCTATTCCCATCAACCCACAAAATATAAATCCTGGCTCCCCCTTAACAAAAAGAAGGGGTATTTGCGAGACTAGAGAAGCGAACTCGAATTTATAAATTGGCACCGCTATGGTCGTCTTATAGGGCGATAAATCTTGTTTTTGAGACAAGCCTTTGTCTTTGAATTTATTCTTTGAAAAGGGCACCCATGCCATAATTCGTTCATCCTAGCTTAAGGAAAAAATTGTTCTACTTATGTGTGGCCGTTATACAACATCTATAACACGTATGTACAAAAAGAGATATTTTTAGACTCTATAAACCTCGTGAGGGTTCACTCTATAAATCAATCCCAATGTTGTTATCCGCTCCAGTCAAAATTAAATTCTTTCATTTGTTCGTATTCAAAAATTTCTCTGCCTATTTTTTGAAGTTCCGTTGTTTCATTTGAAACAATTGAAAATTGTTTTTGCAAAATCGAAAAGTTGGTTAACGAATAGAAATGTGCGAAGATCATATCCAACGCTCTGTTTTTTTGTAATTGGTTAAGATGGACAGCAGTGAGTTGCCTGAATTGTTCTTCGTCAATGCTCAAAAGACCTGACATATTCTTTTTTTTCGTTTTCACAGAATAACTAATTGGATATTTCTTTAGTAAATCCAGCTTGTTAATTAATTGACAGGCTCTATCCGTATACGTTTTACCGGACTCTATTTTCTTTAACAACTCCAATCTACTCTTGAGTAAATTTGATTCCGCTCCATTGTCTAGGAACAAGCGGACCCCTTCTGTTTCTGAGACCAAGTGGTCTTTTTTGATCAATACAACATGCTTACCGTTAGATAATTTCAATAACTTGAAAGGATAAGACTGTAAAGCCAATGGAACATATCTACCGAGCCACTTACCGTCTTTTCCGAGATATAGATTTTGCCCAGTTTCAAGTCCTAAAAATCCAACTAGAAAAATTTTTTCTTCTACTCTCTTAAATAGAATCGGTATTGCTGACACGCTATTCAACAAGTCCCAAAAGGATAATCGCACGAGGTTAATAGTACGGGCAAATTTGAAATTCTCAGGAAGTTTTAAAGCAAGGTTAGCATGTTCCGTTTTTGACAAAGGGATCCATTGACCATCATTTTTATCCAACATATCTGCACAGTAAAAGGTTATACAAAACAATTCTATTTTGGTGTTAGTTCAAGAATACTCCAAGTCGAACCCAATTTTCTACAAATATCCGTCCTAGCTAGATGATCACTGGAAAGGGCCCAGCTACATCTCTAGCATTTCGAACTCCATTGAGAACAAAACTAGCATACTTTGGACTTTACCATTGTGACTTTAAAATAAAAGCGATAATCCCATCTAACTTATCAAAATAGATACTTCGAGAAAGTTACCTTGATAGCATAGGCGTTTATATTATCGAAAGTTAAATGACCAAAAGCTACAGAGATTGTCTGGTTGAAATAAATCAAAACCCAGTGTTATAAAGTCATTATGGAAGTAACGATTGACGAAGCGCTTCGGCGGGGCATACATGCCCAGAATGAAGGTCGTTTTCAGGAAGCTGAGCGAATTTATAGG
>MDTB01118816.1_pt1 | contig 22040 bp, 23 predicted proteins | sample 811161 | NCBI WGS metagenome assembly MDTB01 (sample SAMN05326650, study PRJNA326480) | marine metagenome | isolation source: seawater | place: Mediterranean Sea | collected 2009 | reverse complement strand
TCTATCATTAAAAGTACAAATCATTTCTCCTACAAAATGTTCTGCATCCGCATTTGAGCCACCATTACCTGCTACAAAAATTTTTGAATTTTTTTTATGTGTGAACTTAATTAGTTCTGCAAGCTTAATTATTTTCTTATTAAATGTCTTGTTTTTAGAAATGGCCTTAGAAGTTTCATGAAAATGATGACTTATCAGATTATTGAGTTTTTCTATTTTCATAAAAATTAAGATAATTTGATTTTTTTTTTACATGCTATATCATTCATTTATTTTCAAATAAACATTTATTACAGTGAATTCAATATTTATTGGAACTAGAATTGAGGCTTTACAAAAGGTTGAAGAATTAACATCTGTAATAGAAATCATTACAGTAAAAGATAGCTTCGTTCATAAAGCAAGAGCTAATTCAAAATTGGTCAATAAAGATAATAAACAAGATATAAATAAACTCATTTATAATTCAAAAGCTGAGCTAGTCATAAGCGCAGGGTATCCCTTTATATTGCCATCTGAAGTTTTAAAAACAAATAAAATTTTTATAAACTCTCATCCTAGCATTTTGCCATTCTACAAAGGTCGAAAATGCATTAAAAGGGCGTATGAAAATAATGAAAGTATTTATGGTTGTACTTTGCATCACATGAATGAACTCGTTGACAGTGGAAAAATAATATATCAAATGAAGAAATCCTTGAAAAATTATTCTTTAGATAAGATTTATCAATATTTATTTTCAAAGTGTGAGGCTCACGTAATTGAAAAAGGTTTAAAGATGATATTAAATAAAGTATAGGATATATCAATTAAGTAAAATGATTTAATTCCTAATTAAAAGTTTAAATATAGTTTTAATTTTATTTTTATGAAAAATGTAGAATTTTGTTCCAAATGTGTTGAATCATCAGAAAGATTTATAGGTTCTGTAACATTTGCTGATCAAAAAAAAGATAAAAAAACTGTAACCAATTTTGAAGGAAATGTGTGTTCAGGTTGTAAATATTATGAATATAAAAAAACAATTAATTGGGAGGAAAGAGAAAAAGAGCTAAAAGATTTACTTGATCGTTATAGAAAAAATGATGGATCTTACGACATCCTCATACCAGGAAGTGGCGGGAAAGACTCTCGTTTTGTCACTCATATCTTAAAAGAAAAATATAATATGAACCCTTTAACGTGTACATGGGCACCACATATGTATACCGATGTTGGATGGAGAAATTTTCAATCATGGATCAATAATGGTTTTGACAATATACTCTTCACACCTAATGGAAAAATTCACAGAAAGCTTACACGCTTAAGTTTTGAAAATTTGCTTCACCCATTTCAACCATTTGCTATTGGCCAATCTTGCTATCCAATCAAAGTTGCATTACAAAGAAATATAAAATTAATTATGTACGGTGATAGCCAAGCAGAGGTTGGTGTGGGTGGTAATCTTTTTTCATTTAATGACAAACAAAGACATCCTTTGCTATTCACTTATAAAGATGAAAAAGAGTTATTTTTTGGTGGATACTCAATCAATGAACTTGAAAAATTTGGAATAAAAAAAGTAGATTTGATTCCTTATATGCCTATTAAAGCAGAAGAATTGGAAAAGAAGGAACTTCACGTAGCAAAGTTACCTTATTATTTAAATTATAATCCCCAATCAAACTTTTACTATGCAATGGAACATACGGGTTTTGAAGTAAACCCGATGGGACGAACAGAGGGGACTTACACTAAGTATCAAAGTTTAGATGATAAAATTGATGGTCTACATTTTTATACTTGGTTTATTAAAACAGGTAGAGGAAGAGCTACAGAAGATGCAGCTTTAGAAGTTAGAAATGAAATTATAACTAGAGAGGAAGCTGTTTCCTTGGTAAAAAAATATGATGGTGAATTTCCTCAAATTTATTTCAAGGAAATACTTAATTATCTAGATTTAAATGAAAAAAAATTTTTTGAAATTATAGATAAATTTAGACCCCAACATTTATGGAAAAAAGAGTCCGGCAAATGGGAGCTTTTACAGGCTGTATGGAAAAATAAGTGAGGCCTACGAGATTAATTTCCAGACTAGATATTAAGGGTGATGATGTAATAAAAAGCATTAATCTAGAAGGTCTAAAAAAAGTGGGAAAACCAAACGAATTGTCAAAAAAATACTATGAAGGAGGTATTGATGAAATTTTGATGATTGATACTGTTGCAACTTTGTATGGAAGAAACAATTTGCAAGAAATAATCAAGAAAGCCACTGAAAGTATCTTTGTGCCCATCACTGTTGGGGGTGGGATCAGATCTTTAGAGGATGCTGAAAAAATGTTTAAATCTGGTGCCGACAAAATTGCAATCAATTCACAAGTAGTTAAAAACCCAAACTTTTTAAAAGAACTAAAAAATATTTATGGAAGCCAAGCTATAGTTGTTTCTATGGAGACAAAAAAAATAAATAATCATTATGAAGTTTATATTACCAATGGAAGAGACAGAACAAACATTAACCTTTCAGATTGGATAAAAAAATGTCAAGATTTTGGGGCTGGGGAAATACTTCTCACATCTATAGACAAAGAAGGCACAGGAAAAGGTCTTGATTTAGAACTTTTAAAGTTAATCCAAAATATCGTTGAAATACCAATTATTTTTAGTGGTGGGATTGGTAATATGAAACATATTGTAGAAGCTTTGAAATTTAAAAATTTAGACGCTTTAGCAATTGCTAAAGTACTCCATTACGATCAACTAAATATAAATGAAATAAAAAAAATAATTAATGAAAATAAAAATAATTGATACTGGTAATGCTAATTTTTTAAGCTTGTATAGAGCCATCAAATTATTTGAAAGCAATGTAGAAATTTCATCAAACCCTAAGGAAATATTAAAAGCAGATAAGATTTTTTTACCTGGTGTTGGGGCATTTAAAAATTGCATCAATAATTTAAAGCTCAAAGGAATTTTTGATACACTAAAGAAAATTGACAAGGAACAAATTCCAATAATGGGAATTTGTTTAGGAATGCAAATTTTATTCGATAATAGCAATGAATTCGGAGAAACAGAAGGTCTTGGTCTTATAAAGGGTGATATTAGAAATCTAAATAGCATTAATTCAGAAAAAACATTTAAGATTCCAAGCATCGGTTGGATTGAAACAATTTCTAATAACAACTTCAAAAAAATTTCAAATATAGTAGAAAATAAGTTTTATTTCATTCATTCATATTATGCAGTTAATATAGATGAAAAGAATTTGGTTTCTTATTACTCTCTTAACAAAAATAAGGTCCCTGCAATAGTAAAAAAAAATAATATTATTGGTTGTCAATTTCATCCTGAAAAAAGTTCAAAACAAGGACTTAATATCATTGAAAATTTTTTAAGAGATAAACTATAAGTTTATGAAAAAATTTTATATTTTTACATCATTAGAACTAGACCAAAGAAATTTTGAAAGATTTGATATTAAGATTTTATTGAATTTTTTTGACAAAATCGAGATATTTTATATCAATCAAGACTACAGTTTCGTATTAGATAATATTTTTATTAATAAAAAAATAAAGATACATAAAATAAATAATATTTTTCAAATTATAAAATTACATAAAGTTAAAAAAAACTCTACATATATTGATATTTTAATACCTGGTTTTAACACTATTATTTGTAAAACAATTTTATACATTAAAAAATGTAAAGGTATTATTTACCAATTAGGTAATATTCCTATTTATAAAAAAAAAGTAAGAGAAAATCCTAATTTCACTTTTAGAAAAGTAATAAAATTTTTTAATACTAGAATATTTTACTTTTTAAATAATCAATTTTTTAAAAAAAAAAAATATTTATTTATGTGCCGGAAATAAAATACAAAATCAATATAAGAATTATAAATTCATCAAAGCACACTCATTTGACTATAATGAAAAAATAAAACACAATAAAAAATTGGTAAATAAAAAAAAATTTTTTTTATATTTAGATCAATATGAACATGATCATCCTGATTATAATTTTTATGGAGTAAGAAAAATTAATGCAGAAAATTTTTATAACTCTCTAAATATTTTTTTTGATAAATTAGAGCAAAAATTCAAAAAAAAAATAATTATTGCTGCTCATCCAAGATCGAAAAATCACTCATATTTTAAGGGTAGAAAAATGATTTATAGCAAAACTAATGAGTTAACTAAAAATTGTTATGCTACAATTTCTCATGACAGTACTGCAATTTCTTATTCGATTATCTACAAAAAACCGATTATTTTTATTATTAACGATGAGATGATGCGTGTTGATAAGTATAAAGAAAATAAAATCAAAGTCTTTACCAAAGAGTTGGGGTCTTCTTTAATTAATATAGATAAAATAAAAAATTTCCAAAGTTTAAATAATATTTTGAGAAAAATAAATAAAAAGAATTACAATGATTATTATTTAAATTATATCAATAATCTCAAATCAAATAAAAAGAAAATTGGAGATATAATTTGCGATATATATTCTGGTAAATTATCTAATTAAATAATTTCCAAAATTATCTTTTGTTTTTTTATAATTTTTTTTCTTTAAATGATTAATTATTTCCTTTATTCCGTATTCAACTCCATAATTAATCTTAATCTTAAGTCTATTATTAAGTTTTTTAAAATTAACTTTATAATTTCTTAAATCTTTTGTTTTTTTATAATTAAACTCTATTTTTCCCTTTGGGAAAAATTTCTTCAAAGTTTTAACTAATTTCATTTTTGAATAATTATTTTTATTATCGCCACAATTAAAAATTTGATTTTTAAATATTTTGGGATCAGAATTAATAATTTTAATAATTATTTGAGAAAAATCTTTCACATGACAGTATGGTCTCCAAGTATAAGGATCGTATACCAAAAGCGTTTTATCCTCATAAAGAGTTTTTGTAAATTCATTGACTGTTAAATCAAACCTCATTCTTTCAGAATGACCAAAAGCAGTAGCAAACCTCAATATTGTTGAGTTGATTTTGCTTTTAAAAAAAACTCTTCCAATAAAGTTTTCTATTGAAACTTTATCTTTCGCATATAATGAAACTGGTTTTAGTTTAGATTTCTCATTAACGATAACATTATTTTTTGATATTCCATAATTTGAACATGTTGAAACAAAAATTAAATTATTAACTTTAAGTTTTTTTAATTGAAATAATGTTTTTTTTAAATCAGTATTATTTATTTTTTTTGAAAGTTTAGAATATTTTTTTGTAATAGGATCACCAACCAACCCAGACAAAATAATTGCTGTGTCAATTTCATTTTTAAGATGCTTAAGTTTATTAATTGTTGTCTGATCTTTTTTTAAAAAGATAAAATTCTTTTTCTTAATTTTAGGTTTTTTATGACCATAGATCAGATTATCAATTACGATTACTTTATAATTTTTTTTTATTAGATCTTTGGATAAAATTGAACCAATATATCCTGCTCCACCAATAATTAAAATTGTTTTCATTTAAATAAGTTTGCACTACTTGGTAAACAAATTGTGTTGCTATAAAGTTTCATTGTATTTTTCATTTCAGATTTTTGATAATTTTTAAGGTGAGGCAGTAAATGCATTGGTCTCCATACGGCTCTACAAAAAAATCTTTTTTTTACTAAAAAATTTAATAGTTTATTTTTGTTCTTTTTATACTTATCTTTTATTCTTAATAAATTAATCCAATTGTTTAACTCAACATCTCTATTGGGATTAACAATTTCACAATATTTATTATTGTAAAAGGCATCTTTATAGTTATCGGCAACTCTTTTTTTTAACTTTAATATTTTATCTAATTTTTTTATTTGAGATAATCCTAAAGAAGCATTTAAATTATTCATACGATAATTCCATCCAACTTCGTCATGTATAAATTCATATTGGTGATCTTTTTTTGAAATTGATATTAAGTGTTTTGCTTTCAAATAGATTTTTTTTTCATTAGTAATAATGGCCCCTCCAGAACCTGAAGTTATTGTTTTATTTCCATTGAAACTAAGCACACCGATTTTTCCAAAAGTTCCTGTTAGTTTATTTTTATATTTTGAACCTAAGGAGTCCGCCGCATCTTCGATAACAGCTAAGCTATATTTTTTTGCAATTTTCATTATTTCTTTCATATTTGATGGTATTCCAAATACGTGAACTGGCATAATTGCAATAAGTTTTTTTTTTGTTTTTTTGTTAAACAATGCATTTCCCTTTTTAATAAAATTTTTTTTTATTTCGTTAATTATAGTTTTTGGATTTATTCCATAATCGTATTCATTAACATCAATAAAATATGGATCTGCTTTATTGTAAATTACCGAATTAGCAGATGCTACATAAGTTAAACTTGGCATCATAATTTCCGTTTTTTCATTAGCACCTAATAACTTTAATGAAATGTGTAATGCAGACGTCCCTGAATTAAGACACAAAACATATTTTGATTTTAAATACTTTTTTAATTGATTTTCTAAATCAACAACATGCGTTCCTACCGTAGATACAAAAGTGCTTCTAACTGATCGCAAAACTTCTTTTTCATCATCAAAATCTAAGTATGGCTCATGTAAAACTTTTGGGGATGATCCAATTGTTTTTTTTAATATTTGAAATATTTCTTTATTCATTTGGAGACTAAACTACAAAACCTGTCTCAAAGCTTCGTCAAAAATCTTTTTCTTTGCTTTAATTTTTTTATTTGTATCATTGACAAAGATTGGTATTGATACGCTTCTTTCAAGCAGATCGTGGGATTTTTTCAAAATTATTTTTAGTCTTTTTTTATTTATACCAAATCTTTTGAAAATATGATCCCAATACATTGCAAAATGCCATTCAATAGCATCTGGAACGTTTTTAGTAACTAGTCCCTGATTATTTATAATTTCTACAAATTTTTTTGACAACTTTTTATTTTTAAAGTTAAATATTATACAGTCATGTAATGGGGAACTTTTTAAAGGTATTTTTCTAAATTCGATTTGTTTGTATTTTTTAAAAACTTTTATTATTTCGTAATAATTCTTTTTATTTTTGCTTAAAATTTTATTTATTTTTTTTAATTGAGTGACTCCAATTACTCCTGTCATTTCTGTTGGCCTAAAATTAAAACCATATATTCTATGAGTGTCTCTCCCTCGAGGAAATTTTGGATTGTTTTCATGACCATGATCCATATATTCTCTACATAATTTTATAAATTCATAATTATTAGACGTGATCATACCTCCCTCGCCTGTTGTTATAGTCTTCCCGTTATCAAAACTCCAGGTACACATGTCAGATTGAACACCAAGCATTTGCTTTTTGTTCCATTTTGCACCAAGTGCCTCACAGTTATCATCTATTACTATAAGTTTTTTTTTTTTTGCAATCTTATTAATTTCCTTCATATCTGCAGCAACTCCTAGCATATGAACTGGCATAATTACTTTTGATTTTTTTGTAATCTTTTTTTCTAAATCTTTTGGACACATATTCAAAGTTTCATCGATATTAACCAAAACAGGTTTTGCACCTAAATCAACAATTGCCTCTACGGGTGCAACAAAAGTGAAAGATTGAATTAAAACTTCATCTCCCTTTTTAACACCAGCTGCTACTAGTGCTACTTTTATTGCTGCAGTTCCTGATGAAACACAGCAAGCGTATTTTGAACCTATAAATTTTGAAAAAGCTTGTTCAAATTTTTTAACATATATTCTTGGGCGAAATAGTGGACGTTTACCATAATCTTTTTTATCAAAGAGCTTCAACAAAGCTTTTTTTTCGTCATTATTTATTAATTCAAAACCTGGCATTATCTTAGTTCATCAATTTTTTTTGTAATTATTTTAATTAATTTTTTTAATTCAGATTGTTTTATTCTAATATTATTTCTGCTACTTATCATATCTAGTTTATTTGACAAATCATAATTTATCTTTTTTAAATCTAAGCTTAGTTTTGGATGTAATTTTTTCTTTTTTTGAGATGATAAAATACTTTCCATATTTTTCATAATTTTTTTAAAGTCTGATAATTTTTTTGATTGTAAAATATTCTTATAATCATAAAAACTATTATTTATATTAAATTTTAGGATTTCTAATGCAACTATAGAAAAACTTTTTGCTTGAGGAACTTCAAAATTTGTAGAAAAATAATAATTCAATATTCCGGACGCACCACCACCTGAGTTAGATAATGCAATGATAGATAAACTTCCAGCTAACTGTAATTTTTTTAGATTATCTAAATTATTGGTTTTTAAATATTTTGGTAAGTTTATCCTGACAAGATCAAAAACATACTTCGATACCTCTTTTGTTAGAAAATTTCCCTTTGAAAAAACAAAAGTTTCAATTGCTCTGTTGAATGTAGCTAAAGCTGAATAAATTATAATTTCTTTTGGTGCTAGAGCAATTATTTTTGGATCAAAATAAGTCATAATTGGAAAGTTTTTTTCTGAATTTATACCTAATTTTTTATTCATTTTTTTAGATGTAAAAACCGCATTATAAATTACTTCAGAGCCTGTGCTTGTTGTGGATGGAATAGTTATAACTGGAATTGGATCATTGATTTTTTTTGGAAAACCCATGTACTGAATTGCTGGTTTAAAATTTTTACTTAAAAGTGCACAACCCTTTGCAAAGTCCATAGTGCTTCCACCTCCTATAACAATTATAGCATCAAATAAATTTTTTTTTTTTTCTAAAAAAATTAATATTTTTATCTAAATATTCATAAGTTGGCTCATGAGGTTCATCAAAAAGAAAAACGTATTTTATATGTAATTTTTTTTTGAAAAGAGATATTGTCTTTAATATATATCTAAATCTAGAAACTTTTTTATCTATAATTAAAACAATTTTTTTAAATCCTTTATTTCTTACTTCATCAATAAAATTTTTATAAGTTTTATCAATATATATATTACTTTTAATATTTAATTTCATAATTCTTAATCTTTTTTAATAAACTCTTTGCAAGTTCTAAGTCTACTTCATTGTTTATATCAATTGAATTATTCAAACCTTGAATAAAATAATTTACCTTTGAAGGATAAATTTTTTTATTTTTGAGAAAATCTTTTACTTTAAAAATATAAATTGATCCATTCAAAAAAAGATGCTTATGACTCTTATATTTATTATTTTGAGTAAGATTAATTGAATTACTTTTACTATGAAATATTTCTAAGGAGTTTGTAAATGGATTACTTACTGAAACACAATGGCTTAATCTTTTTTTTTTATAGTAACTAATCATTGCATCAATATCTTTTGAAGATCTAAATGGTGTTGTTGGTTGCAGTAAAACTAAATTATTAATTGTTATTTTATATTTTTTTAAATACTTTAGAGTTTGCATGACTACGTCCTCCATTGAACTTCTGTCTTTGGAGTTTTTTTCTGGTCTTTTTAAAATGTAATTTAGACTAAACTTTTTGCCAAGTTTTAGAATTTTTGGATCATTTGACGATAATAAAATCTTGTCTACTCTTTTTGAATTTTTTGAACTTTCAATTGTATATTGAATTAATGGTTTTCCTGCTAATTTTACTAAATTTTTTCCTTTTATTCTTTTAGAACCTTTTCTAGCGGGTATTAATGCTAAAAAATTAATTATCATTTTTTAATAATTTAGGAAGGTCCAAATATCCCTTCCATTCTCCTACATCAAACCATTGATTTTCATAAGAAGGAAAAACAGCAATTTTTTCTTTATCTTTTATCAAAATTTTATCAATTATCTGATTCATGTCAGCCTTCTTATTAATTTCTAAAAAATTAAAAATTTTTGAATTTAATACATACAAACCTGTATTTACCAAAAAATTTTTTTTAGGTTTTTCATTCACTGAACTCAGTTTACCATTTTTGTCTAATTCACAGACACCATAAGGGATTTCAAGATTCTTTTTATGCGCGACTAATGTGATGATATCTTTCTTATCTTTATGAAACTTTAATAAATTTTTGAAATCAATTTCCATTATTGTATCACAATTACAAACAAAAAAATCACCTTTAATCTTACTTTTAAGCAAAGAGATAGACCCAATTGTTCCTAACGTTTTTTTTTCTTCAATAAAAGTAACTTTGTAATCTTTATTAATAATTTCATCAAAAAAAGATTTTATAATTTTTGATTTATAATTAATTGAAATATAAAAATTATTAAATCCACATATTGTAAAATTATCAATTATTTTTTCTATTACTGTTTGATTTTCTATGGGTAGTAATGGTTTTGGTAAAATATTTGTGAAAGGCTTCATTCTTGAACCTAAGCCACCTGCCATTATAACTATTGGAGTACTATTCTGTTTATTTTTATTAAATTTCTTTTTTTGATCAAGTCCATCCAAATCAATATAATTAATTACTTTTTTATTTTTTGGATTTAGTAAAGGTAAAAGTTCAATTTTATTTTTTTTCATTTTTCTTTTTATTAAAAAATTATTATAACTTGAGGTTTCAAAAATTGATTTTTTGTTATAGAACTTTTTTATGGTATTTTCCAAATTTGCAGAATTTAAGAATGCCCTTCTACAATCCCCATCAGTTAATGTTCCAAGTAATCTTTTTTTTTTATCAATCACTATCAAACAACCCTTACCAGTTGAATTGAGTTTTTTTAAACAGTTGCGAATTGTATCTTTTTCAAAAACAAAGAGTTTTTCAACTTTCATATAATTTTTTTCATTATTTCTTTTGTAAAATTCATGTGTTTAATATCATATCTTTGATCAATAGGTAAACATAAGGTCGTTGAACATAATTCCTCTTCATATTTAAATTTTTGATAATTAAATCTTTTTATTTTTGGCCAGAGAATTGGTGGAAAAATATCATTTTTAATTAATTTATCTCTGATAACATCTCTTTTTTTTGATGAAGATAATTTAATCACTAAAAATATAGGTGTTTTATCCTCTTTGAGGTTGTTATAATTTATTATTTTAAATTTGTCTTTTAATTCTTCAGCCAAAAACTTAAAATTATTTTTTCTTTTTTTAATTATTGAACTCCAATTGTATTTTTCATACAGATTAATTAAAGTTTTACTTCCTTTGGTATCATAAGAATTTAAAGTTAGTTTTTTTTCTAAATTTTCAAACTTTTTAATCAAGGACAATTCATAACTTATATTTCTGTTTTTATTAATATTTTTGACATATTCAGCCTTTTCTTTTTGGACAGCAATAATTTGATTAAAAAATTTTTCAACACCTTTTTTTTCTACTACTTTTGAGAATTCATTATGAAATCCCCCACACAAAAATGATAGTTTTCTTAATGAAAAAAAAATATTTTGATTGTATTGATGCTTAAAATCATTAAGAAATGTATGAGATTTATCTATGATAACATGATTATTATTCAAATAATTTGATATTTTATGATTCTTTAAACAGTTTATACCAAAATAATCAATCAACACTACTAGACCATCTTTTCCTTTTGATAAATTGGGTTCAAAATTTTTATTGATGGAGTAAAAATTTGTTTTAAGTTTAAGTTTTTTTGTAACTTCAATTAAACTTTTACATGTAAAAGCAGGTAATAGAATTGTTTTGATTTTGTCATTTTTAAATCTTTTTTTTAAAAGATCATAAAAAGCACTTCTTCCATTGTAAAAAAAAGATCCATTAATTTTATTTTTTCTTTTTGAAAAGTTTCTATCATAAAAAAATTTTCCACCTATAATGTTCTTATTCATTTTTTAATACCTATATTTAAGAAAATAATTAGTAAATTTTTTTTTTTCAGAAATATTAGAATTTTTTTTCTCCCAACTTTTACAAAAATCTAGATAAATTTTTTCATCAAATATAATTCCTCCAAGGTTATAATCAATTGTATCTTTGGAAAATTTTTTTTTAAAATTTAATAAACTGTCATTTAGTTGATTTGTTCTACCTCCACCAAAATGTAAAATTTGGATAGCATTATCTAGACAATACCTAATTATAGCATCTCTTATAATAATATTAGGGGAAAGTTTAAAAAATTCTTTTAAACTAGATGATAAATGAATATTACAATACTTTTTATTTTGTAAGATTATTGCTCCTCCAATTACGTTTTTGTCATCATAAATTTCAATTATTTTCCAAAAATCTTTTTTCAATAATCCAATTTGATCAAAATATTCTTTTTCAAAAAAATAACTTTCGTCAGCATTATGTTCTGACATTCTTTTATAGTAAATTTTATAAAATCTTTGGATTGCTTCTATTTCATTTGAAAACACGTACGAGTTCTTATTTTTTTTAATTCTTATCTTTATATCCTTGTTATAACTTTTAAAAATATTTTCATAATTTTTTTCGTTAATAATATTTAAAATAACAGTTTTACAGGAATATATTTTTTCTATACTTCGAATGTTATAAATGCAATTTTTTGATATATATGGACTAAATCTTAATATACCAGCAATTATTTTTTCTTTTAAAGCGAGTTCTTTAAATTTCTGAATTGATAAATTAAGAAAATTTTTGTCATCTGGACAATTGGTTATTGGTCCTCCATATCCATATGGTGTTTCAAAATCAAAATAGCCCGTTTCTTTTATTTTTTTTTTTAAAATAGGAAAAAAAATATAATTTTTTTTTTCTTCGAATAAAAAAAATAATATTTCATTCTTATTATTGTAAATATTATTGAACTCATATGTATGATAAATATCAAAGTTTTTTTCATCTAATGAAGAAATAAAAGATTTCCAGATATTTTTGTCATCAGATAAAATATATTTCATCAAAATATTTCAGTTATCTTTTTAAGTATTTCAACTTTATTGGCTCATCTTCCATCAAGTTTTTTTTAGTTTTTTTTCCAATAACGAGCCTTAAATCTTTCATTTTTATTCCAGTTGCTGGTCTTTTGAAACCAATCAAATTCCTGGTTATAGTTTGATTTTTTTTAATTTTTTTAATAGCCACAATCCCTCTTCTTGTTTGAGGCATTATTTCTAACTCTTTTTTTGTAGGTTTTTTTTCACTATCTCCTATCATTAACTCTGCTTTTCTTATTCGGGTCACATAATCTCTTAATTCTTTGGGATTCAATGAAGCTTTATGGTCTGGCCCTTTTAATTTTTTACTTAAGGTAAAATGCTTTTCTAAAACTCTAGCACCATATCCAATCGACAATATTGAGGCTTCAAATCCTAAAGAATGATCTGAAAACCCACAATTATTAAATTTTTTTTTATAAATTTTTAATACATCCAAATTAAGATTTTCTGATGGACAAGGATATTCTGAAGTACATTGTAATATATATAATTTTTTGAAATTATACCTTTTAATTACTCTAAAAGCTTCTTCAACCTCTTCTAATTTACTCATACCAGTTGATAAAAAAATGATTTTGTTTTTTTTTGCTACTTCTGTAAGATAAGAATAATTATTTAATTCACTTGAACCTATTTTTATAAAAGGTACTTTTAAAATGTTTACAATAAAGTTCAAACTCTTAAAGCCGCACGGTGTAGTTAAAAAATCAATCTTTAATTTTTTAGCATAAATATTTAAATTTATAAAATCTTTTTCTGAAAGTTTAAGTTTGTTTGAAATTTCATACCTATTTAAATTTGTTTTATAATTTTTTTTAACATAAGAAACTTTTTGTGTAAATTTTCCCGTTAATTCTCCATCGTACCAAGTTTGGAATTTTACAGCATCTGCACCTGATTTTTTTGCAACCTTAATCATTTTTTTGGCTAGATTAAAATCTCCGTTATGGTTTACACCAGCTTCTGCTATTATATAAACTTTATTTCCTTTTTTTTTCATATAAAAAACTTTTGAATATTTGATATATTCTTCTTTTTTAACTTATATTTTTGTTTATTTATTAATTTTCTAAATTTTTTTCTGTAAATTTTAGTTATTGCACTCTCTATATCTGATACTGATCCTTTAGAATTAATTACACTTTTGTGTAACACCCTACCATTCTGTCTTTTTCCTATGTTTATACTCGGTACTTTATAATATGGCGCAATTATTAAACCTGCAGATGAATTTCCAATTATAAACTCTGCTTTTGATAATGCTGCATTAAAATTTGTACTTCCAAGATTAGGAATATATCTAGCATTTTGATTTATTTTTTCATAACTTTTTAAAATTTTATTAATTTCATTTGAAAAAATCTCTTTATTAGCCGCAGATATTAATATGTTCAATTTTAAATTTTTAAGAACTTTTAAAATATTTTTCAACATTTCTATATTTTTTTTATAACTACTCATTGTTTCTGTATGGAATGCAAGTATCAAAAATTTTTTATCTAAATCAAAATTGAATAATTTTTTAATTTCTGTAAAATTTTTTTTTGAAAATTTTTTAATACTTTGTGTGCCAACTTCAGATATTTTAAAAAATTTAAAATAGTTAAATAGATTTTTTTTATAAATATTACTTGATATGAAAATATGATCAGCTGCAGACGAAAGAATATAGCGAATTTTATTATCTATTGAACCTAATGTTTTTTCTCCACCTCCAAAATGAAATAATTTTTTTTTAAGAATTACACATTTATTCAATATGGGAAGTAATTCAAATCTATCTCCAAATATTACACATCTATCAAACTTATATTCTAAGAAAACTTTATTTAATTTTTTGTCAAATAAGTTCAGGCTATCTAATATATCTTTATTTGTATCCTTTTTATTAAAAAAATTAATTTTTTTCGTTACTTTTAAACCAAACTTTTTTATTTCATTATCAACTTCTCTAAAATCTTTTTGTAAATGCATACCACATAAAAAAAAATAAACTTTAAATCTTTTATCTTTTTTAATTTTAGATATAATTTCAACCATATTCCCAAATTCTGCTCTTGAGGTTGTAAAAAAAGCTATTTTAATTTTTTTTTTTTTAATTGATTTTGCCATACTTTAAATTTAATTTTTTTGTGAAATATTTTTCTAATTTTGAATTATGTGTTATGAATACTACTGTTTTATCGTTTAAATAATCTAAAACGTTTTTTAAAAGATCTTCCTCGGTCTTTTTATCTAATGAACTCGTTGACTCATCAAAAATTAGTAAATCAGGAGTTCTGTATAAAGCTCTACAAATTCCAATTCTTTGCTTTTGACCGCCTGAAACTTTATTCTCACCGTCTCCTAAATTTGGATTTCCCTGCAACTCTAATTCTTTTTTTAAGTCCGCCAAATATGTAATTTTTGAAATCAAATTAACTTTTTCAACATTATATTTTTCTTCAAAGGTAATATTTTCTGCAAATGAGCTATCAAACAAAAAAATATTTTGTGGAACATAAGCAACTTTATCTTTCCACATTTCAGGGGTTAAATTTTTATGAAAATCATCATCTATTTTGATTTTTCCACTAGATGGACTCAAAAAACCTAAAATTAATTTTATAAGAGTTGATTTTCCTGAGCCCGATTCTCCAGTTACAATAATTTTATCCCCTTTTTTGATTTCAAAATTAATATTATCTAAAATTTTTTTTTTTGTATCATAATAAAAGCTTACATTCTCCAAATGTATCTTATTATTAAATTCTAACTTTTTAAAATTATTTGTTTTTTCAATATCTTTTTCAAGATCATAATAAATATTATTTACAGCTGAGTTACAGAATCTAAAAGTTGTAAAACTATTTAGAATTTTAGTAACTGATGGAAGGACTTTAAAAGAGACAGCTAAATAAAAAGTTATTAAAGGTAAAATTTCAATAAAATTATAATTTATGTTTTTTAAAAAAAGTAAAAAAGAAACAATAGATATAAGAAAAATTAACTCAAAAAATATTTTTGGTAATTTTTTTAAAAAATAAATTAACGCATTATTTTTAAATAATAAATCAGTTGTTTTTTTAAAATTATCTAAAATAAAATATTTAAGATCGTAAACTTTTACCTCTTCAATTCCTTGAAAACTCTGACTCAAAAACTTAAGTTTTTCTGACTCATTCTGTGAAATTTTTTTTCCAAGGAAAAAGAGTTTTTTTGAAAAAATTCGCATAAAAATATATCCAAAAAAAACAAAAAATAAAATTATTGAGAAAGAAATCTTAAAATTAATACTTAATAAAAATATCAATACAAAAATTAAAAAAAAGATTTCTGTAAATAGATTGATTAGAGCAGTAACAGAATTAGATAAGAAACCAACTTCTGTCTTTACTCTATTAATCATGAAAGTTATGCCTCTCTCTAAATGATCTTTATAATTTAAGTTAATATAATTTTTGAATAAATTTTTTGAAATTACTTCTTGTAATCTATAAATCATTACACCTTCTATCTTATAAACTATTGCTAAATATAAAGTTTTAATTAAATAGAAGACAATAAATAGAATAGATAAAATTGAAAATTTTGATTGATAAGAAATACCCAATAAAATTAAAAATTTATCTATGTATACACTAAATAAAGTTTCTTGCTCAACTTCTAATAAACTTTCAACTAAAGGTATCAGCAAGCCTAGACTAAATATTTCAAAGATAGATGCCAATAATAATAAAGGAACTAAAATAAAAAAAGAAAATCCTCTATCTTTTTTTGTTACTGAATAAATTTTGTTTATAATCACAATATAATTTAGTTTATTAAAATTTCTTTTAAAACAGACTTAAATTTTTTATTCCCTTCATCAAAAGCCATTATTTTTTTTCTTAAATTTTTAGAAACAAAATTTTTTTTTGAATTATAAAAATTCATCACACCTTTAAAACTCTCATAATCAGGATTTCTTGTCCAAAATTTGCCATTCATAGAAAAATTTTCTGGCCATCCAAATTTTCTAGTACTTAAGGGGTATAAACTACCTCTATAAGATAAAAAAACAACATTGCATCCTCTTCCAAAAGCCTCATTCAAAAGCGTTGAATCTATCCCCACTATAAGTTTGCTTTCATCCAAAATTTTGTATGTTTTTCTTTCTTTTGTTTTTTTAATAAAATTAAATTTTAAACCTAAGTTTTTTTTATAAAAGTTTATCTCATTCTTTTCGTCAATTTGACTGCCTAAAATACTAATTGGTCTTTTATAGGCAAGAGAATATAATTTTAACCACTTAAGGAGACGTAACTCATGATCTAACCAATTATTTAATTTGTAATCCTTCTCTGTGTAATTTTTTACCAATATCCTTTTTTCATCGTTTAGTTGAGAATTTCTAAATGTTGAAATGTATAAAATATCGTTTTTTTTTTTATTAAATTGAATTTTCTCATTATTGGATCTAAATGAACCAGTTACACAAACTTTAGTATTAATAATTTTTTCATAAATCTTTTTTACGCCTAATGAATGAGCAAATAAATAATCAGATTGATATTTAAATCGATTATCTTTTTTTTTATTTAAATTAAAAAATAAATCATTATCTAATGAAGTTCTTCTCGCATTTTGAATCGCTATTTTTTTTATTTTTTTATTTTTATACTCATAAAAATTTAAATTATTATCTATCCAAGTTATTAAAGCTTTTGGATTCACAAATTTTATATACTCATCTAAATAATCTTTATAATTAAATTTCAGGCGTAAAAGTAGTTTTAAATAGACGTATAAATTTAAGTTCTCCCCCCTTGCATACAAAATGCCATAACTACCTTTATCTAAAACTTCTGTTATGAATTCTGAGCCCTCGTTATCATAAATCAAAATATTTTTTTGCTCTGGAATCTTTAAAGAAAGTTTAATTTTGATTAATTTTTTTAGAAACTCAAACATCTAATAAATTTTATTTAGACTTATAAAAAGCTTTCATTTTGTCATTTATATGTCCTAAACTTCTATCAACTAAATAAAAAATATTTTGATCATTAATTTTATCATAAAAATACTGCCATTTTCTTTGAAAATTATTTTTTAAAAAAAGAGCATTTGCAGTTCTGCCATCCACTACAATAATTGTGCCTGGTATTAAAAAATTCTCAAACTTTAATATATCTGAAACCATTGGCATCATATCAGTATGATTTGTAGTAAAATTATTTTTTTTTCCTAAAATCTTAAATTGATCTGGACCATCAAGATATATAAAATCTGGATTCACCAGTGGAAGTTTCAAATATTCTGTGCAAAATTTGCCATTATGTGTAGTCATTTTACAGGTTGAATGAAAATATTTTATCTTTTTATTAAAACCACCGAGAATTTTGATATTTCGTTTTTTTGTTATTTCCAAATATTTTTTTTCATTTTCTAAAATGTGCAATTCAAATAAATTTGATTTTCTAATTTTTTTTGCATCATTCAAATATTTTTTTTGATTTAACATTAATGCATGAGCTAAAACTAATGACGACCATCCAGAGCCAAATTCTAACACTGTTAACCTTTTATTTAAAATTATAAATTCATGTAAACGATATAGATCCATTATTTCAGGTGGATAGGTTGTGCTAGACCAAGGATATAACTGTTTATTTAAATTTTTTGAAAAGTTATTATTAATAGAATTTTTTAAAAAGTCTAAAATCTTATACTTTTTAAAATACTCCCTCGCTTTTTTTGGACTAATTTTACGAGGAAATTTAATTTTATTTTGGATTATGCGCACAATAACATTTTATAAATTTTCAGATCTCTACTATATTAAATACAAAATGTAAAATTAAAATAAAAAATCTCAATTTTACAAAATTATAAAATTTATGAAAAAGTATAAAATTTGTGCAATTATTCCTGCTAGATCTGGTTCAAAAACTGTAAAAGATAAAAACATAATAAAAGTTTTGGGGCATCCTTTATTAGCTTATTCAATTTCTATTGCTAAAAAATCCAACCTCATTGATAAAGTAATTTTTACAAGTGACTCAAATAAATATTTAAGAATAGCATCAAAATATAAACCAGATATTCTTCATAAAAGATCAAAAAAAAATTCATCAGATAAATCTACAGATTTAGATTTTTTAAAAGAAATAATGAATTTTTTAAATAAGAACGAAAATTATAATCCTGACTTAATCGTACTTTTAAGGGGCAACTGTGCAACTAGAAATCTAAAGAATCTAAACAAAGCTATCCGTGATTTCACTAAAAATTTTAAAAAATATAGTTCTCTTAGATCGGTAACAAAGATGTCCGAAACAAGTTACAAAACTTTTATAATTCAATCAAACAAACTTAAAAGCATAATTTCTGGGAATTTCAATACTGAAAATGCAAATAAACCTAAAGAAATGTTTCCTGAAACATACTCTGGAGACGGTTATTTGGATATAATTAAAAGTAAATTGATTAAAAAGAATAAACTTCATGGAAGTAATGTTATGCCCTTTTTTCATGATGATATATGTGTAGATATTGACTACCCACATGATTTGGCATACACAAAGTTTGTTTTAAAATATTATAAATATTTCAAACCAAACAATGTCTCTAAATAAAATTTATAAAAATCAAAATTATTTTGATAAATTTGAACCTAAATCGATGGTTCCAAATATTAATATTTACTGGAAAAAAGCAAAAGATTTCTATGTTTGGGACAAAAAAAATAAAAAGTATGTTGATTTTACATCAACAATTTTTGTAAGTAATATAGGTCACAGTAATCCAAAATTAATAAAAAAAATTGGAGATGTTTTAAAAAATCCTATTTCACATAGCTACATATACTATAATAAATATCGTCAAGAATATGTTTCTAAACTAATCAAATTTGTTAATAAAAAAAATTTAAATAAGTGTTTTTTTATGTCATCAGGCACTGAAAGTACCGAAGCAGCTCTCAAATTGATAAGATTAAACGGATTAAAAAAAAATAAGGAAAAAAAAGGGATTATTTGTCTAAGTGGTAATTGGCATGGAAGAACAATGGGTGCCCAACTGCTGTCTGATAATCAAGATCAATCTAAATGGATTACAAATAAAGATAAAAATATCTACCATATTGATTTTCCATATCCATGGATTAAAGGTTATGATAAAAAAGGTTTTTTCACGAATTCAATTAAAAAAAAATTTAAAAATAATTTCAAATTTGATCAAAAAATTTCAGGAATAATGATTGAAGCTTTTCAAGGTTGGGGAGCTTTTTTTTATCCAAAAAATTATATTGATGAATTGAAAAAGTTTGCAAAAAAAAATAAAATTTTAATTGCAATTGATGAAATGCAATCTGGATTTGCAAGAACAGGAAAAAAATTTTGTTTTGAGCATTATAATTTTGTTCCAGATATAGTTTGTTGTGGAAAAGGCATGGGATCAGGTGTACCCATCTCAGGTATAATTACTTCAAAAAAAATAATGTCTATTCCTGATGCAAATTTACAATCTACGCATTCTGGAAATCCAATATCTTGCGCCGCTGGCTCAGCAACGCTTGATGAAATTAAAAGGTTAGACTTAGTCTCTAAAACAAATAAAAAAGGGAAAATATTTAAAAAGTATTTAGATAATTTTTCCCAAAAATATTCTAATATCATACGATGTGTTACTGGAAAAGGTCTTATAGGTGCAATAATTTTTAAAGATGCTAAGAAAATTGATGCGAAAGAAATTGCAGACAGAATTTCGATGAATTGTTTTGAAAAAAATCTCTTGGTTGTAAACACTGGCAGAGACTCGATTAAGTTAGGACCTCCACTTACTATAACAACAAAAGTTTTGATTAATTCAATGCAAATAATAGAAAAATCTATAATTAAATTCTATAATGAAAATAGTAAAAAACTTTAGACATATTGGAATTGTCACCGACAATTTAAATAAATCAATCAAATTTTATCAAAATATTTTAGGTTTAAAGCCTAAAATTATAATGAATGAAAAAGGAAAAATAACTGAGAAAATTATTAATTTAAAAAAAGCGAATTTAAAAACAGTGAAATTGATAAACAAAAAAAATCAGCCATTAATTGAATTGCTTTATTTTAAAAATAAGAACGTTAAAAAAGATAATTATAAAATAGATCGTGTTGGTTGCTCTCACTTCGCAATTACAATTAGTAATATGAAAAAATTTTTCAACAACTTAAAAAAAAATAAAATTAAGTACTTATCAGAGCCTACGCTATCAAATGATAAAAAAGTAATCCTTTTATTTTGTAGAGCTCCCGAAGGTACATTAATTGAGGTTGTTCAAGTATTGTAAATGAAAAAAACTCATTCTCATGATAGCGAAACAAGAGGTCAGAGAGAATTAAAGCTGTACAAACATAGATTAGAAAACGTTAGACTTGACTGGTGCAAACAAGTTTTAGATATAATCAATAAATTTAATATAAAATCAATAAATGACCTAGGTTGTAATTACTTTCAGTTCTATAAAGAAATCAAATTTAGAAAAAAAAAATATGATTATTTCGGTTATGATCATGATAAAAATTTTGTAAATATAGGTTTAAAAAAATTTCCAGAATTGAGACAAAAACACAACATTTGTAATGTTGAAAATGCAAAAATAAGAAAAGCTGATTGTACAGTAGCTTCTGCAATACTCGAACATACCGACAATCCAGATTTATTATTAAAAAAAATTATTAAAACAACAAAAAAAATTGTGATAATAAGATCATCGTTTGGAAATAAAATGAATGTCAAATTAACTAGATATAAAGCAAAAAAATTAATTTACCAAAATACGTTTTCTTTTCAAAAAATAAAAAAAATTTTTGTAAAAAATAATTTTTTAATTAGCTATATTCTCGATGAAGCTACAAAATTTTCTACCAAAGGAAAACATTATTCTCCACAAAATAAAATGTTTTTTTATATTTTATTAGGAGTTAAAAATGCAAAATAAAAAGATAGTTGTTATAACCGGTTCTTTTCAGGGTAATGGAGAAGAAATATCTAATATTTTTCTAAATAATAACTCAAAAGTATATTGTTTAGATTTTAGATATAAGAAAAAAATTGAAAATAATAAAGATTTAATAAAATATAAAATTAATTTAGAAAATAATAATGAGATAATAAAGTTTTGCAATTTTATAAAAAAAAAAGAAAAAAAAATTGATTGTTTGATAAATAATGCTGGGGTCTCTCTGAAAAAGAAAAATAAAGGAAATGATTATTGG
>MDTB01111214.1_pt1 | contig 22055 bp, 19 predicted proteins | sample 811161 | NCBI WGS metagenome assembly MDTB01 (sample SAMN05326650, study PRJNA326480) | marine metagenome | isolation source: seawater | place: Mediterranean Sea | collected 2009 | reverse complement strand
TATTCATTATATTATAAATGTCTGATTGACAGATATAATAGGATATATTGGGGTATTGGTTACATCCCAAATTACTTTCCGATACAGAAATTTGAAAAAATGTTCCCGAGAATATCATCTGTAGTAACCTCTCCAGTTATAGTTCCAATCTCATGAAGACATTGCTTTATGTCTATCGTAAGTAAATCACTACTAATACCACTATCTAAACCCTTAATAACAGCATTAATTGACTCCAAGGCTAGTTGAAGTGCAGCCCAATGTCTTTGATTAGTAATTAGAGTATTTGAACTGTTCCAGTGATACTTTCCACTAAAATGAGATTTTAATTTTTCAATATCATCACTATTAAATGTACTAATACACTCCGTATGAAATACAAAATCACTGATATTCTTTTTTTTAAGATCTTTTAAATAAGTATTCAAATTATCCTCATTAGATATATCTATTTTATTGATAACCAGAAAAATTGAAATATTATCATTACTGAGTTCCTTTACTGCTTTAACAACTTCACCTGAAGATTGAGTAGAAATATCAACCATGTAAATTAAAATTTTAGATGAACTAATTTTTTCTTTTGTTATTTCAATTCCAATTGATTCAATTTCATCTTTAGTTTCTCTTAATCCTGCAGTATCAATAAATCTGTATAAGATACCTCCAATATTGAGTGTATCTTCAATGCTATCTCTTGTTGTTCCTTCAATATTAGAAACTATTGCTTTTTTGTCTTTGAACAATGCATTTAAGAGAGATGACTTACCAACATTTGGAATCCCAACAATGGAAACAGGTATTCCATTTTTGATTGCATTTCCTGTTGAAAATGAAGTTAATAACGATTCAATAGTAAGTTTGATTTTTTGAAGCAACTCAAAAAGCTTTTTTCTATCAGCAAAAACTACATCCTCTTCGCTAAAATCAAGCTCAAGTTCAATTAAAGATGTGAACTCAAGTAATTGTTGACGCAATTGTCCTAATGAATTGCTAATTCCACCTCTTAAATGATTTATTGCTATATGATGTGAAGATTCAGATTTTGATGAAATTAAATCAGCCACAGATTCTGCTTGAGATAAATCCATTTTCTTATTCAAATAAGCCCGAAGTGTAAATTCACCGGGCTCAGCCATTCTTGCTCCACAGTTTAAAATTAGTTCAATAACTTTTTTTTGGATATACTCAGAACCATGACATGAAATTTCAATTACATCTTCTCCAGTATAGGATTTAGGGTTTTTAAATGATGTCACAATAACTTCATCAACTATTTTATTTTTGAAAATAATTTCTCCAAAAATTGCTTTGTTTGATTCAGATTTAACGATAGATTTACCGGTCTTTGATTGAAACAACTTATCTATTATTTTAATGGAGTTATTTCCGCTAATTCTAATCACAGCAATTGCAGCAGTACCTTGAGCTGTTGAAAGAGCTACAATCGTATCTGAAAGATTCAATGTTTTACTTTTTTGGTGTATGTTCTTCTTCTTTTATGAAGTTCATGTCTGTAATTTTTCCACATTCCATGAATTGCCTTATTCTCTTCTAGTTCTGGGTTTGTTTCTACCTCAGTAATTCCTCTTCTATTAAACATTTCTTGAATTTCTTGAAAAATCACCCCAGCAACACCTTTGTTTTGGTAATTTTCTTTTACACCAATTAAATAAAATGCTGCTTTATTATTATTTCTTTGTGCATTAATGAGGTGAAAATATCCAAATGGGAACATTTTTCCATTTATTTTCTTTAATGCCTTGGTGAATGAAGGCATTGTAATTACAAATCCAATCATTTCGTTTAAATCATCCACAATGCATTTTACAAAGTCGTGATGTATATATGAAATATATTTTTTTTTATAATGCTCAATTTGTTCTTTTTGTATTGGAACAAATGTTTCCAATTTATTATATGTTTGATTTAACAGATCAAACATTGAATCTATGTGGGGGAGAATGTCTTTTGTAGATTTAAATTTCAGTGTACGAAGATTATATCTCTTTTTAATTAGGTTCGATATCTTTTTTACCTTTTCTGGAGCTTCTTCTTTTGAAAATATATATATTTTGAATTCAATCCATTCACTTTTCTTAACCAATCCAAGTTTTTCCAAATGTTCCTTTTGATAGGGATAATGATACCATGTTATCATTGTATTCATGTGTTCATATCCATCGACAAGCAACCCTGCTTTATCCATATTTGAAAAGCCCATAGGTCCTTCTATAAATTTCATGTCTTCAGCAATTGCTACTCCTTCAACCGCTTTAATAAGCATTTCACTCACCGATATATCGTCAATAGTGTCATACCAACCAAATCTAACTTTAGATTTATTTTGCTCTTCAATTTCAATCCAATTAATCATTGCAGCAATTCTACCAACTACCTCACCGTTCTTTTTTGCAAGAAATAATCTAGCCAAAGCGTGATCAAACACACTATTTTTTTTTGGATTAAAAATATTTTTTTCTTCTGATATAATTGGGGGTACCCATTGTTTACAATCCTTGTACAATTTGTGTGGAAATGAAAAAAATTCGTTAAAATCTTTTCGATTGTTTACCTCTAAAACTTCAATCATTTTTTCTATTAATCTTTTTTTGATTTTTTCTTTGTTTTCTTTCTAGTTTTTTTGCTGTTTTTTCGGATTTTCTTTTCTCTTTAAGTAAGTTTTTTTTTGCTTTTCTTTCTCTTCTTTCTTCTTGTCTAATTAGCTTCATTTCAGCTAAATCTTGTGGACCAGCCTCAAAAATATTGTATTTGTCTAATCTGTAGGAAAAACCCAAACCAGCTGAAAATAATCTCGGAGTGTTTTTAATTGAATAACTTGTAGCAAAATCTATTTGAAGATTTTTATTTATTAAATATGCTGCTCCTGAAGCAATTGTGATATCATTGTGTAAATTACTTTTGTCGTAAACATATTCTCCAAAAAAAGAAAGCTTAGGATTGGTACTATATGTTAATGTTCCAATAATTTTAGTTTGCATATAATCACTTAATAAATATTTTAAACCAAGATTGTGGGTTATAACAAATCCAGGTAAAATATGTTGTTGAAAAATTAATAAAGTACTACCTGATATAAATGGCTCTTCCAATGTTCTATAATTAAAATTAAAAAGTTCATAAAACTTTTCTTGGTATGGGTATACAACTCCTGATTTTAATTGCAAACCGCCGTATATTGAAATTGCTGGGACTAAATCTCGAAATCTAAATTTATTATTGGCCCTCCAGCTGTAAATATTAAGCTTGTACTTATCTACCTTCCTGAAAGGATCGTATATTAAATATTTTGCACCGAGAGCTATTTCATTAAATCCATTTCTATTTTTTGAAATTTTACCTAACTGATTTTGATAGATTAAATTGTCCATTTGAAAATCTAATGAGCCAATAAATTCTAAATTGTCCCTCAATGAGCCTACTCTTATTTGAATATTTGTACCGATGCCAGAAAAAGATGAATTATAAAATTTGTTGAAATTTCCACTGCGAAAGCTTATTCCTTGCTCAAATTGGTAAACATTTTTACCAACGCTAAAAGCACCCATTGATTGACTAGGTCTATTGCTATTAATAACTTCTGTGTATTGAGAGAACAAGAAGTTTAATGGCAGAACAAATGCCAATAATATTAAAAAGATTCTTGGTATAATTGACAACATAATCAAATATACATGAATTATAATTTCTTGTAATCATGTACATAATTGTATTTTAGTGTTGATGAATAAAAATTTTATTAAAATTTGGTTGCCGCATATTGCAGTGGTATCAATTTTTGCGTTGATTTCAATGGTATATTTTTACCCTCTATTTTCTGGGAAAGAAATCATTCAATCCGACATTTTACAATACAAAGGGATGCAAAGAGAAATCATTGAGCATAGAGATAATTTTGATGAAGAACCATATTGGATTAACAATGCTTTTGTTGGTATGCCCACGTATCAAATTACCTCCAAATACAAATATGATTTTTTAGCAGTTATTGATGATGTTTTGTTGTTTTTACCGAGACCTGCAAATTTACTTTTCCTATACATGTTCTTTTTTTACCTTTTTTCAATTAGTAGGAAATATTCAATTCCAATTTCATTTTTCGGGTCATTAGCATATGCTTTCTCATCATATTACATTATAATTTTAATGGTAGGGCATAATACCAAAGCTCTAACACTAGCTTATGCTCCATTGATTTTTTTGGGATTATTTCAAGTTTTATTTGACAAAAATAAAATTGGATATCTATGGCTTTTATTGGGGCTAGCCTTGCAAGTTCACGCAAACCATTTACAAATGACCTACTATACATTAATTATGATTATAGTAATTGTATTGACTTGGTTTATTAGTTCATATAAAAAACATGAGATTAAAAACTCGTTTAATGTAATTTTTAAAATTTGTTTTATAGGATTTTTGGCACTGATGCTTAATGCACAATTAGTATTGTCAACAATTGAATACACTAAACAAAGTACAAGAGGTAATAACGATGTTACGATAAATATTGACGGAAGTCAAAAAATTGATGATTCCAAAGGACTTTCTTTTGATTACATAACTGAGTATAGCTATGGGTTTTTAGAAACACTAACATTTTTTTCTCCCAATATTGTAGGTGGAAGTTCTACAAATATGTTTTCGCCTGACTCCGAATTCGTTAAATTTTTGCGTTCGATTGAAGACCCTGAAACAAGAAACACAATATTTAGATTTGCTAGACCTTACTGGGGTAATCAACCTATTGTAGCTGCACCAGTATATTTAGGGATAGTAGTGTTGTTTTTCTCATTGTTGGGTTTAATATCAATAAAGGGAAATGAAAGAAAAATTGTATATACACTTATTGTTATCTCATTATTATTTTCATGGGGTAAAAATATCCCACAGATTACACAATTTTTTATAGACAGCTTTCCATTATATAACAAATTCAGGGCGGTAAGTTCAGCTCAAATTATAATCATGATAATTGTGCCCTTCACATCCATGATTGGTATGAATTATATGGTCAAAAATATTTACTCAAACAAAATTTTTAAAAACTTAATAATTGTAGGGATATTTTTTATCGTGTTTACATCCACTCTTATTGCTGGAACTCAAGGTATGTTCTCTTTTACGTCGAATAATGAGCCTTTTTTGGAGTATCCACAAATTATGACTCCACTAATTAGCTCAAGAGCAGAATTGATAAACAAAGATATTTTAAATCTAATTATTTATGTAAGCATAATTTTTATTTTAATTTATTTTTTTTGGAAGAAAAAATTTTCCAAAAATGTTTTTATTATCTTGATTTCTATTACAGCAGTTTGTGATTTATGGATTCAAAATCGTGAATACTTTGATGAAAGTGAATTTGATTATAATATTTATGAAAAACCTTTCACTTTAACTGATGATGATATTAAAATATTTGAAGATAAAAGTGATTTTAGAGTTTTCGAACCAAGTTTAGGACTTTCAAATTCAAGGACAGCATATTTTCACAACACAATTGGGGGCTATCACGGGGCAAAGCCATACAGACTACAAAATATATACGACTTTTATTTAAAAAAACAAGATTCTGCAGTTATGGACATGTTAAATATTAAGTATGTTATAGATAATTTTTCAGTACCAAGTTTAAGTATCAGAAAATCAATTTTAGGTTCGGCATGGTTCGTCGACAAACTAGTTAATACTGACAACGCTAATGAAGAAATACTAAAACTTTCAAAAGTCAATCTTAACAAAATAGCTTTAAGTAGTGAATTAGAGACTAAGCTCTATGAAAAAAACACAAATAATAAAATCAATCTTTTAGAAAAAAGGAATAATTTTTTAAGTTACTCTGTTGATGTAAATACCAAAACATTTGCTGTATTTTCAGAAATTTATTATCCTTATGGATGGGACGTTTTTATTGATGGCAAGAAAAGTAAATATCACAAAGTAAATTACATGCTTAGAGGATTAGAAGTTGATGAAGGAGTTAAAGAGATTACTTTCAAATTTAACCCCAAAGTTGTTAAGAATGGAACATACCTTGTGGGGATAGGCTGGATATTATTTTTTATTTTTTTAATTAAAGAAATAAAATGGTCAAAAAATTAAAAATTGTCATTGCTGTTTATTATTGGCCTCCAACTTCTGACTCTGGTGTTTTTAGGTGGTTATCGATTGCAAATCATTGGGTAAATTATAATGTAGATTTAACAATAATAACATCAAAAAATCCCAAAATATTAAATAAGGATTTATCATTGCTTAACAAAGTTGACAAAAGAATTAAAGTAGAGCATGTAAAAGGCTGGGAACCCAGTGCTAATAACAATAAGAATAATATTAATGATGTTTTTTACAAAAAAAATATTTTTAATAAAATAAAGCTTTGGGTTAGGGCTAATTTTTTTATCCCCGACGCTAAAGTGATTTGGTCTAACAATGTTCTTCGAAAATTCGAAAAATTTCATAAAATAAATAAATATGATATTTTAATAACTTCTGGACCCCCACATTCTGTTCACCTCGCAGGACTAAAATGTAAAAAAACTTTTGGTCTGAAATGGATTGCTGATTTTAGAGATCCTTGGACTAATTTTTACATCAACAAATCATTACCTCTTAATGAAAAATCAATTGAAAAACATAAACAACTTGAAAAAAAGGTTATTAATGAGGCAAATCATGTAGTTGTAACTTCACCATCGCTAAAAAATAATTTCAAAAAAACAACAAAAAATGTTTCAATGTTCACCAATGGTTATGAAAAAAAAATAACCAGTACTAAAAGAAACCTAAACAATCTAGTGTATACTGGTGTTTTTAGCTATCAACAAAATCCAGTTTTATTATGGGAATCAATTAAAGAGCTTTCAATTGAAAATCCTACATTCAAGAATAATTTTAAACTTGAATTTTACGGCTCATCATTTAAATTAATAAAAGATATAATATCAAAAAATGGTATTGAGGATTATGTTAGCATATTGGGACATAAGGAAAAAAACCACATTGATAACATAATTAAAAATGCAAAGGCATTGCTACTTCTTGGAATTAATATGATAAATTCTAAAGATGTCATTCATGGAAAATTATATGACTACATGGCTGCTAAAAAACCAATTTTAGCAATTGGGCCAAAAGAAAGTGACATTGAACAAATAATTAAAGATTATAATTTAGGAGTGTATATCTCATTCGATAATAAATTTTTAATAAAAAAGACACTCTTTAAATGGTTTACTGAAAATGAAATATCATATAATCCATCTAACATTGAAGAGTTTAACAGAGAAAATATTGCCAAAAGCTATTTAAAAAAATTATGCTCGTTGAAATGAATCAATTAACTGTTCAGTCTGCAAAAAATTTAATTACCATAGTTATAGCATTCTTAATTGGTGCTGTAAATACATTGATTCTATATCCTTATTTTTTTGGAGCTGAAAAACAAGGTCTAGTTGTTTTTTTATTATCAACATCGAATTTATTAATGCCTTTGATAGGACTTGGTATTTCTCAAACAATTATAAAGTTTTACAGTAGCTATCCTGAAAATCAAAAACAGAGTTTCTTGTCTTTTGTTGTAATAATCCCACTTATAATAATAATCCCATTAAGTCTTTTATCAATTATTTTTCATGATTTTATTGCTTCATTAATTTCATTGAAAAATCCAATAATCTATGATTATTTATGGGTAGTTGTTTTGATTGCTATTTCAACATCATATTTTGAAATTTTTTATTCATGGGCGCGAGTGAATTTTAAAACAGTAAGCGGTAATGTTTTAAAAGAAATTTATCCTAGAATGATAATATTAATACTACTTGTTTTATATGGGTTTAAAATTTTAAACCTTGACGAATTTTTTGAAGCCTTGGTAACTCTGTATTACCTACGACTTTTTTTAATGATTGTTATAGCCTTAAAAATCAAAAAACCTAGTTTTTCGCTTTCGTTTCCTCAAAATATTAAAAACATAATAAAGTATAGTTTATTTTTAATTTTAGCGGCATCGGCATCTACAATCATAATTGATATTGATAAATCGATGCTTTCTCAGTTTTTAGATATAAAGCAAACAGCTTTTTATGCAGTTGCAGTTTTTACTGCAACACTAATTGAAGTTCCAGGAAGAGCAATGTTTCAAATTTTAAATCCGATGATTTCAAAAGCAATCAATCAAGAAAATTTTGATAAAGTAAAAGATTTATACAAGGAAAGTTCGCTTGATCTGTTGATTATTTCAGGATGGTTTTTTTTGAACGTTAATTTAAGTGCAGAATATTTATTCATGTTATTTGAAGACAAAGGTTATTCTACAGCAATTTCAGTTATTTTAATGATATCTATTGCAAAATTATTTAGTATGAGTTCAGGAGCATCAAATGTTATTTTAATTAATTCAAAATATTACCACATTTCACTAATATTAACAATTATTATGTCAATCTTTGTTGTTATTGGAAACTTAATTTTTATTCCAATAATAGGAATAAATGGAGCTGCACTTACAACACTATTAGCTGTAGTTTTTTTTACAATAATCAGGGTTATTTACGTTAAAAAATTATTTGGCGTGCAACCTTACAATGTTAAAAATATCACAACCTGTATAATAATAATTGTTGTTTATATTTTATTTAACAATAATTTTTTAGGATTTAATCCATTAATGAAAATTATTTTCAATGCATTAATGGTTACATTAACATACTTAGTTCTAATACGAGTTTTAAAAATTTCCCCTGTTCTGAATAAAATCATTTCATTAAAATAAGGCTCATCCCAAAAGTTTAAATAAACTTGATTTTTTATTTTCATTGACATCTTTTGGAGAACCTGTTGCTATAACATATCCTCCATTATTTCCTCCACTCGGTCCTAAATCTATAATGTGATTGGCTTGTTTAATTAAATTAGTATTGTGTTCAATAACAATTAGTGAATGACCCATATCAACCAATGCATTAAAAGATTTAATTAATTTTTTAACGTCATGCATATGTAAACCAGTAGTCGGTTCATCAAATAGAAAAAGTGTTTTATTTTTTGAATAACCTTTGTTTAGGAAACTAGCTAACTTTATTCTTTGTGCTTCCCCGCCTGAAAGGGTAGAAGAGGATTGGCCTAATGCAACATATCCCATGCCAACGTCCTGTAGTGGTTTCAGAATATTAGCAATTTTCAATTTTTCATTTTTAATAAAAAAATCAATTGCTTTATCAACACTCAAAGATAGAACATCAAAAATATTTAATCCATCAAACTTAACTTGCAAAACATTATTTTTAAACCTTTTACCTGTACATTCTTCACATTCCAGTTCAACATCAGCCATAAATTGCATCTCGATTTTAACAATACCTTCTCCTTTACAATTATCGCACCTACCACCATCTACATTAAATGAAAAATGTTTGGCTTGAAAGCTATTTTGTTTTGCAAACTGTTGTTCCGCAAACAATTTCCTTATCTCATCATATGCTTTAATATATGTAACTGGATTTGATCTAGATGAAACACCAATGGGTTTTTGACTGATAAACTCAATTGACTGAAATGACTCGAAATCTCCTTCAATTGATGTAAATTCTCCAATTTTTTCCCCGTGAATATCTTTTTTCTTCTTTATTGCAGGCAAAAGAACATCTTTAATCAAAGTACTTTTTCCACTTCCTGAAACACCCGTCACAGCTGTAATTGAATTTAAAGGAAAAATAACATCTATATTTTTTAAATTGTTCTGCCGCGCTCCGATTAGCTTAATTTTTTTACAAAATGACGGCTTTTTTGAGTTCATGTCAAAACTTAAATTTTTGGATAAATATTTTCCTGTCCAAGTATTCATATTTTTCAATTGATTATAATTTCCTTGGGCGACAACCTCACCTCCATTTACACCAGCGTCCGGACCTAAATCAATTATATAGTCAGATGCCATTATAATATCTTCATCATGCTCTACTATTATTACAGTATTTCCAAGGTCTCGAAGGTTTTTTATGACTTTGATTAAATTACTTGTATCATTTGGATGTAAACCAATACTAGGTTCGTCAAGGATGTACAATGAACCAACAAGACTACTTCCTAAAGAAGTTGCAAGATTAATCCTTTGGGATTCACCTCCTGACAAAGTGTTTGATTTTCTATTTAGTGTTAAGTATCCAAGTCCAACCATATTTAAAAATTTTAGTCTCTCCTGAATTTCTAACATTAGTCTTGATGAAATATTTCTATCGTGTTCTGATAAATTAATTGATGATATTATTTTTTCAAGTTTGCTAATTGGCATGTCAACTAAATCACTGATTGTTAAACCATCTATTTTTACGTATGATGCCTCCTTACAAAGTCTTTTTCCATTACACAAAGAACATTTAGTTCGACCTCGATATCTTGAGAGAAGTACTCTGTTTTGAATTTTGTAAAGTTTTTGTTGGAGTTTGTTAAAAAAATGATTAATTCCCTTAACAAAGTCATTTCCATTCCATAAAACATCTTTTTGACTTTTATTGAGTTTGTGGTAAGGCCTGTGTATTGGAAAATCAAATAAGTGAGATTTTTCAATGAAATTATTTTTATGTTTAATTAATTTTTCTCCTTTCCATGGCGCAACTGCCCCTTCAAAAATTGATAAATCTGTATTTGGAATAACAAGTGCCTCATCTATTCCTATTATATCTCCATATCCATCACATTTCTCACAGGCTCCCATAGGATTGTTAAAACTAAATAGGTGTTCATTTGGTTCAATAAAATTCATACCATCAAGACTAAAACGGTTAGAAAACTCAATTTTATCATTATTATCAATGTTTTGAATTATCGCTAAACCATTTCCTTCGCTAAATGCGGTTTCAATTGACTCTGAGGTTCTATTGTAGAATGCATCATTATTTTCAACAATGATTCTGTCAACTACTAAGTATAAATCTTCATCATATTTTAAATCAAAATCTTCAATTCTAATGATTCTATCTTTTACAAAAAGTCTGGCAAAACCCTGGTTTTTAAAATAATCTAGTTTTGAAACTAATGATGAATTTTTTGTTTTTTTTATCGTTGAAATAATCAATAACTTTTCACCATTACTAATTGTTTTTATATAATTTATAACATCGGTAGTGTTATGTCTTTTAACTAGATTTCCAGAAATTGGTGAATAAGTCTTACCAACTCTAGAAAATAGTAACTTCAAGTAATCATATATTTCTGTAGAAGTTCCAACTGTCGATCGAGGATTGTTGGTAATTACTTTTTGTTCAATAGAGATTGCTGGAGAAATCCCATCAATGGAATCAACTTTAGGTTTATTTAAGCGACCCAAAAACTGACGTGCATATGATGATAAGCTCTCAACATATCGTCTTTGACCTTCTGCAAACAAGGTGTCAAAGGCAAGGCTAGATTTTCCAGAACCAGAAAGTCCACTGAAAACTACAATTTTATTTCTAGGAATTTTTACACTTACATTTTTAAGATTGTGCATTTTTGCACCTTTAATTTCAATAAAATTATCTTTATTCACTTTATTTTAATGCAATCTGTAAATATATAAGTTAGCACGTAAAAAAACCTAATGTTTGAATAAAAACTAAATAAATTATATATTTGAGTTAAATACTTCGCCTATAAGACAAACTTTACTCAAAAATTTTTTTCTTAAAAAGAGTAATTATGTCTATGCACGCAGATAATGAACTTATTAAAAGTTACCTTAACGGTAATAATAACTCATTTGAGTTACTATTAAACAAATATAAAAATCGAGTATTTAGTTTTATATATTCAAAAATTAATGATAGAGAATTAGCAGATGATTTCTTTCAAGAAACTTTTATTAAGGTAATAAAAACCTTAAAAAAAGGAAAGTATAGGGAAGAGGGTAGGTTTCTTTCTTGGGTCATGAGAATTGCAAATAATTTAATTATAGATTACTATAGAAGTAAAAAGAGAATTCCAAAATATGAGTCCTGTAATTCAGAATTTGATATTTTTTATAAGATTAGTGAAACATCAAAAAACATTGAAGAATCAATGATTGATACTCAAATAAAAACTGATTTAAATGAACTTATCGAAGAACTACCACAAAATCAATATGAAGTTTTAAAAATGCGTTTATATCAGGATATGAGCTTTAAAGAAATTTCTGAGAGAACAAATGTTAGTATTAACACATCGCTAGGTAGAATGAGATATGGTCTAATCAACCTTAGAAAAATTATTAAAGAAAGAAACTTGTCAATGATACAATAACTTTTTTCAAACAATCGTTATTCTATAAATAATTTATGGATAAACTTTACACTCAAACCAAAAACATAGCTGAAACCCCAAAAAAAGAATCACTGAATTTTATAAAACAGTTTGCATCATCATACAAGTATTTAAAAACAGATGATACCCAGATTGATTTTATAAGTAATTGATAGATTTCAAAACAGACTTTCTTCCTATTTTTTTTGTAATGTGGTCTTTTGATATATTCCAACCTCTGGCTTGGCAATATTGACGACCATACCAAATAATTTGGAGATGAAGCTTGTTCCATAGTTCTTCAGGAAAGAGTCTTTTAGCATCCTTTTCTGTTTGCACTACATTTTTTCCACTAGAAAATCCCCATCTATACATTAAACGGTGAATGTGTGTATCAACGGGAAAAGCCGGTACTCCAAAAGCTTGTGCCATAACTACGCTAGCTGTTTTATGACCAACACTTGGCAACTGCTCTAAAAGTTCAAAACTTTTTGGTACTTGTCCCTCATATTTTTCGATTAATATTTCTGATAATCCATGGATTCCTTTTGATTTTGTTGGAGACAAACCCACAGGCTTAATTATTTGTCTTATTTCATCAATACTGAGTTTAACCATATCAAAAGGATTATTTGCTTTATTAAATAAAATTGGAGTAATCATATTAACCCTTATATCTGTACTCTGAGCTGATAACAAAACTGCAATTAATAAAGTGTATGGATCTTTGTGATCTAGTGGTATAGGAACATTAGGATATAATTCATTTAGTTCTGAAATAACATATTTCACTTTTTGAGCTTTATTCATTTTTGTAATTTTGTTTTTTAAATTTAATAAAATGCTTAAAGAAGGTGACAAAATTCCAGAAATTGTTGTTAAAAATCAGTTTGACAAAAGTGTTAATCTAAATGATTTTATTGGGAAAAAACTTGTAATATTTTTTTACCCGAGAGCAAGTACACCAGGATGTACTGCTGAGGCTTGTAATCTGAGTGATAATTACTCAAGATTTCAAAAATCTGGCTATGAAATTTTAGGTGTTAGTGCTGACACTGTAAAAAAACAATTAAGTTTTTCAAATAAATATGAATTTCCCTACATGCTTTTGGCTGACGTTGATAAAAAAATAATTAAATCCTTTGGAGTATGGGGACCAAAAAAGTTTCAAGGAAGAGAATATGAAGGAATAATAAGAACTACTTTTATTATTGACGAGAATGGTGTTGTTAAAAAAATTATAACTAAGGTTAAAACCAAGGACCATACAAGTCAAATATTAGACTAATCAAAAAAAATTAATCATCTATTGTATCCTCAATCACCGAAAATTTGTACCAGGTTTCACTATAAAATCTTTCACCAGGCCGTAAAATAGTTGAAGGGAATTTATCATTATTTGGTGAGTTTGGAAAATGCTGAGTCTCTAAACATAATCCAGACCATTTTCTATAATATCCACCAGTTTTTGATGGCAAACTATTATTTAAAAAATTTCCTGAGTACAATTGAATTCCGGGCTGGTCAGTGTAGACCTCTAACAGTCTAGAACTGGGCGGGTGATATAAGGAAGCAGCTTTAACTAATTTTCTTCCTTCATTTTTAATTACATAACAGTGGTCGTAACCTTTGCCTATCTTAAGTTGTAAATTATCTTCTGCAATATCAAGACCAACAAATTTAAATTTTTCAAAATCAAAAGGAGTATTTTTAATATTTTCAATGACTCCTGTGGGAATTTGATTTTTGTCAACTGGTAGATAAAATTTAGAATTTATTTTTAACAAATGATCTAAAACTGTATTAGAAAAATTTCCAGATAAATTAAAATATGAATGTTGAGAAAGATTAATAATTGTTTCTTTATCTGAAGCAGCTTCATATGAAATTTTAAAATTGTTATCATCTGTAAGTTCGTATGTAACTTTTACCTCTAGATTTCCAGGATAACCTTCTTCACCATCAGGTGACATGTAATATAGTAAATAAGCATTTTTTCCCTTTACAGGGCTTATTTGCCAAAAAACCTTATCAAAACCATTATGACCACCATGTAAATGATTTAAACCGTTGTTGGTCTTCAAATGGTATTCATTACCATCAATTTTAAATTTCCCGCTTTCAATTCTATTTGCATAACGACCAACGATTGCACCAAAATATGCTGAATTGTTGTGATATTTTTCAAAATCTTCAAATCCTAAAACAATATCTGAATACTGATTGTTTTTATCAGGTATTCTTATCGAAGTAATAATTCCACCAAGATTTAAAAATTCAATTGAAATATTATTTTTATTTGATAATCTGTAGCTTTTAATTTCAAAGTTTTCCAAAACTTTACTTGTATAATTAATTTTTTTTGAAGAAACAAAACATAATACTGTTGTAAAAACTAAACTACATTTAAATATTAAAAAAAAATATCCTTTTATTCTCAATTACTTGATTTGAATCCAAATAAGTTTTTACTCTTAATTAATTTTGAGACAACTTCAGGAAGCATTGACTCCCAACCCGATTGCTCAAATTTAATTTTTTCTAAAACATCCTCCGAATATACTTCTAAACCTTTTTTGTCGTAATCTAAAATATCAAGGATTTTAAAATTATATTTGAAAAACTTATATAATTCCTTCATTCTGGGTTGTACATTCAAATTATTACTATCAATTACATTACCAGAATCTGAATCAATTTTTGGATATAAATAAATTTTTAAATTTTTAAAAAATAGTTTTCCAAATGCTTCCAAAATTCCTCCACTTAAATCTTTGTAATATTTTTCATTAAATATCTCTATCAAATTTGTGACACCCATAGTTAAGCGAATTTTTTTTGATGTGTAGAGTGAGAAATATTCTGCTAGTCTGTAATATTCCATAAAATTTGAAATCATTACAGTATGTCCAAGAGAGCAAAGCAAACGTGCACGATCCATAAAGTCTTTTTCATCAATTTCTACAGTCTGTTTTAAATTTGAAAGAGTCATTTCAAAGATTACAAGAGTTTCATCATCATCATTTTCAGACTCATTTTGAAAAATTGATAATGATTGTTTATACATATCCTCATTAACAATAGTAACGGGTCTAAACCTTCCTCTCAAGGCAATAATATTTTTCCTGTAAAGCTCAGCTGCTGGTAATAAATTATTACCATCAGGTCCAAACATTACAGCGTCGGTCATTCCTAATTTAACCAATTCAAGACTTAAAACTCTGTTATCTATATCTTTAAATAATGGTCCTTGAAAATTAATTGTATCGATTTCAATAGCATCATTGTCTATGTGATCAAATAAATATTTGAGTATTTTTTTGGGTTTGTCGTTCTGATAGAAAGCACCATAAATTAAATTAACTCCCATGTAGCCAAGGGATTGTTGTTGTTGTTTTGCATCATTTTCTTTAAAACGTATGTGGGTAGTAATAATGGAGTAGGGTTCATTCGGTTTTGATTGAAATTTAACTCCCATCCATCCATGGCCTTTAAATTTCTTCGCAAAATCAATTGTTGAAACTGTGTTTGCATAAGTAAAAAAAAGCTTCTCTTTATTTTTGTTTCTATCAATTCTTTTCTCTAGAAGACTCATCTCCCATTCCAACATTTTTTTTAATCTTGAAAGCGTAACATATCTAGAATCGTCTTCCTTTCCATAAATGGCATCACTAAAATCCTTATCATAAGCACTCATAGTTTTAGCTATAGTACCAGATGCACCTCCACATCTAAAGAAATGCCTAGCAACTTCTTGACCTGCACCAATTTCAGCAAAGGTTCCATATATATTTGAATTGAGATTAATTCTTAATGCTTTGGCCTCTAATGAAGGAGTGTTTTCGAATGGTTGGTCACCTGATAAGTTTAGTGGCATATAGATTATTTTCTTCAAAATTAAAAAACTTATTATCATATAACCTTATGATTAATGTAAATTTGTTTTAATATGAAAGTTTACTTTCTCGGTACAGGTACATCTCAAGGAATACCAATTATCGGTAGTAATCATCCTGTCTGCAATAGTCATGACTTGAAAGATAAAAGATTACGTTCATCAATTTGGATAGAGTGGGATGATGTTTCTATCGTAATTGATTGTGGTCCTGATTTTAGACAGCAAATGTTAAAATCTAAGTGTAATAACATAGATGCAATATTTTTAACTCACGAACATTCCGATCATTGTGCTGGTATAGATGATATTAGGCCATATGTGTTTAAAAGCGGGCCAATGGAATTATATTCATTAAGAAGAGTGCTTGATTGCTTGAAAAATCGTTATGAGTATATATTTAATGATAATAATAAATACCCTGGAGCACCATCAGTGGTCTGCAATGAAATTAATCCTAAAAATACTTTCAAAATCAAAAATAAAATCATTCAACCTCTAATTGTTAACCATGCAAACCTGTCTGTATTAGGTTTTAGAATTAACAATTTTACCTATATAACTGATATGCATTCTATCAGTGAAGTAGAGAAAGATAAAATACACGGTAGTAAAATTTTAGTATTGAACGCGCTCAGGAAAGAACCTCATAACTCTCATTTGCATTTAGAGGCTGCAATAAATTTTGCTAATGAAATTGGAGCTGAAAAAACATTCTTTACACACATAAGTCATAGGTTAGGATTTCATGAAAAAGTAAACAAAGAACTTCCTGATGGAATGTTTCTAGCTTATGATAATTTAATTTTAAGTATTTAAATTATTCAACCAAGTAATTAACGAATCCAGGTTTTTCTGATTTACACCATGTCCTGAATCAAATGAATTAAAGTTTATGTTAAAACCTAAATTTGATAAAAGATCTACTGATTTTATCGCAATATCATAAGGAACAACAGTATCATTTTTTCCATGTGATGCATAAATATTTGAAGTTTTATTAGTAAAATTTGAGAAACGGGTATCTACCCATCCACTAAGGCAGCCAATTCCAGAAACAAAATTATTGGTTAAACCAACCAGATAGGACAACATTGCGCCTTGACTAAACCCAATTAGATATATGTTTTTGTAATTTTTAGAGTGTATTTCTAGAAAACTTTCAATATATTTTTTTGCATTTAATACATCTGATTTTTCAGATTTAACACCAAATTCGTTGTCAAAATTAATGTTGAACCAAGCATACCCAAATCCTATACTAATTGGAGCTCTGAGGGAATAAATATCAAAAGATTTTGGAATAAAAGGTTTAAATGAAAACAAATCATCTTCATTACTCCCATATCCATGTAACAATAGAATTAATTTATTATTGATATTGGAGTTCAGGGATTTTTCGTAATTAAATGATGACATTTAACTATTTAAAACTATTTTTTCATTTGAAATAATACCATAAACCGAACCGATTGTTTTGTAACCAATAAAAATATTATTCTTTGAGGTAGATTTGGAGTCTTCATTTGAAACTGTTTTGATAGATGAAGGCTCAAATAAAGTAAAATCTGCGTTAGAACCGATGTCAATTTTGTTATTAGGAATTCCAAAAAGTTCCTTTCCTCTATTTAAAATAGAGATAACTTGGTTTATATCATAAATTGATAAAAGAGCACCAAATGTATTTTCTAAACCAATTGAGCCGAAATGCGCTAAATTAAACTCAATATCTTTTAATTCTATGTTGATAGGAGAATGATCCGATGTTACCATATCTATAGTTCCATCTAACAATGCTTTCCTTAAAGAAATCAAATCATTTTTATCTCTTAGCGGAGGAAGAAGTTTAGCTGAAGTATTAAAATCATTTAATTTTTCATCTGTAAAACAAAGATTTTGAATTGAAACACTACAACTTAAATTTAGTTTATCCTTTTTTGCTTTTTTAATTAGCGCTACAGAACCTTTTGATGAGATGTTGGGTATATGTAATCTTCCTCCATAATATCTTAAAATTTCTATATCCCTTGCAATTTGGATTTCTTCAGCAATTTTTGGTATTCCTTTGATTCCTATTGAAGTATTTATTAAACCTTCATTCATTAATCCATTATTTGCTAAATTATAATCAAGAGGAAATGATTCAATAATTGCATCAAAATCCGAGGAATACTGTAATGCAAGTTTTAGAAGGTTTGGATTTGAAATTGGATTTTTATAATTACTAAAGCATATTGCACCAGCAGAATGCATCTCTCTTAGCGGCGTAAGATTATTGTGATTATTGGATAGTGATATACGCGCCTTAGGATATAATTTTGTTGGAAATGATGAAGATTCTTCAATCAAATGACTTATATCAGCCTTAGATTCGGGTTTAGGGTCAGTATTTGTATTGTACGCAATGTGTGTGTAACCACTGTAACCTGAAACTAATAATCCGTTATTTAAGGTTTCTCTTTCCTCATAACCGGGATCTCCAAATGAAACACTGCTATCAAACCACCCACAAGAAATATGAAGATTTTTAAATGATATAACTTTCAGGTTTGATAAAGAAAGGTTATCACCAATTTCTTGTACTTTACCATTTTTTATGAGAATGTCTTTTGTGGAATTATTAAAAGGGCTACAATCATCAATGATTTTAGCGGATTTTAATAAGATATTCATTAGAATCTGAATATAAATTCATGCAAAGATAAAAAAACGAAAAAGATATTTAAAAATTTTCAAAAACACCCAAACCAAATAATGCAAAATCATATTTTACAGGATCTTTTAAATCTAATTTTCGAAGATTTGTATCCAGCTCGTAAAGAGCTTTCAAATCATTTTGATTTCGATTAAGAAGTCCCAATGAGCGAGCTGTATTTGCTGAGTGTAAATCTAATGGACATGATAAAACACTTGATGGTATTTTATCCCAAATTCCAAAATCAACTCCATTATTATCTTTTCGTACCATCCACCTCAAAAACATGTTAATTCGTTTTGCTGCTGAATTTCTAGAGGGGTTTGCAATATGCTTTCTTGTTCTCTTTGGATGTGGTACAGAAAAAAATAAATTATGAAAATTTGTTATGTTGTCATAAAGAAATTTTTCTTTATTAGGGATGAATAATAACTCTAAGCTTTGATATCTCTTATAAATTTTTTTTAATCTTTTAATAAAAAATTTTAAGTCTTCCGAGTTAAATGTTCTATGAACAAAATTATTCATTGATTCTAAATCATTTATACTATGATTCATAACAAAGTCATATGGTGAGTTATCCATAAGTTTTAATAATTTATAACCACTATTAATTATTGATTTTCGATTACCCCAAGCAATAATTGAAATTAAAAATCCCGCAATTTCTATATCATTTCTTTTTGTGAATAAATGTGGTATTGAAATTGGGTCATTTTCGATAAATTTTCGGTTGTTGTATTTTTTAACTTTTTCATCCAAAAATTCCTTGAGCTCATTAGTTTTTAAAGCCATTTTCCATCAATAAGCTGTAATGTTCGGTCTGCTCGTTGAGCCAATTCTGAATTATGGGTTACCATTACAATTGATGTATCAAATTCATCTCTTAACTTAAAAAAATAATCGTTAAGGGTATTTGCTGAAACTGAATCTAAATTTCCAGTTGGTTCATCTGCAAGAATTAATTTAGGATTATTAATTAAAGCTCTTGCAACAGCAACTCTTTGTTGCTCTCCGCCAGAAAGCATTTTTGGCATGTTATCAGATTTATTTTTTAATCCAAAAAAATTTAAGAGATTTAAAGCTTTCTTTTCAACTTCATTTCTGTTCTTCTTTGCTATGAAAGCTGGAATACATACATTTTCAATTGCAGAAAACTCTGGTAACAATTGATGAAACTGAAAAATAAATCCTAAAGAAAGATTCCTGAATTTACAAAGTTGTGAGTCATTGTAAGATGTAATATCAATATTGTCTAAAATAATTGATGTTTCATTACGCTTGTCGGCTTTTATTAAAGTACCTAAAATATAAAGCAAAGTAGTTTTACCTGCACCAGATGGACCAACAATTGAAACAACCTCTCCACGATTAATGTTAAACGAAACTCCGTTCAACACTTTTGTTTGACCGAATGTTTTATATATTTTTTTTGCTTCAATCATAAATTGCAAATTAATGATTTTAGTTTTCAATTAGAAAAATGATTTTTTAAGTTTGAAAAATAATTTAAAATGGAAAAAGTAACGATAGGAGGCGGTTGTTTTTGGTGTACAGAAGCAATTTTTTCAAGGATTGATGGAATTCAAGATGTATATCCTGGATATAGTGGAGGGAAAATAAAAAATCCATCGTATAGAGAAGTTTGTAAAGGAACTACCGGATATGCAGAATGCATACAATTTTTATACAATCCAAAAAAAATTTTTTTTGAAACTATTTTAGATATATTTTTTGAAACACATGATCCGACAACTTTAAATAGACAAGGTGCTGATGTAGGAACACAATATAGATCTGTTATCTTTTATCATACTGAAGAGCAAAAAATTATTGCAGACAAAAAAATTAAATATTTTAATAAAATAAAGAAATTTAAAAATAAGCTTGTAACACAAATTGAGTTCTATGAAAAATTTTACAAAGCTGAAATTGAACATCACGATTATTTTAAAAATAATCCATCTCAACCTTATTGTTCCTTTGTAATTACGCCGAAATTAAAAAAGTTTATTTCAAAATTTTCTGAAAAAATTAAAAAATAAAAAAGGGGCTAAATGCCCCTTTTTTTCTTAAAAAAACTTTTTCTCTAAAAATCATATTTAATGTTAAGAGAAATATTTCTTCCCATATCGTATAAATTCATTGTTTTAAATCTAGATAAATGATCATAATACTTAGTATTAAAAATATTTTCTATTGCAAATGAAAATGTTAAATCATCTTGATTTTGAATAGAACAAAATTTAGATAATGAAAAGTTCAATAAGAAGTAGGAATCAGTTTGTGATTCATATTCTGCAACTTTCTTTTGATTGTCTTTAAATAGAGCTTCTATTTGATATGAAGTTTTCTCAAAATCTAAGAAAATTGTTTGATTAAAGGATAATGGAGGCATGTAGGGAAGATTATTACCATCTTTTTCTTTTCCACTAACAAATTCCAATGCAGTTTCATAAGACAACCAGTCCACTGAAGTTTGTCTGCTGTAGAAAAATTCACCTCCAAAAAGTGTTGCATCAGATTGAAGATATCTGTATACTGGGCTCTCTGAAATAACCTCAGTTGTAGGACTTAGAAAAATATAGTCATCAATACTATTATAGAATAAGTCAAATCCTAATTTTCCAGTGCTTGAGTACTTGGTAAATGAAAAATCTAATTGATAGTTGACTTCTTCGCTAAGTGATGTATCACCAATTTCATATCTATTGGTACCATGATGCATTCCATCCGAAAATAATTCTGCAAGATTTGGAGCCCTATATCCTGAAGCTAAATTTAATCTTAAAATTGAACTTTCATCTAATTCTTTTTTTAAACCAACTGAAGCATTAAAACTATTATATGATTTATTAATAGCCGCGGTTTTGATTTGTCTGAAATCTCCTCTTAAGCCTAACATTAAATCAATATTATCACCATGAATATGAGTCAATCCAAATATCCCATAATCTGTTTTTTCAGCATCTGGGATTAATTCTTCGTGACCAAAATTCTTGTTTTCTTGAAACATATAATTACCACCAAGAACCAATTCCAATTTCTCATTTTTTGGAAATACATATTTGACATCCAAATTAGTAGTATTTAATGTCATGTCTAATTCTGCTTCTTCAGAATGTTCTTCATCGTCATGATCATCATCGTGATCTTCGTCATCACCGTGATCATCGTCAT
>MDTB01091312.1_pt1 | contig 22055 bp, 16 predicted proteins | sample 811161 | NCBI WGS metagenome assembly MDTB01 (sample SAMN05326650, study PRJNA326480) | marine metagenome | isolation source: seawater | place: Mediterranean Sea | collected 2009 | reverse complement strand
TTGAATCTAAAAAATCTTTCCTTCTTCCCTCACTGTAGCCGGATGGAACCGTTTTTAACGATTCATTGTTTCCTCCGAACGCTTTGATTGCGCCAGCCAAGCTGTTGCTGGTTTCTCCCTCAGCCTTTTTTAAAAGGGGTTCTGGTAGTTCTGAGTCACCAACACCAAGCATGCGTGCAGAAGAAGCCATTGAATAATTACTAGTAATTAAATCACCAACTCGCAACCTTACCATCGGAGAAGCTGTCGGAATCTGCGAAAACGGTTGATAAAACTTTTTTCCTTTTACTGTTTTCATAAGTGTTCCTTTTGAGAACTGCGGATAAAGCAAAGTTACAAGCTTGTTTATTTTCCAATAAAGCATATCCATATCCTTAGGTGAAAATGCAACCATTGTAAAACCTAGGGCTATTGTGCGGTTTGATGTTTCGTACGTCATTGTTGGTTCAATCCGGCCCATTCCAGTTGTTTTGCTATAAGTTGCACTAAATCCATCAGATAAACTATCTAAAAAAGCGTGAAAGGATATAATTTCATTTGTACGCAGATCTTTAATATAAAAAGGCATGTAATCACTATCAAGTATTCTTTCTAATGCATCGACGTCTTCATCTGGCAACCGTCCTTGTAGCTTACCTTCTGTGTCGCTGAAAAATTGGTCTTCGTCACCCTCACGAACTCTACTTACACCTGAATCGAAAGTCGATTTTTCCGGCTCGAGTAAGACTTGTTCCCTATATTGTAGAAATGATTTTGGTATTAGGAACATCGATGAATTAGCCATAACCGAAGCTGGATTAATTTGTGTCCCTTGTCCGTGCCAACCAGTCGTACGACTTTCGAGACGCATCGGACTTTTTTCATTTGCACTACCGTTTTCTAACTCAGCGAAAAATTGACCAATCGCATTGTCACCAAGATTTGTCATTGTCACAAAGTATCTAAAAGAAGCTTTTTCACGCAGGCTTAAAAAGAAATTAATGAATCCAAATGGTCCGCCATCTTCTGGGGGCGGTGGTTGTAACGAAGATTTTCTTGCTATCTGGCGACCAACGTTGAACCAAAACCCTTCAGCCATTGGATCCTTAAGTGCACCAATAGTTGTTTGTATTGACCCTATAGTAAATGACGGGATAAAACTAATGAAATCACCTAACTTAAAACCTTTAATAGTAAGTTGGGTTTTTGATTGAATTGGTTTAGCTACTCCCATAAAGTTAAGAGCAAACTCAACCAGCGCTGGACCGGAAAGCAGATCAGCCAAATTTGGTATACCGAACAACTCCATTACGTCGAAAGTACTGTCGGAGCCATCCGTAAAGTCTCCTGCCAGCTCTGATCTTGGCACCGCGTTTCCTCTGGCTTTTCCTTTTGCCAATTGCACTGATTCTAAATCATACTGTTTCCTTAAATTGTCATACTGTAAATCTTTAACACCAGGAATTGCTCCAGGGACGTATTCAATCAGCAAAAGCGCATCAAAAATAGCAGCTGCAGCAAAGCCATCTACAAATATTGCTGCGTGATAAGCAAGAGAATTAAGGTATTGACGGCTAGTGAACGGTTCACCAGACATAAACTTAACGATCATGTTATTCATTACTGAATATGCAAAGTTTTTACTATCACCTTCATAAGTCGAGGGCTGCCCATCGGCGTCTACATATTCTATACTAATATTTGGAGTATCACCATCTGCCCTATTAAGCCACGACGGGCTTGGCTGTGTCTGATTTTCGGAAACTTTTCGGGTGCCGTCACGTAAATCATCAGTGGAAGCTGTCAAGCCGTAATCGCCATCGCCCGCCTGATTTGCATTTAAGATCTCAAAATCCCTAAATACATCAGCCCATATACCAAGCGGGGCTTTGGCTGCGCTATCTAAATTGTCTTTATTTTCAGGAGATGTTCCGACTAAACCTGAGGCTGCAATTACCGCCTCAGCACCCATTGCCTGCATTTTTGCAGATATTTCACTAGCAACAACTGCATTTTCACCATTTACCGTATCTTCTACTTGCACGTCGGGACCAAGAGGATTGTTGTTAAAATAATATTGTTCTGAATCCCTATTAATATCATCAAAGGAAGTCTGGTCGTTAGATGTTAACCTTTGTCCACCTGAGCTGAAACTGGATTTAAATTTATAATCTGTGTTGCGCAGTGAGAACCGGTTTTGCAGCAAAACATCAGAAACTTGCTCTGAAATTGTCTGTACAGCTTCCTGAGTTCCCATTGAATGCCCAAAAACCTGCTCGTTTTTGTTTTGACCAATATTTGCAAGTGTATTTTCTGTTGCGTTTGATATTGGTCTTGTTGGACCGGTGATGCCAGCCTGAAAAAATGCACCTGAACTTACAGCGTTAAAAACTTCTTTAGCTTGATTCTCTAGCGTAAAGTGCGCTTGACCATCCTGGATGTCACGCAAAGGCATAGGGGTGCCGGAAGCAGCCTGAGCACCATTGCTAACGTCGGTGTCTAAGTTGCCATCGACTGGAAAGGCATTTTTTGTTCTTGGTAAAGATGCGCCGAGAGTTTCGCGTTTGAGGAAATCGCGTAAAGTTTTCTTGCGTTCAGGTTGTAAATCTGATATGCTCCCTATACCCTCTTCAGGGTGGTTTACGTTTATTCTTTTACCACCAGTATCTGAATCAGTTAAACCTCTTTTTGGATGCGGATTTTCAGGAGTGTTTGCCATAATTTGTTGCCCTTGCCAAACCGGCAATTATTTCAAGTTTTTTCTTATCATCGCCTAGGCCAGCTCTAATTTGTTCAAAAGCCTCTGCCCGTTGGTTAATTATTCCGTCAAGAAAAAGATCAAAGGCCTTTTTGTCTTCCTCTTCTATAATGAAGCTCTTAAAAATGTCACGAATCCCAGACGCCTCGATCATTTCAGGCAATGAAGCAGTTCTAGTATCGACTTCTTTTGGTTTAAAATCCGGCTTCCAATCGTCCGGAAAGGCGTCGTATAGTTTTTCCTCAAAACTTTTTTTGTTGTCGCGTACCTGTTTATCAAAATTTTTCTTTTTATCAGACATTAATATTTTCCTTTGCGATTATGAACTTGTCGGGTAAAAGATCTTATCGATGTAGGTAGATGTGTCTTGGTCAGACGCTTCACCGCGGTCATGGTTAAGAGTAAAGTATGATCCACCAGGAGACTGTGCTATTCCGAGGGCGATATCTCGCGCATTCATTGTAACATCCACGTTCATATGCACCGTTAATTTCCTTGACTGTACAACAACTTGCATTGGCCCCTTTCCTTCTAGTATATCGCTGACCGGCTTCTTCATAGCCACAGACATAGCAGCCGTGGCAGCGTGTCCGATGTCAATTGTGTCCTGCTCGATCTGTTTCTTAACAATCGCCATTCTTCTTTCAACCTCTGCAACCAGGCCACGGTCTTTCGATCCTTTAATAAGCTTGTCATCGCCAAATAAACCTGCGACGAAACCGTGTTTGACATCTTCACCGAAGCCGGCGTAAATTGCTGATGGGGATTTAGACCCAATAGTCTCGGCTGTAAGGTTGTTAAGGTGTTCAAATGCGGTTTTTTGATCCTTCATTATTAACCCGCCAGTACCAAACGCGTCGTTGAATGCATTACCGTATCCAAGTTCGAGATCCTTTGCCATTTCTTCACCAGTTCGGACCATGTTTACCCTATTAACCGGTCGGAATTCTGGAGAGTAAGGCATGTTGGCCACGCTCTCCATTTCCATTTTAAATTTGTCCCTTGCCACTTGAGCATCAAAAAATAACTCTCCTGTCGTATCGCCCGAGACCGCTTTTATATCGTCTTCAATCGATTTTTTTTGAGCTTCAGTTAATTTGAGACCATCCTTCATAAAATGGAATCTTGTCCCCTGTAATTTTTCAACTATTTTTGGAAAGTTTTTATTGTTGGTATCGAGTATCGTACCATCGGCTAATTCTAGAGAATCTAAACCAGCTTTTCTTAATTGAGTAACTGCCTCACTTGTTGTTTCTGATAGACCTATATTTTTTGCATCATCTTTAGTTATCTTGACTGCTGATTTAAATTCCGCATTTGCACGTTCAATAATTCCTTTATATTTGTCTATATCTGCTTGGATTTCTTTTTCAACTTTAGCGAAGGAACTGTCCATTGCGTCGCCTTCTGTTTGTGAAAGAAAACTTTGCAATACACGTGCATAGCCGTTGAGGCTGTTAAATCCGCCGGCGCCACCAATTCGTTCTAACTCTGCTTTTGCAAGCGTACGTAATGTTTCTTTCATGCTTTTAAGAGCTTTGACCATTTTTAACTTAAGAACAGCCATTGCATAATCAAACTTCTCGCCTAATGTGGCTCCGGCTTTGCCAAGCACATCGCCCTCAGCTGAGTCAGAAAACATGTTAACAATGCTCTTGAGAACTTGCGATCCTATCTTGTTAAAAATACCCGGTCTTACAAATTTTTGGGGGTTTTTGTCTATATCACTAAAAAAACCACCAAAGACTGAATCTTCTTTAGATATCGATTTACCTTGGAACTCACCACCAAAAAAGTATGCATATAGTCCACCACCGGCTCCTGCTAAATCTGAGAACATGTCGCCCAACGCAGCAAATACCGTACGCGCCAAGTATCCCATCGATTGAACTAATGACATATCATCTTTCTTTACGCCCTTTTCTAATGCTTTTTCATCAAAAAGACTACTGACCCATTTTGTCGATTCGGCACCTATAAATCTAAATGCATCTGCTAAACCTTCTGCCAAAAGAAGCACTAGCTTGACCATTCCCTGCTGAACCTTTGCATTGAAGATTGTCGGCTTGTCAACGTCGTTAAACGGTTCCATTAAAGCTGTAAATATATTAAAATCACCGATATCTTCGCCAGCCATGACAGCACGAATCTTTTTATCTATTTTTGCTAAAACCCCTTTTTCTCCGATAAACTCGCCGGCAGCCTTTTTCATACCATCAAAATAATCCATAAACGGATCAAAAAGTCCGGATAGTGGAGCTATGTTTTCATATTTACCAGTTTCTTTATTATATGCACCTTTCTGATAAAATAATCCACCAACAATATTGGCAGCCTCAGCACCAACTTTTCCAAATGCACTCAATGAATTAGCAAATGCACCAGTTATTTTTTTCATAGCCTCGGTACGTACAATTGCTTTTTGGAACCCTTCTGTAAAAGCACCAAAAAACGTTTTTGCTTCCATTTTAGATCCGCTAAGTGCTGTCCGAACCTTTTTCATCTCTTTCGCAAGAACGTTAAGAGCTTCGGTATCTGTCAACTCTTTTTGTCCATCTGCTGCAGCGGAAAAAGCATCCTCAAATCCAAACGATTGGTCACCTGCCTCTTGTAATTTTTTAATTTGATCAACGGACATGCCAAGGGTTTCTGCAAGATATCTCGCTTCCTTTGGATTTCTCAATATTGAATCAATCGACTGGCCTGATCTTTGCAGTGCTTGGTTTAAGAGATCCATCTTTTCAGCTGGATTGTCAGCCATCACCATTTCCATAGTGTCGAGCTGGATACCGAACATTGTGCTTAGTTTACCTACTTTTTCAGCAGCCGATTCAAATGTGTCGAACCCTTCAGCAAAACCCGCAAGATCACTCATTTCCATTCCGAGTCTGGTCGCGTAAAGGGTGGTTGCGACTAATTCCTTGTTAGTCATGTATCCAAAAACTTTTACGTTTTTCACGGCAGCATCGAAATTTTTACCCACCTGCTTAATGCTCAATCCAAGATTTTGAGCGCCGCCAACAAGCCCCTTTGCCATTTCACCAAGATCTTTTTTTGGATCTTCAAAACGAAGTGACAGACTCTCCATTGCTTCCATGGATAGTCCTAATCCTTCATTGAATACTAAAACCTCAGCTGCGGCATCACTCATTTTATTTACAAAGCGATCGAACCCAACACCTAAACTACCAAGCTTATCAGTAAAGGCATCCATAACCTCACCGGCTTCGATACCGAAGACACCGCCCAAGCCACGACCAAGTTCTCTTGCTCCCGATGAAGCTTTGCCCATAAAACGACTAAACTTGGTTAAAGTGTCTGGCATTCGGCCTAGAGATGCTGCTAATCTTTCTTGCGCCTGGAACGCACCATCAGATGAAGATCTTGCGTAATCTAGATTATTACCCAGGAAAGTATATACTGGATTCATCGTAATAAAATTGTAAACAGATCTAATTACACCAAACAACTGCTGGGCTGCAACTGTAAAACTTGCATAACCTTTCTGTGCAATCAATACAGCTTTATTCATAAAGCCCATAGCGCCGCCTGTTTCCTCCGCAGAATTAGCAACACCCATTAGCTGATCGGATAGACTACCTGACGATCCAGCCATACCAGACAATGCATCGCCACCCTCGGAAAAGGTGCTAAAAAAATCGCCGGCGATGCTTGCCTGGCTGTTCATGTTTTCGCCCAATTGTGAAATACCAGCGTTTGCTTCGCTGATGGTATTGTTCAAATTGTTGGCAAGGTCTAACTGGCTCTCAAGTGACATTTATCAGAATACTCCAACGTTAATATATAATAAGTATTCTGTTTAATAAAATTACAGTGGCCAAACTTTTCCGGTTGTGCGTTTATAGTCTTCAGCTAGTTTTTCTTTATTCTTTATAAGATATGCCATTTCGCGCAAAGATACATTTTTTTCTTCTATTGCTTCATACAAGTCTTTACTTGCGACTAGCACGTTTAGAAACGCCTCTACTATTTTTTTTGGGCCGTTTATGTTTAGACTTTGTCTTCTGCCTGTTACGAACATTACTGATTCTTTTAGGAGACTTTTTTTCATGGGTACTATCCTCCGGAATATCACGTTTATAATTATGTGGCATCTCCCATTTTTGCCCTTTTAATTCAGATTCATTCCATGCGGCGTTAGATTCCCAAACTACGTGATATTTGCCGTCAATAACTTCCATGACTTCAACTGCAGATTCTGACGGAAAAGTTCTAGTAATAGTTCCAAACTTTGTCTTTTTATCATTGCGAGTTAAAAAATAACAGCAGTCACCAGATTTTGCTTGCATACTATCGATCATTTTATTACTCTTTTCTGTTTTAATTTTGATAAATATTTTATGTAAACCTGCTTTTTTATCCAGCCATGCACAAGCATTTTTCTTTTATACAAAGTTAAAGAATCTGGTCTCTGTGAAGACACTGATAAACGCTCTTTAATTCCATATCTTTCAGCGACTTTTTTCCATATCTTTCTAAATTTTCGCTTAGCCTTTCTATCTCTGGTCCCTATAGCTGGATTACCTGGATAAAAGGGCATTATTCCAAGCTCGAGATATTCCAAAACGATAAGACCTTCAATCATAGAATTTTTATTTTGCATTGATATTTTACCAAAAGAGATGATGGTTACTCAACACCGGTTCGGGTCTGGTGCCTTTCACCTATACGCGTTTATTTTTTATGTGAAAACATTTTTACGGCAATGTAAAAATGCTCCCGAACTAATCATAAACTCTTTTTAATTTCCATCTTTCCTACGTAAATCTTCTTGTCCTGTGCGGGCCGTCCGGCCGATGCTTACTTCCTAACGCTCTTTCTTCTGCGGAGTGGCCTTTTGATTCGTTGGTTTTTTGCATTTCTTTTACCAATCTATCAATAAACCATCTTCTCCGCCACAAAGCCATATTGTATGCCTCTGCGTAAGTCATTCCTAAATAATACACTAAAGCAAATATTGGCTCGAGGTATACGATCGTATCATTCGGTGTCAGGCCAAAAAAAGCTTGCGCCAATAGGTAGGCGCACCTCCGACTCCTCATAGCAATGTGGACACTGCATGTGGGATTTCATTTCAATTCCCGCTTCATTTTTGTCCATGTGCTTTCGAAGTGCTAGTGAATCTCTTGCCGGCATGTTCTGACAGAATTTTTGTATTTTTACTTTGTCTGTAATATCATCTACGGCAATGACCTGATTTGCATATCTACGTGTAACTACATTTCTTGAATCAATACCTTTCTTTTTAAGCCGTTCCTCGATTAGGTTTTGTTCGCGTTCTTCGTGTCCATTAAGGTACTTGTATCTTATTTTCTTTTTTGTCAGTGGCAAGGTTACTTCAAACGCGTTTGCTCCAACTGCAATCGGTTCGTTTTGAAAATTTTTGATTGGCAAGTTAGTTAGATCGAAAGACTGTTCTGACCGTTCTCCACAATTAGGGCAATCGACGTCAACTTGATAATCTGGGCCATACCCTGTAATTCTAATCGCAGTCATAATTGCGTTGCGATCCCCGGAAAGGAGATCAGACGGATTTATGTTCTTATCAATTAAGCACGATTTAATTACTTGTTCAATTACGGTACCTTGTTTAATATAGGCACGATTAGTTAAAATATCTTCCTCTCGGGCCGTCATAGCTCTAATCTCTACAGCTTCTTTTAGATGGCAACTATGACCCTCGGGATACACTACACCTTTTGAGGGTAGTGGAGCTAATTCTGTTGGGATTGTCAATCCAAACGTATCCATTAAAATATCGTGTTTATCACCCTGCCAGTCCCCACCAACTTTTCCTTCTTGGTCCTGACCCGAAAAAACCTTGTTTCCTTGTCTCTTGCTCATTTATTCTCCATGACGATTTGCGGATAAATTAAAGCAAATCCCTATTTTGATAATACAGGGATTTGCCTAAGTTGTATAAATTTTTTCTTAAATTTAGTATTGCAGCACGCAGTTATCGAATTTAAGGCCCATTTGGATTTCAAGGGTGCTTGGATCACCATAACTTAGATCACCAAAAGTTACAGATGTTAAGATACAACCTTTCATATCCCATAATTCGATGACAGTACCTATAGGATCAACCAGTTTAAGCTGTGCGTCTCTCTTATAAAAGTCAGCATAACCTGCACGACCTGATACTGACTCATAGTGGGTTCTGCACCATTCCATAACCTGCTGTGCACCTGATGGGGCAATAGGATCATGCAACGTGATTGTCATGTCACCAAACGTTGATCGGCCGGCGATATGTCTCTGTGAGTTCATATAATCGATAGTTAAAGGGTTAATAGTAATAGAAGGTCTAGAAGCAGTCTTAACAAGGTATGAATCAATACCTTCCAAAGCAAAAACCCACCGGTTACTGTACTTTGGTTCGAACTTTCTTGGCAGCATGCTTGCGACGTCTAATGTTTCAGCCATTTTTTATTCTCCTGAATTGTATATTCTTAATTATGCGTCCGATGAATTATTCAATCGTATTATTTATATTAATGTCTATAGCGATTATTTCAACGCTACGATATGGTTGTACAAAAACTTTTCCGCGAACTGTATTGTTCTCAATGTCAGCTTGGCTTGTAGTTGTTTCATCGATGACAACTCTAAACTGCTGTACAGCCTCTTTGGCCACAAGTTCAGCCAACATATTCTCAACAGCAGCCGAGAAAGTTGACAGTACAGCAGGTTTGTTTGGTTCAAAGATAACACTGTAAGCAATGTCTCTTGTCTGGCGCCTGATATATATCATTAGCTTTCTTACATCCAATCTGCTTAGCGCTGAAGTTGTATTCAACAGTGTTCTTTGACCGTTAATAAAACCAGTTCCCTCAACAGTAAGATCTGTTGCAGATATTTGCTGTGGATCCACGCCGTCATTTACAATAATAATAGGGTTGATTGATGTAACCGTCAGATCTTTAGAGTCTTGAGCTGTAACTTGGATGTTGGTACCGGTTATTGCGCTTGGTCGACCGTTTGTGTATCCTGCCGGTGTACCCCAAGCTCCTTCAACTCGGGCAGTCTTTGCAAATGCTGCAAGAGCTGCAATTGAAGGCGGGGCGTTATCAAAGAGTTGGGTCGGACCAACAGACGAACCCACTCCACCAAACGTTAGTTTTACATTTGGATAATAAGCAGCTGCAAAGGAACTGTTCGTTCCTCTTGCCGCAAATCTTTGGATTGTGTAAAACGTGCTAGTTTGTGCATTGGAAGTACTGTTTATTGATCTGTGGGGCGAACCGTCAAACAAAACGTTTCCTGCGCCGGCACCAAACTGGCTTGTATTTTCAATATCCATCAGATATATCGCGTCGAACCTCTCTTCCATTTGTGTTGATGCGAAGTCGGTGATGAAAGTAGATCTTTGTCCAGGCACTGCCAAACAATTGATATCAACATCGGTTTTTTCTGCCATAATCTGGATACCTTTTCTAAATCCAGCGACTGTTGAACCGTTAAGGCCACCCTGGGTTGAATCATTTTCTTGCTGAAAATGAGCTGACCAGTGATTCATTTTTCTACCGTTTTCTGCGAATATGTTATGACCATCGAAGCCACCCTGGAAAGGAAGAACGAAGGAAGAAAAATCGACTGCGGCGACGTTTGCAGTTTTTAAATCTTCTGCCTTTAAGAATCTAAAGCCTGAAGTTGATGGATCAACACCAGTCCTAATATATCTTGCCTGGTCCCATCTATTGTTGTCTGGTCTTACAACACCGCCCGTAGTTGTTTCTGTTGCGACATATACACGTGACAAACTAAACTTGTTATTGTTAAACTCGTTTGAATCTAATATAGCGCCACCAGAATTTTGGGCTGTACCAGCATTGTCGCCTACCCACATTGGATAAGATGCGAATGATGGGAAAAACTTATTAAGCGATCTAATAAGATCGATACCGTTCGGTGCGCCACCAGTTGATGTGATTGGTGTCAAAGAACCCCACATTGTAGAGCTATTGTCAACACGCTGATCTGAAGTATCAGATGAGATAAATGATGTTCCAGTAAGAGAAATTCTCACCTCTCGTCCTGTATCTGTCGACAAGTCACCCTGTGCTGGGCGATCGAACCGCATTCCCCATGGGAAAACTACGCTCGAATTTGCTGTGTTTTTAATTTTTGTCCGATATGGTGTTGGCGGCAACACAATGTCTTTAGCTGGGTTTTTACCGTTTGCAAAGAATGAAGCCGAAAGAAGCTGATAGGTGTGCACAGGCGGTTCTGCACCTGGCTGCCCATTACACTCTGAGTGGAATAGATCTTGAGACATATCACTTAGTGCAGATCCCGAAGTAACAAGAAGGTGCATACCTTGATATCCGAAAGGTAGTAAATTCTTTGCAATACGTCCGTTTGCCACATCGTCAGTTACCTGAACTCTAAAATATTTGTTTTGGTTTTCATACATTCCAGCTAAGACAAGCTTTTGTTCGTTTGTGTTAGCATCAAAATTATAGTAACGATGGTAATCTCCAATTACTCTGGCTATATAGTTGTCATCGTTCGGATCTAACGTCAGATTTGTATAGGATTTAACGGCAGTGTTATCTTGCGGTACCGGCTGCGTCACATTACTATCTTGCGTACCATACTTACGGAAAACAACGTCAAATGTTGCGTAATCATCCGCGTTGGTAGGGTACCGGACGTTTTCGATCTGTACAAAATAATTATCCTCTGTACCTTGGCCGTCATCAAGTGCATGGAATCTAAACAGTTTTGTTTCAACACCGCCGACGGACTGAGATATAAGCCATGGAGTGAACGGGGTCGAGAATCTATCTTGCCAACCTTCATAGTTGGGCTTGTAATTACCGGCATTGTAAGTGTTCCGAGCAGCAGATCCTGTGGTCAGCATAATATTGTGATACAGTCTTGTGTTAGTAGCGGCGCCATCGACTTTTTGCAAGAAGTTATGGATCGAAGGTCCTACTGTAGCTGCACCGGCCGAAGATGCACCGTCGGTTCTTGGAACTGCCAAAGCAGATGGGACTGGATAGTGTGCATATAAATAGTGACCAGCAGTCTCAAATAAATCTGGGTCTTGGTTGATACCGCCAAGGTAACCAGAATCTTCAGCACTAAAGTTATAAGTAACAACTCTACTGGCTTGTGATTTCATTCCATTGAAAACTAGCTTACAAGACTTGTTTGACGGGTTGTAAGCACCGGTGTTTCCACCAGCATTAAAACTACCTGAAATGGTATTATAGGCATGAGCTGATCCAGTCAAGACTGCACCACCTGCATCGCCGTTAGCGCCGGAGGGTTGCCATCCACTTACCTGCAGTGATACTCCAGAAGCGACCATAATTACAGCGCGTAATATTGGCTGAGCAGCTCCGTCTAGACCTGCGTCAGTCAAATAAGTTGAGCCGTCAGACTCAGACATGATTGTTGATAGGAAATATAAACGTCCAGGGGCTGCAGTTGATTCACGTAATGTTTTTCCACCCGTAAATCCTGATAACGTTATGTTCGACCCGCCTGCTATAGTTTTAGTAATCGTACCATTTCCAGAGTCTGCTGCAGCTTCTTGAGTTAGTGTCAGTACATGGTTACTTGGGGCTGAGCCCACTGCAGCAGTAATACCTTGTTGCGCCTCAATAGCAGTTTTAAGTGCCGCAGCGATTTGTATATTTGTAGCATTGTTAAGATCACCAGCACCGGCTTTGACTGCTACGTTTGAGCCTGTTGGATCGCTGCCATCATTAAGAAATTGATATACCTTAGTCACACCGGCGTGATCAGTAATTGTTACAGTGTCAGCGTTTTTGACTTGATCAGTACCTGTATTTGTAGCTCCAAGTGTAATAGTAGCTGTACCAAATCCAGCTGCAGTAGTTACAGTCGGCTCATTCGCATATGGGTTTGAATCAATATCACCGAGAGTAACTATGCTACTGTATGCTGCCTTATCTGCCTCTGTTTGCACCTGTTTTTCACCGACAACAAAACCAGCGTTTGTGACAATGTTATTCGTTGTACGCTTTTTAGCGTTACCAACACCGAGCACTCGAAGGTATATTAAACCTGCGTTGGCGCTCGCCTCCGAATACCAAGCCTTTACAGCTACTGAACCCCAATACTCGTTTGATACAGTCCCAAACGTTTCCGTAAAGGCGGTCAAATTGTTTAGTATCTGAGGTACGAAGGCTGGACCAGTCTCTGCAGTACCGACGACGGCGGCGGGAACACCCTCGAAAGCAACGTCTGTTGACGGCGCGGAGTTGTCTACTTCTTTTAATATAATCGACATCTAAATTTCTCCTGTTAAATTCTATTGAAATGTCACGCCATCGGGATCGATGATGAAATCGATTGAAACAAATTCAATTGTTCTTGTCGGCACAATTATTACTTTTCCATTCAATCGGTAATTCTGTTGATCTCTTAAGCTGTTATTCGTATCATCCATAATTATCTTGAATTGCTCAATTCCCTGGTTCAATTGTATAAAAGACAATTGTGGCGAAAGTGCGCTAATAAATCTTGTTCTTATTTGAGGATTATTACGTCTGAAAAGCAAACGACGAGATATCTGAAGAATCTGTCTCTTCACTTCCAAAAGCATTCTTCTAACATTTACTCGATCGAGCGCTGATGCCCGAGCTTGTATTGTCTTCTGGCCCCAGATTTTGTATTCAACAAAAGTCGGATTGGTGACGGGGAAGTTTGCAATCGGATTGATTGAAGCTTCATAAAGATCGTCGCGGTTTAATGTTGTTAATCTGACCGTCGTATTACTTACGTTGTTCAGGGACCCGCGAGCAAAACCAGCTGGCGCAAACCATACAGAGCCACCGTTTTGAGAATCACTGAAAGAATAGGCTGTTGTTGCCGCAATAGATGCAGGTACTTCAGTCTGTCTATTTCCATTTATATCATCTCTGATTATTACGTCAGGAAAGTATACAGCCGTATAACTGTTGTCTAAGCCTCGACCCTCGAACTTGTTTACAGTTTCAGTAACACTAGGTAGCGTAGAGTCACTTAGGAATAATCTGGTGCCATTCTCGTCATAGTTTGGAATGTCCATGATATAGATAGCCATTTGATAGTCTGCCGTACGCTCAGACGCGTAATCGGTGATCAGTGGCTCACGTATTCCTGGTATGGTGAGGATATGGTGAATCGACTTATATTGGTCGTTAAAGATATCAATTGCCGCGCGGTATGACTGGATTGCGTTATTGTCAATACCTGCACCCATTAGATCGCCATTGTTCGACCCTGTAACGCCTGTGCCGCCTGTAAGATTAGACACTGCAAATCCGCCAACTTCTGTTGACGTGGATTTATCGTTCATCTCGTATGCGTCTTGATCAAAAATATTCAAGCCGTCAAATCCGCCATAAAACACCGTGTTGAACTTAGCGTATCCAGCAAACTTGTTATATTTTTTCTTATCTTTTGCCAACAAGGTTGCAAGTGACACACGGCGTGCTTGGAGAACCCTGTCGTATATAGTATAATCAGCTGGACTTGGAGCAGCATTACGAACGTACGCTGCGTCTCTCATATGATCGGCAGCTGAACCTGTAATATTAACAAGTGCTCCGGCAGCATTCAACTGGTTCACTAAAGCAACTTTTGAAAGACTGAATTTGTTATTGTTAAAGGTGTCCGCAGATGAACCCGTATATATCGTTTCTAGTTTTGAGATTCCCTGGAATCTTGTGTAAGCCTTTACCACGCCATTAATTTCTGGTAGGGATGCATCAGTACCAGCTGACCATGGTTTTAGTGCAGATCTTTGGTTTTCAAATTGAACACCCCAATAGAGGCGACTGTCAGCAAAAACATCACCACCGGCTTCACCAATAAAGTTTGGTGATGCTTTAAGATTTGCGCCTTTGGCAGTCTTGAATCTAAAAGGAAGTGGCGGTACAATCGATCCGGTAAAGTGTGAATGGTCAACAGTTGGACCCAAAGATTGGTGAAGTCTTGGGTTATCACCTAAGAGAAGCTTGGTTTCAGCTGAACCTAAAGAAGAATTATCTCTTAAACTCGGAGACGTCTTAATAACTGGAATTCCCCTAAAACCAAATGGTAATACATCTTTTGGCACGATACCTGCGACCACTTGCTCAGCAACAACGACCCTGATTCTGTTTGACTTCAGCTTGTTTGCACCAGTAGAGTTAAATCTTCTGCTTTCAACATTTGTGTCGAAGTTGTAAACGTTTTTAATATCGCCAATGGCTGTGCCAATGTAATTTTTTGCATTTGGATTTAAGGACACTCTAGAATAACGTTCGAGTACTGTTTGATTTAAATCTGTGTCGTAAAAATCACGAAGTACAACATCAAACGTTCCATAAGGATCCACAGGATCTACAGATGCACGTACGTTTTGAATTGATATTTTGTATTTATCATTGCATGCTCCGTCAGAAAGAGACTCAAAGTAGAATAAATCGTACTCAACATCACCGTACGGTTGAGAAATCATATATGGAGTTCTTGGCGTAGAGTATCGGGTATCAAATCTACCAAACAAGTTTTGCCATTGATTAAGCAGTGTAGCTGAAACTCCATCCGCAGCAGCCAGTCCGAGGTTAGATCCACTTACAGAACCAGACATAATAGCGATCGAGTCCTTACTGGTTGCAACTCTGGCAACTTCAGAGGTTACTGGCCAGTCGATATATAGATAGTGACCCTGCGCAGCCATTTGATACGGATCTGTGTTCAAAACGTTTCCAATATAGCTTCCGCTGTCTGGGTTTAAAGATGCAGTAAAAATCCGAACGCCCGGGTTTCCATCATCGTTACCGAACTTTGTTCCATCCGAAGAAGAAACGATAATTTTAAACTGATGGCCAGCAGAGTTAAGAGTGGAAATTGAACCAGATGCAAGTCCATTCTGGCCTTTTGCAAATATTCCCTCTCCAATACCGACGTCAACGTCAGAAACAATTGTTCCTTCGAAGTCGTCTATCAAAACAGCTGAACCAGTAGGCGTAAATATCATCGCTCTTACAAGGTGAATATCATCTCCAGCCGGGGTACCATCACTGTCATAAAGACCCCTAAATGAGTCATTGTCAGTAAAGTGTGGCAACGCAACATCAGCACTTGGGGATACACGATGCTTAGCAGCTATAAAGAAAACAGTACCAGGCACTGCAGTTTGTCCACCGTGCGTAACCATGTGCTCAGTCGACTTACCACTTGCATTACCGCCTGATTTGTCCCAGTACCATGGATTTGGATGGTTTACTTTAAAGCCAGCATTTTTTACAATACCGTATTGACCCGTAGCGGCGTAATCAGTGCTTGAGTTGTTTGCTCCAGCGCCGAGTACACGCAAATATTGAGCTGCTTTCGACGTACCTTGGAAAGATACCCCTTGCGAAAACCACGCCTTTACGACATATGGCCCAAATTGATCGGGTCTAATAGATCCAAATTTTGTTGTAAAGTTTTGTAAAATCTCGCCTGATGTCGAAGCACCTTCTGGCATACCAAAATATACCGGTTGGAATGCTGGTCCTTTTTCAGCAGTTCCAATTACAGCGATTGGAACGCCTTTAGCAGCGGATGTTTGGCGGCTAATTTCTGTTTCGAAATCGAAAAAACCTGCACTTTTAAAAGTTTGTTCAGCCATGAAATATCTCCTATTTTCCTTTATCTAAATATGTTGCTAGTTTTATAAAACCTTAACATGTCTTAGTACTATTTCGCCTTTTCTTGTGTTTGCACTTTTTATAATGTATTCTTCAGTTGTTATTGCACCGGTTGTTGGGTCTTTTGTTTTTAGAATATACCTGTCACTTACCAACTTGTTGGTTTTGCCAATTGTAACATCAGCTTCATTATTTTCGTCAATCTTAAACTTACCCAATTGCGAGCCAGGTAGTTTATCAAATTCGTTTTGCCAGTCTGCCTCAATGTAATCCGCTGGATCATTAGATTCAATGTCTGTCGTCTCGATAAAGTCGGGTACAGTTCCAATGTTTGTTTCAAAAACAATTTTTGGTTGAGTCACGTATCTCCTAACTGCCGGTATAGAACCAGGATATTTTGCATTAATAATATATCCATAACTCTCAAGTGTGACTGAGCCTCGTACAATTCTTTCTGAATCGGTAAGAGAATCTGTGTTAATATCGGTATTAAAATCTGATGAAATATTTGCGGTGTATTTATAACCTTTTTCTGACTCCAACATAAAAGATCTTGCCGGTGTTTTATAGAAATCCATTAAAGCTGTCATTGCATCGTTTAGTTGGGTTTGAAGTTGACACCAAAAAGTTATTTCATACGTGCACTTGAAAAACCTTGGCACGGGCATGGTGTAGTATTCATAAATATTGTTGCTATTTTGTCTTAACGAAAAATTTGCATTTTTTGTTATCTGTTTATAGTCTCTTTTTGAAAAAGAACCATCTGAAACTGTGTCCTTTATTGTATAATCTGCATTCTGAAGATTCTCAAAGTTTTTTTCTCTTTTATAATCTGCATTGTCTTTGTAGACTTTTCTTTTAATAATAATTTCTTCGCCTGTGGGAGTCAGGCCATACTCAGGTGGATCCTGTTGAAAACCGGTTTTTATAATTGATATTACCGGTAAAATCAAAGCACCGCTTGAATCACGCATAGCTCTTCTTTTTTTAAGCATCACAGCTCTTTCACCTGATGCATAAATTACTGGAATGCGTTTCTTTTCGTCGTTTTGTTCAACAAAAAACGGAAGCTTATCATTAAACAAGTTAAACACTGCGCGATCGACATCCTCAACACCGGCAGTAGGTAACTCGGCAAAATCTTCAACATTAAACAATGCTGCAGCTATGTTCTCGTTTTTAAAGATCATGAGTCATCTCCATAAAAACCAGATTTTACAGCACCAGACGGCTTAACCTTTTGTTGGCCGCCGATAGGTGATTCTAAAGTGCCGTTTGCAACTAACTGTCTTTTGTCTCCAGTTTCTGTCGACCCTCTTTGCTGCGAGAATTTGTCCTGTATTGAATCGTCGCCTAAGTATTGCTCTCCTGTCGGTCCTAATCTAGGCTTGTCGATAAGGCCCTTTCTAGCCTGCTTGCCGACAACTCTATAGCCGGTAATGTGTTCGACCTGTCCAAACATTGTCTTATCTCTATTTACAGTTGTCATTTCATAAAAGTCCGGACCATATTGGAAAAAATCACCTTCTTCAACAACTATTCCGCGGTCAATTAGATCACGATAATGAAGATACATTGTAACAGTTGATAAAGATTGGTGACCATATTTGTCGGTCGTTCTGTCAGATGGGCCACGTTCAATAGTGCAGTCGACTTCTATAGGTGGATCAAAAACTTTCTCAGTCATTTCATCATATATATCGTTAACCGTTGAAAGGTCCACTCTTGGCCGGTAATAATAAATTACTTGACCAATGATATCTTTTGTAAGTTCTTTAGTTATATCTGAAATCAAATCGATTTCTCGTGGTGTTATGAATAATCGTGCCATTGTGTACTCCTATCCGATCATTATTGTTTTACCAAAGGGAATAGGAACAGTCTTTAACAGTCTAGTAAGGTTTTCAGCTTCAGTAGCTTGTACCTCTATTAATTTGTCGTAAGTTAAACCATCTAACATTTCTTTTAACTCGGATCGTAGTCTTTCTTTTTCTGAGCTAGCAGTTGATGCAAGATCGCCAGAATTCAAAGAAACATCACCATTAGGAATAGGAATAGAACCAAATTTGCCACGCACCTGTGCCAAAACTGCCATTGAGCATGCGACAGCAAACTGCCTAATCCATTGCTTGCCCATAGAATTAATGTTACTATAAGATATATTACCGAAAGGTACGTTTTGCGGACCAGAAACGCCGTCTATCGTCTCGTCGGTAAAAGCTGGATTTAAACCATCTATAGCATATCCAACGCGTATAAAAACTTTTTGTCCGTTTAATTTGATCGTTGGTCTTGGATATATTCTTAATTTGGTGCCAACAAGATCGTAGGAATAGTTTGATCTTCTAATCCTGTTGGAAGTGTCCATTTGTTGCTGTCTTAAAACATCCTCAAATATCGGAAGTACATAAAATACAGTTTCAGGCGTAAAAGACTCAAAACTAAATTCGTTGTTCAAATAGTTTATAGCCGAAGTTGTGTCAAAAAATCGGTATGCCGCCTGAGATGAGAAATGATATACGTCAAATATTCTGAGTTTTGTCTTCTTACCGGCAGATTGGGCATCGTATATATTATTACCATCTGCGTCTTTTAGCTCAGTATATATGTCGTAATCCTGACGTGATCCTGTCAATACAATCGACCCGGACATTATATTATGTGATCCACCAATACCAGCGTGTGAAGCATATGGCTCTGCCTTTCTCATGAGAAATTCAAGTGTATCACGTGGTAACTTTCCTTCACTCCCAGACATAGAACCGGTTGCAGCGCCCATGTAATTACTAAGCTGAGATTTTGTCATATACTCATTTATATATTTGCTATATTCAAATACTGACTCCTCAAAACACATCCAAATTTGCTTTGATGTTAGCTCGACACTTAATATGTCGTCGCCCAGTTTGCGCTTCACAAATGTAACCATCGAATCAGCATCCGATTGAAAATTGGTATCTGAATCGTATACGCCAAAGGGCGTTGGGTTGACTGTGTTTGCAAACGTTGCCATTATTCGTCTCCGCGCGTGTGATTATAATTATGTCGGAAAAATCCAAACCACCCGTAAGTTATCACATGCAATTTTTGGCCCGTGTGATTATTACATACGATAACTGATTATTTAGGAATAAAAAAAATAAAAAAAAATATCGGCCATAATGACCGATATTGTGTAAACTTTACAGATAGACGATGATTATCTTAATCCAAGCTTTCTGCAGAACGCCCAAACACGTTGAAGTCTTCCTGCTTCTTCAGCTGAAAGTCCTGAGCCTGAAGATGCCGAAGCGTCGCAGCATGCTTTGCACTGTGCTTCCAACTTGGCGTGAGCTTCATCGGAGGCTTTGCTATGTGCTGTAAGGTCTGACTTAAGTGATGCCAAGGCGCCCTCTAAACCAGCAACTTTGGCTTCGAGTGCAGCCAATGCTTTGGCTGAATCATCTGCCTTAGGTGCCTTTGCACGACTTGATGTTGTTTTTGCTGTTGCCATTTTTAACTCCTTAAATGGTTAGAATCATTTTGTCTAATACTAATTATGCAGTTTGCTATCAAACACACATAAAAAAACCACCCCATCCGATACTGGGCAGGGTGGCATTTATTTACTTCAACGACTTTGATTAGAATTGCACGAATTCAAGAAAAACTTGAAGCGCACCAGCAGTGATGGATCCGGCGGACGCGACGAGCTCTGGAAAAAGAGTTCTTTCCGTAGCCGTGAATGGCTTTGTGGCGGTTGTAACCAACGTTGCAGTACCACCGAGAGCGGTTGTTAGAGCTGAATCAGTTGATGTACCAACCCCTGCGACGATCGCAGTAACCGAAGCGTCAAGAGAGTCTGCATCTAACGCCATAATGTCTGCTTCTCCAGCGGCGTCACCAATGCGAAGTCCGAAGTTACCGCTAGCAGCTGCTAAATCTGTTGTTACAACTACGGTAACTCCAACTAGTACAGAGTTAGCCGGCTGGACGATACCTACGTCACTTGCGGTGGTGTATTCAGTTGCAGCCGCCGATGCAACCAATTTTGCAGTCTGGGTGTATCGTACGCCGACGGCGCCCTTACCGGTTACTTGATGAAGACCTTTAGTGTCTGTTCTTACTACTTTTGGCATAATTTTTCTCCTTAAAATGTTTGTTTGAGATTACTTGTCCACATGATTCCCTAGCGAGCGTGTGGGGTCCGCCTTATGTCCATGCTAGGGGCTTATCCTTAATTATAAGGTTACCAAGTATAATACACTAAATAATTTTGTTTTATAAGTAATTTAATAAGCTGTTTACTTAAGGTTTATTAAAAGTGCGCGTAAAAGTGCGCCCTGAACAATGGTACCAACATATGCTTTTTGAACGTTCTCTGGAATAAATTGATATCCTTCTTCCTTGTCCTTTTCATCTTCTTCTGGTTCTTTGTCTAATATTGCTTTTGCAACTGTTTTATACTCTTCTTCCTGGGCTTTCGCAATTCTTGATGCTGACTCTCTAATCGCGTTTATAAAGAATTTTTTGGTATCTTCATTCGTAATTTCATCGATGCATGCTTTTGTAGTCTTTAAACCTTCCTCAGATTTCGCATCGATTTCTCTCATAACAGCCGGTAGTTTTCTTACGTTGTATCCCACTGAAACGGCTGCAAAAGCCCATCTATTTTTTGCGCCAGCGAAGGTACCTTTTAAAGTGTCTAGGCCGCCTTGTATTGCTTTCTTCATCTCTCCAGCTACGGCCATGGCCGGCTTTATAGTGACCGAAGCAAACCCGTCAGCTAGCTTTCCAAAAAAACCTTCAAGCAACTCCTCAGGCAGCAAGCCTTCTTCCAGAATTTCAGCAGCTAAAAGATTAGCTTTTGCTTCATTGATAAGATTTTTTTCTCTACCAGAAAGTGTTTTCTTGCTCATTATTTAACCCTACTTTTTCATGTTTTGCTTAAGAGCTGCAAGCAGTGCAGAAGGGACAATGATTCCAGCATATATTTTTACAATGTTATCGTGCTCGAGCTGCTTTGCAATTGCTGACGTAATCTGTTTTACTTCTTTTTCTTGTGCTGCTGCAATACGTTGGGATGACTCTTCAATTGCCATGTTAAAAAATTCTTTTGCTTCCGGATCGCCAACACGCTCAATAGCGGCCTCTACCATCTTTAGACCCTTTTTAGCTTCACTTCTTACTGCCTCTGTAGACTTTGGTAGCATTGCAGCTTTATCAGAAAACGCCGATATAGCGTCGTTATCGCCGACTTTAAGTTTATAGTTTTTTGGTCCACCGTCTCCACCGGTGAGCAAACTAAGGATACCGCCCGCCGAGCCAAAAAGTTTTGCAATACCTGAAATCAAATCGCCAAAGAAACCTTCTTCTAAAATTTCTTCACTTATCATTGCTGCCCGGGCTTCTGCAATCAATTTAGCTTCACGGACAGATATTTTTTTGTCTGACATATGAAAAACTCCACGACGCTACAACGTTTAAAGTGTGTTAACATTCTATAAGTATGTTCAAATATGTCAACATCGTAAAATAAAAAGGGCCGCGCTACGCGCGGCCCTTGTGGTATATCACCAATCTACGATTAAATGATATTCATATCCAAGCAGGTAACTGTACCGTAGAAGTCAGATCGAACCATCTTCTTGCCATAACGAGTCATGACACCCTTACGA
>MDTB01032193.1_pt1 | contig 22055 bp, 18 predicted proteins | sample 811161 | NCBI WGS metagenome assembly MDTB01 (sample SAMN05326650, study PRJNA326480) | marine metagenome | isolation source: seawater | place: Mediterranean Sea | collected 2009 | reverse complement strand
GCGGCAGAAGTCAAAGGCTTTACGAAAATTTTTTCTAATCAAACCAAATTATACTACGGATTAAAAGATGCATAAATTAAAAATAGGAATCGTAGGTGCGGCAGGTTATACCGCAGGGGAGTTGATCAGGATATTATGTAATCATCCCAATGTTGAGCAAATTATTTCACAAAGCGAAAGTCAAAAAGGTAATAAAATCTCATCCATTCATACTGACTTGGTTGGTGATGTTGAATCTAAGTTTCAAGAAAAGCTAGATGTTCGAGAACTAGATGTAGTTTTCCTTTGTAAAGGACACTGTCAATCTCAAACTTACTTGGCGGCTCACACTGAACTGTATTCAATCAAGATCATAGATTTAAGTCAAGATTTCAGAATCTCTGGGTCCCATGAATTTGTCTATGGTTTACCTGAGATGTCTCGAAAATGGATACGAAAAGCCAATTACATCGCTAATCCAGGCTGCTTTGCAACTGCCATCCAATTGGGTTTACTGCCTGCTATGGCCGCATCAGTAGTTCATGGGGATATTCATGTATCAGGACTTACCGGATCAACAGGTGCCGGTCAAGCCAAAACTGCGACTTCTCATTATTCTTGGAGGAATGATAATGCCAGCGTTTACAAGGCGTTTGAGCATCAACATCTTCGGGAAATAGGCCAATCTTGCGATCAGTTAAATCCTTCATTTTCTGGCCGTATGAACTTCATACCCTATCGCGGTGCCTTTACTCGCGGCATCATAACCAGCACTTATTTCAATTCAGATGAAAGCGAAGCTAGCCTCAAATCTATTTACAAAGATTATTATGAAGGACACCCTTTCACACATGTGATCGATCATAACCCTGATTTAAAGATGGTAACCAATACTAATAAAGCATTGGTTCATGTTTCTAAAACTGAGAATCAAGTACTCATCATCACGGTAATAGATAATTTATTAAAAGGGGCTTCAGGGCAGGCCATTCAAAACATGAACCTAATTTTTGATTTAGATGAAGCCACTGGTTTGGCTTTAAAAAGTAATGTATTTTAATTATGACAACAGTAAACAAAATATCCATACTTGGAGCAGGTAATTTAGGTATTTCCATCGCTACCGGGATTGTTGAAAAGAAACTGAAATCGCCATCAGATATTTTTTTAACCAAAAGACATACCGGCCTTCTCGATAAGTATCGAGACTTAGGATACAGGGTTTCTAGTGATAGCAAGAAGGCAGTTGAACAATCTGAAATTATTTTTCTATGTGTTCAGCCCAAACAAATTGACGCATTGATTGAAGTAATTAAACCTGTTTTGCGTAAGGATCATATTCTGGTATCAGTGATTACGGGTGTTTCTTTAGGTCTCTTGAGAGAAAAGATTTCAGGTGTAGTTCAGCTCGTTCGTGCCATGCCAAATACGGCGGTAGCGATTGGTCAATCTATGACTTGTTTGGCTACGCAAGGAGCGGATACGGCATTGGAGAAGGTCGAGCCGCTCTTTCAAACTTTAGGGTTGACCTTATTGATCGAAGAACGCCTGATGCAAGCCGCGACCGTATTGGGGGCCAGTGGGATTGCTTTTTTTATGAGGTATTTACGTGCCGCGACGCAGGCCGGCGTACAAATGGGCTTTGATACCGAGGAAGCTCAAAAAATAGCGGTTCAAACCGCCAAGGGGGCTGCCTCTTTAATCCTAGCTCATAACAGTCATCCAGAAGTTGAAATAGATAAGGTAACTACTCCGCAAGGGTGTACGATAGAAGGGTTGAATGAGATTGAGCATCAAGGATTCAGTTCTTCTTTAATTAAGGGAGTGATGACCTCATTCAATAAAATAAATCAAATGAAATCATGAAGATGTTTGATGTTTATCCACGCTATGATATTGATCCGGTGCGCGGATTGGGTTCCTGGATCTGGGACCAAGAAGGTCAGAAATATTTAGATTTTTATGGAGGACATGCCGTTATATCCATTGGGCACAGCCATCCTCATTATATTGATCGTGTTCAGCATCAATTACGGCAGCTTGGATTTTATTCTAATTCAGTTCAAATGCCTATTCAAGATGAATTAAGTCAAAAATTAGGGGAAATGTCTGGATATACGGATCATGAGTTGTTTTTATGTAATTCTGGAGCTGAGGCCATAGAAAATGCCTTGAAGGTTGCTTCATTTCATACCAAGCGATCCAAAACAATTGTATTTGAAAATGCTTTTCATGGAAGAACCTCGTTAGCCGTAACTGCAACTGACACCAACAAATTGATAGCACCCATCAATCAAAATGACCGCTTTATCAGAGTTAAATTAAATGATTTGGAAGGGGTAGCTCAGTGTCTGGATGCATCGGTAGCAGCAGTACTGATTGAGGGGATTCAGGGAGTAGGGGGCATACAAATGCCCGATGATACTTTTTTAAAGGAGTTGAAGTTATTATGTAAGCAAAATGGGTCCTTACTAATCCTAGATGAAATACAAAGTGGTTATGGTCGTACAGGCAAATTCTTTGCCCATCAATATGCTCAAGTTGAGCCAGATCTGATTACCATAGCCAAAGGTATGGGAAATGGATTTCCTATAGGGGGTGTCCTGATGCATTCGGATATCAAGGCATGGTCTGGGATGCTCGGAACTACTTTTGGAGGCAATCATTTGGCCTGTGCCGCCGGCCTGGCTGTTCTAGAGGTCATCGATTCGGAGGAATTAATTAATCATGCGAATTTTATGGGAGACTTGCTTTGGAAAGCATTGGGCTTATTAGAAAACTTGGTTCAAATAAGAGGTAGAGGATTGATGATAGGACTGGATTTGATAGGAGATTCTAAACCTTTCAGACATAGTTTATTGAAAGAGCAACATGTTTTTGTAGGATCAGCTGCGCAATCAAATACAGTGAGGCTTTTACCCCCCCTTGGGGTGAGTCAGGAAGAATTAGTTGTTTTTTTAGATGCATTTAAAAAAGTAGGGTATGCCTAATCATTTTTGTTCGGCTGAGGATTGTCCAGACCCCGCGGGGTGGATTCGTGAAGCCTTAATACTTAAAGAAACACACGATAACGATAAATTGCTGGGAACTAATAAAACGCTAGGACTTATTTTTTTCAATGCCAGCTTGCGTACCCGGTTAAGCACCATTAAGGCCGCTCAAAACTTGGGTATGGAAACGATCACTTTCAACGTAAATAAGGAGGGATGGCAACTAGAAACTGCCCAAGGTGTAGTCATGGATGGAGATCCTGCCGAGCATATCATTGAGGCGGCCGCAGTCATGGGAGGGTATTGTGATATTTTGGGTGTTCGAGCTTTTCCAACACTATTAGATAGAAAGGAAGATTATTCAGAAAAATATCTTTTAGGCTTTCAAGAATATGCGGGCGTCCCGATCATCAATCTCGAATCTGCCGCCTTACATCCCTTACAGTCTTTTGCAGATTTAATGACCATAGAACAGCATAAGAAAAAGAAGCGACCTAAGGTTGTGATGACCTGGGCACCACATGTCAAAGCGCTACCACATGCGGTGCCCAATTCTTTTTCCCAATGGATGCAGTATTATGATGCGGACTTTCATATTGCGCATCCTAAGGGCATGGAATTAGATGCCAAATTCACCAAAAATGCAACGTTGAGTTATGATCAAGATGAAGCCTTTAAAGAAGCAGACTTTATCTATGTAAAAAACTGGTCTGCCTATCATGATTATGGGGAACCCCTAAAAAATCAGCAAGGATGGATGGTAACTTTAGAGAAATTACAACGCACCCATCAAGCTAAATTAATGCATTGTCTCCCTGTTCGTAGAAATGTAGTGATCGCAGATAATGCCATGGACAGTAAGCATTCGATTATCCAAGACCAAGCCTATAATCGGATATTTGCTGCTCAATTAGTATTGAAAAAATTACTAACAAGATCATGAAAAAAAAACTTCATATCGTTAAAATAGGGGGTAATGTCATCAATGATTCTATAAAATTGAATCAGTTTTTAATGGCATTCAAAGCCCTTGAAGGCCTTAAAATACTTATTCACGGAGGAGGAGCAAAAGCTACGCAATGGGGAAAAAAACTCTCATTAAATATCCAAATGATTGAAGGAAGACGTGTGACAGATGATCAAATGATCGATGTGGTAACCATGGTCTATGCTGGCCTGCTTAATAAAAAAATAGTAGCTGCGCTTCAGTCAGGAAATTGTGACGCCTTGGGTTTGAGTGGTGTAGATGCCAATCTCATTCTTTCAGGAAAAAGACCCTTACAGGGGGGTATTGATTATGGCTGGGTTGGAGATCCCCTGTTTGTCAATACGGCACGCATCTCTTCGTTTATAGATTTGGGACTGGTACCTGTTTTGGCACCCATCACGCATGAGGGTCAAGGGAATTTATTGAATACCAATGCAGATACTATTGCCAACGTAGTAGCCACGGCAATGGTGAAAAAGTATGAAGTGCATTTGATCTATGCATTCGAGCTTCCGGGCGTCATGAAAGATGTCCAAAAGCTAGATTCTTTGATCCACCGAATAGACCATGCCTACTATACTGAATTAAAGTCAAAAGGCTTGATCAGTCAGGGAATGATTCCTAAATTGGATAATGCCTTTCAAGCCCTTGCAAGAGGTGTAACGCAAGTATGTATCATTAGATTCGATAAAGTCAATTCATTAACCCAAGGACATGAATATACTTCCATTATCTAACGAACAATTGGAGGATTATTATCAATCTGCGCTGGCCTTACTTAAGGCATTGATTCGCACGCCTAGCTTAAGTACAGAAGAGGCGCAGACCGGTGATCTTTTGTCTGACAAGTTGAAGGCTCAGGGTATTTCTTTTGAGCGCAAACATCACAATTTATGGATGCGAAATAAATATTTTAATGCGGATAAACCCACTTTACTCCTTAATTCCCATCATGATACTGTTAAACCCAATGAGAGTTATACTTTGAACCCCTTCGGTCCTCTGGTTAAGGAGGGGAAGCTATCGGGTTTGGGAAGTAATGATGCGGGCGCGTCCTTGGTCGCTTTGTTACATACTTTTATCCATTTTTATGACATTGATTTGCCCATCAATCTGGTTTTTGCGTCGACGGCAGAAGAAGAAATATCAGGAGAAAATGGGTTGAGGTCTATCTTAACAGATTTGGGACCAATTGATTATGCCCTTGTAGGGGAACCTACGGAAATGAAAATGGCCATTGCTGAAAAAGGGTTGATGGTTTTGGATGTTTATGCAACAGGGGTCGCAGGGCATGCAGCGCGTGATGTAGGAGAGAATGCTATTTATAAAGCAATGCAGGATGTAGCATGGTTTAAAAACCATGTTTTTGATAGGAAATCATTTACACTAGGTCCGGTCAAGATGGCGGTTACCATGATTGAGGCCGGTTATCAGCATAATTTAATACCTGATACCTGTCATTTTGTGGTAGATGTGAGAACAACAGATGCCTACACCCATTCTGAAATTCTTGGTCTGATTAATCAGAAAATTTCAAGCTTGGTACGGCCCAGATCTACCCATTTAAATCCTTCGAGCTTGTCAAGTGACCATATTCTGATTCAGGTAGCAACGATACTGGGCATTGATCAATTCGGGTCACCTACCCTTTCAGATCAATGTTTTATGCCTTTTCCGAGTGCTAAAATCGGGCCAGGCCTATCTGAAAGATCTCATTCTGCTGATGAATTTATTTACTTAGATGAAATAAAGCAGGGTATCAAAGGATATATTGACTTAATCACAACACTTTCCAAAATCACACCAAAATGAAATTGTGGCAAAAAGAAGAATCGATTGATAAAATTTTTGAACGTTTTACTGTAGGCAAAGATCCTGAGTTGGATGTTTATTTAGCTAAGTACGATATCATCGGCTCTAGGGCGCATGTAAAGATGCTCGGACAAATAGGGCTTTTAAAATCAGAGGAGGTCATTGCTATTGGCTTAGGTCTTGATAAAATTGATCAAATGATTGATTCAGGTACTTTTGAAATCATTGAAGGCGTGGAGGATTGCCATTCTCAAATTGAAATATTACTCACCGAAGAGTTAGGGGAGATAGGAAAAAAAATACACAGTGGGAGATCGCGAAATGATCAAGTTCTTACTGCGCTGAAACTTTTTGCTAAATCAGAACTTGAAGAAATAGCCACCTTGATCAAAGATCTTTTTGAACTTTTGATGGCTATGAGTGAGCGTTATAAGAACGTTTTGATGCCAGGTTATACGCACATGCAGATCGCGATGCCTTCTTCATTTGGCTTGTGGTTTGCGGCCTATGCTGAGAGCCTTCTTGATGATCTATTGCAGCTCAAGTCAAGTTATCAATTGGTCGATAAAAATCCCTTGGGATCGGCAGCAGGCTATGGCTCCTCTTTCCCATTAAATCGATTATCTACTACCGAGGAAATGGGTTTTGGAGGGATCAATGTGAATGCAATATATGCCCAAATGACGCGAGGGAAAATGGAAAAAAGTGTAGGGTTTTCGGTCAATAGTGTTGCCGCTACTTTGTCAAAATTCGCCATGGATGTTTGTCTGTATTCTGGGCAAAATTTTAATTTTTTAAAAGTAGATAAAAAGTATACTACGGGATCCAGTATTATGCCGCACAAGTCCAATCCAGATGGCTTTGAGTTGGTCCGTGCCAAGTGTAACTTGTTACAGGCCCTTCCCTATGAGCTTAATATGATCCTTTTAAATCTTCCATCAGGCTATCATCGAGATTTACAAGTTTTGAAAGAGCGATTTATGCCTGCTTTGTTCTCATTGAAAGACTGCCTTAAGATTACTACGGCCATGACGACTCAATTGTCTATCGAGGCAGAGGGGATCAATGACCCTAAATATGATTTAATTTTCAGTGTTGAGGAGGTCAACAGAAGGGTGACGGCTGGAGTGCCCTTTAGAGATGCTTATCATGCCGTGTCCGCGTCGATTAAGCAAGGTGATTTACATTTCAATCGAAAGATCGATCACACACATATCGGAAGTATAGGGAATCTCGGAAATGACTTAATTAAGGAATCTTTTAAAAAAGCCTATGCTTTTTTTGAATGAATGATCTGATATTCGAATTAATGCATAGGGTTGTCTAATTTTAAGCCATGTCTACAGCAAGGCCTTTTCAAATTTATAAATCTTCCGCAGGATCAGGTAAAACACATCAGTTGACGTTGGAGTATCTCAAATTGGCCTTGAGGGATAAAATGGCCTTCAAAGACATCTTAGGAGTGACCTTCACCAATAAGGCGATGAGTGAGATGAAGTCACGAATTGTGAAAGTATTACAGACGCTGAGTCTTGGTAAAGATCATGTAATGAAGTCTGATTTGATGACAGCCTTACACCTTTCAGCATCAGATCTTAAAAAACGTGCTGAAGAAGTCTTATCAAGCATATTACATCAGTATGGAAGATTTTCAATTGTCACCATTGATAGTTTTTTTTATCAGGTAATCAGATCTTTTGCACAGGAGATGAGCTTGCAAGGCTCATTTAATGTTGATTTGAATCAGGGACAAGTCATGAAAAAAGTAGTGGATCAATTGCTGGTTGGCATAGGAAATCCCGAACAAAAAGAGCTCAAAAAATGGCTGATTGAATTTGCGGAAAGCAAAGTAGAGGAGGGTAATCGCTGGGATTTTAGGGCAGATGTTGAAAAATTGGGGGGACAAATTCTGACGGATAACTTTAAGAGACATTCGGAAGTCATTTTAAAATTAAGTGACGATCCGAAGTACTTTCCTCAGATAAAAAAAGCCCTTTTTAATTCCTCAAATGCGTACCGTGTGAATTGTCAGAGGTTAGCTGATTTAGGGATTAAGCATCTAGATGAAATAGGAGGATTGTCTTATTTCAAGGGCAAAAGAGGAGGGCCTGCAGGCTTGTTCTATAAAATAGCGAATCAAGAATTTGAAGTAAGTGCTCCACGTAAGGCGGCTATGGGAAATTTGGAAGCGTGGTTGACAATAGAGCATCGAACATCGGGAGATTTGATTTCTTTTTTAGAGGGGAAATTATGGCCTGTTTATGATGAATTGGTTGAGTATATGGTATCCAATGAATTACTATATTTTTCAACGCTAGAGGCCCGGAGGTATTTATATACCTTAGGAATTTTGTCAAAGATCAATAAAGAATTGGTCAAATTTCGAGAAGAAAATGACATGGTATTGATCGCTGATTTGCCTGATTTTCTGAATAAAATCATTAATGACAGTGATACGCCTTATATCTATGAAAAAGTAGGTGAGAGATATGCGTATTACCTCATCGATGAATTTCAAGATACTTCTAGATTTCAGTGGGATAATTTTAAACCTTTGGTTAAGAACGGAACAGATCAAGGTTATTTTAGCATGGTTGTTGGGGATATTAAACAATCTATTTACCGATGGAGAGGAGGTAACTGGCGATTATTGAAAGATCAGGTCAAGCAGGACATTGGCATCGAGGCTTCCCAAGACTATCAGCTAGATGCTAATTGGAGAAGCGGGAAAAATATCGTCGAGTTTAATAATAAATTATTCACCACCATGCCAGTCGTGGCCAGGCGCTATTTTTCGGATTTGCTGTTGACCCATGAAGCATCCATCGAAAATGCACTTAACGCGTATGATGGAGTTTCTCAAAAAGTCATGCTTACCGACGATGAATCATACATTAATATAACTTATCTCGAAGCCGACGATGAAAATACATGGAGTGAAGTAGCCTTGAAAAAAACGATTGAAGTTGTTGAAAAACTTCAGCATAAGGGCTATCAACTCAGAGATATTGCCATTTTGGTGAGAACCAAAAAGGAGGGGAAAGTAATCGCAGATGGATTTATGGAGTACAGTAGCTCTGAAGCATCGATAAAGGGCTTAAACTATGATGTAGTCAGTTCAGAGGCCTTATATTTATCGAGTAGTGAGGTGGTAAACTTAATCATTAGCCTGATGAGATGGGTACATCAAAATCAAGATAAAATAGCGCTTTGGGAATGGTTCACTAGTTATTGGTCCATAAAAAATGAAAGACCGAAGCAGGAAGTATTTGATCAGGTTGATCAATGGCAAGCCCATATGCCTGCTGAGTTCTTGCTGCATTTACCCCAATTTAAAACTTTGGGCTTGTATGAGCTGATTGAATCCTTTATTGAGTTATTGGCACTGAATGATCGTTCCGAGCAATATACGTATCTCCAAGGGCTCCAAGATGCGGTTTTAGATTTCACCAAAAATGCGAAGGGAGATTTACCGTCTTTTTTGATTTGGTGGGAAGAGGAAGGACAAAACAGAGCCATAAAAATAACGGATGAAAATGATGCCATTAAGGTACTTACGATCCACAAAGCCAAAGGATTAGAATATCCCGTGGTCATACTTCCTTTTTTGAATTGGCCTTTTGAAAAAAAGGGGAAAGAGGAAATTATTTGGGTGGATGGTGCCCCGTTGAATGACGTAGTCCAGATGCCTATCATACCTATCAAACATTCAAGAAATTTGCTTAAAACCTATTGGTCTGACGTATTTGCGGCAGAACACATCAATGGTTTTATTGACAATATGAATGTGCTTTATGTCGCCTTAACACGGCCGACCCATGCGCTTTATGTGTTTGCTGAACAAAAAGTAAAGAATGATTTGAAGGACATGGGTTCCTTTGTGAAAAATATTTTGATGACCTTTCCTAGTGGGGACCAAAACCCTCAAAATTTCACTTTTGGAGCGCTGCCTGATGGAATAAAAAAAGCCAAAACACGGGTTGAATTTAGCTTGACCGCGTATCCCAGTTCTTCTTGGCGAGAGAAGGCGCTTTTGCAAACAAGGGAAGTCTCAATGATCAAAGAAGCATCTTTAGATGCCCAGCAAAGGGGGATTGACATTCATGATGCCTTAAGTCACATCCATCAAGTGGGAGATGAATTAAGGATTGATGATTTAGATTTAAGAAGGCTTTTAGAATTGATCCTTTATCACAAAGAAGTAGTAGGCTTTTTTGAGCAAACGGATGAAGTTATTTTAGAGCACCCTCTGTTATTGCCAGGAGGAGAGGTGAGAAGAATCGATAGATTGGTGAACAAGGGAGGCTACTGGCATGTCATTGATTTTAAAACAGGTCAGCATCGCGCAAAGGATCAAAATCAGGTAAAAGAATATATTCAGATTTTATCTCGAATGGGATTCAAAGAGTTAAAGGGCTATTTGATATATCTAGACCTCATAAGCGTAGTAAGGATTTAATGACTAAAACGAATTGAAGCTTAACTTTTTCGGCAAATAATTTTAACTTTGGTTTCAAAAAAAGTTTATGACAAACGTAAAAGCAAACGACATTATTAAAGTCCACTACACCGGCAAACTCACAGATAGTGAAGTCTTTGATTCTTCAGTGGGTAGGGATCCTATTGAATTTACAGTGGGATCGGGTCAAATGATCAAGGGCTTTGATGATGCCGTTGACGGTATGGCCTTGAATGAGAAAAAGACAGTAGAAATTCCTGCGGCAGATGCTTATGGAGAGCACAATCAGGATATGGTACATACGGTTCCTAAAGAAAATTTACCATCTGAAATAGTTCCAGAAATAGGACAGCAGCTTTCAGCGACTGCTGATAATGGTCAACAAATTCCGGTTACTATTGTTGAGGTAAACGAAAAAGATATTAAAATTGATGCCAATCATGCACTCGCAGGAAAGGATTTAATTTTTGAAATTGAGGTTGTTGAAATAGCTTGATTTAATTCGAAGCATCACAATATTTTTTAAAAAAATTAGCCGCTCATGCTTCGCTGAATTTAACTTATTTTTTAGCTCTTTAATCTAGAAAATAAGTTAAATATTACTTGACCCATTGACCCTCTCTTAGAATGAGTAGTAAGTATGCTTTTTTATAGATGAAAACGTGAAAAAGCGTAAATATCTCCTGTGATATACCACCTTTCCCCACCATTCTTCTTTATTTAAATAGATATCACTTTTCTCACTATTTTTTGAACTAAAAATGATTTTTTAAGCAAATAAGTCGCTGCTAGAGATGCCATTGACTCGGTGATTATTATTTTTTTTAATTTAAAAAATACGCACAAGCCCTTTTAAGCCCTTATTTAGGGTTATTTAAACAGGTAAATTAATAGATTGTTTTTTTTGAAAAAAAAGTGGGAGAAAGTGGAGTATAGTGGTTGTAAATGTCGAATTATTTTATAGATTTGTAGTGGTGATTTATTTTTTTAATAACTCTTATGGCTTTTTTTACAAGCGAATTTGAGTGCAAGTTAGATACCAAGGGTAGGTTAGTCTTACCTGCAAAGATTAAGTCTAATCTACCCGAGGTCTCTACTTCAGAACTCGTCCTACGAAAAGGTTTTGAATCGAATCTGATTCTCTACCCGATGCTCGAGTACAAGAAAATACATCAAAAAATTTCAAGTTTAAGTGAGTTTAATCCTGAGCAGCGAAAGCTGAAAAGGATGTTTTTTAGGAGTATTGCTCAAGTAGAATTGGACAATGCAGCTAGAATTTTGATTCCTAAAGTGATGTTATTGCATGCCAAAGTCAATCGGGAGGCTCTTTTGATTGGAATGGGTAATTATATTGAAATATGGGATCCTGATATTTTTGATTTAAATCAAAAGACGGATGTCACTGAATTTTCGAATTTAGCAGAAAAATACCTTGATGAATAAGTGAATAAATGAGTTATCATGTACCCGTTTTACTTAAGCAGAGTGTTGAAGGGTTAAATATCCAGGCCGGAGGAATTTATGTAGACGTGACTTTTGGAGGAGGAGGACACGCCCGATCCATCTTTGAACGGATGGAGCAAGGTACTTTAATTGCCTTCGACCAAGATCCAGATGCGTCCAGAAATACCACTTCATTTGAGTGTGACGCACAGCGTTCTTTTATTTTTGTGCCTTCCAATTTTAGACATCTCAAAAAGTATTTAAAATTTCATAAAATAGACAAAGTAGATGGCATTTTAGCAGATTTAGGGGTTTCATCCCACCAATTTGATCAGCAAAGTAGGGGGTTTTCTACGCGATTTGATGCAGCACTTGATATGCGCATGGATCAAGTATCTGTTATCACAGCGGCTAAAGTGGTAAATGAATACTCCGAAGACGATCTTATCCAATTATTATCAAGGTATGGAGAGATAAGAAATGCCAAAAGATTGGCTGCCGAAATTATAAGTGCGAGAGCCATCGCACCGATCTATACGACGGCGACACTCAGGTCAATTGCAATGAAATCTGCGCCGAATGGGAAGCATGATAAATATTCAGCACAGCTTTTTCAAGCAATTCGAATCGAAGTTAATGATGAAATAAGAGCATTAAAAGAATTTTTAATACAAACTAAAGATGTTTTGAAGGTTGGTGGCAGACTTGTGATTATCAGTTACCACTCCCTTGAGGACAGGTTGGTTAAATTTTTAATCAATACAGGCAGTCTTGATGGGCTGATAGAAAAAGATTTTTTTGGAAATGTAATCAGGCCATTTGAGCCTATTAAAGGGAGGTTGATCACACCAGCAGAAAATGAAATTGCTTTAAATAATAGGGCCAGGAGTGCCAAGTTAAGAATTGGGATAAAAAATTAATATGGCTACCAACACCTATAAACCTAAGGATCAAAGTAAGCGAGGTATTTTAACGCTGTTAGAAAGATTTTTACATGTTGATGGGAGCATCAAGGAGGTGATCCATGTGCATTTTATGTCTCAGATTATTTTCGTCTCGGTACTGTGTTTGGTATATATCGGCAACCGACATTATGCTGAAAAAATAGTTCGAAGCATCAGTCAATTAGAGCGTGAAGTAGAAGATTTAAGAGCGGATTATACGACCCTTAAATCAGATTATATGTTTGCAAGCAAGCAAGCAGAGATTTCAAGACGTGTAGCGCGCCTTGGCCTTTATGAAAGTAAAAAACCACCACAAAAGATTTTAATGCCAAAGTGAAAGTAAAAACTGATATATTATTGAGGGTGCGTATTGCTTATTTAGGGGTGGCATTTTTTACTATTGCCGCGGTTTATAGGCTGGTGATCATTCAATATGTTGAGTCTGAACAATGGAGAGGCTTAGGCCAGACCAATGGACTCAAAGTTATGAAGATCAATGCGACTCGAGGGAATATATATGCGGATGATGGTAGTTTATTGGCTACCTCGTTACCCTTTTATAAAGTGGCTTTTGATCCTTCGCTGGCGAACCATGATCTATTTGATAGCCAAATAGATTCCTTGTCCTATTTGTTATCTCAGCATTTTAGAAACTTAAGTTCCAGGCAGTACAAAGCGAAGATTATGGAGCAAAGAAAAATAGGAAGGCGCTACATGATAATCAATCAAAATTTAATTGATTATCAAGAAAAAAAGAAAATGGAAGAATGGCCCATATTTAGAAAGGGTCGACTCTCAGGGGGGATCATTTTTGAAAAAGTTGAAAAGAGATTTTTGCCTTTCAGCCAACTAGGGGGCCGTACCATTGGAACGGTCAATGGAGAAGATAGAGGAATAGTAGGTCTTGAGTATAGCTTTAATGAGGAATTGTCAGGAAGAGATGGAGAAGCCCTTTACCAGAAAATGGTTGGTGGGGGATGGAAACCGGTTTACGACGGTACAGAGTTAAGACCGATTGAGGGGATGGATATTCAAACTACCATCAATGTAAATATTCAAGATATCGCTGAAAACGCATTGCTTGGGGCTCTCGAAAAACATCAGGCGGATTATGGCTCAGTAGTAGTTATGGAGGTGCATACGGGTCAGATAAAGGCGATTTCTAATCTCAGTAGAAATTCGAAAGGCACTTACTATGAATCTTATAATTATGCCGTAGGAAGTCAAGGTTCTAGAGAACCGGGATCGACCTTTAAATTGGCCAGTATGATTGCATTATTGGAAGATTCCAAATTGCAGCTTCACGATTCTATTGATACCGAAAATGGGTCCTTCAAGTTTTTCAATGAAACGATGAGAGATCACAAAAAAGGTGGATTTGGTACCCTGTCGATTCAAGAAGCATTTGAAAAATCATCGAATATTGGTATTGCCAAGTTAATCCAGAATCATTTTGGTAAAAAACCACAAAAATTCATCGACCAATTGAGAGCTATGGGGCTTTATGAACCTTTGGCCTTTCAGATGTATGGCGAGGGAGCATCTTACATCAAGTCACCAAAAGATTCAACTTGGAGTGGTACTTCATTACCTTGGATGTCACATGGTTATGAGCTTAAAATGACCCCACTTCATACTCTTACCCTCTTTAATTCGATTGCCAATGAAGGTAAAATGGTACAGCCCATCATTGTTAAATATATCAAGCGTGCAGATCAAGTCATTCAAGAATTTGAGGCAAAGATTTTGAAAAAGAATATATGCTCTGAAAGTACTTTGAGAGATGTTAAAATTATGCTTCAAGGAGTAGTAGAACGGGGTACCGCTCAAAATATTTATACTCCGAAGTATAATATTGCGGGTAAAACAGGTACTGCAAAAAATGTCAAAAATGGATTATATACCAATGAGTATTATACTTCATTCGTAGGCTATTTTCCTGCTGAGAAGCCTAAATATAGCTGTATCGTCGTGATAGATAAGCCTAAAGGATATCAAATATATGGGGGAGATGTTTCAGCACCCGTTTTTAGGAAGATAGCCGATAAAATCTATTCCAATGAAATAGAACTACAAGATGTGGAACCCATTGAAGATCTTCATATGGTGGGTATTTTTCCTTTGATTAAATCTGGAAATCAACGGGACCTAATACAAATAAGCAACAAACTAGGTATTTCAAATCATTCAGAGGCACCCAATGCAGAATGGGTAAAGACTCAAATCGTCAACACTTCTGTATTATGGAAAGAGAATAATTTAACGCCACAACAGGTACCCAACGTAGTGGGCATGACATTGAAAGATGCCTATTTCGTTCTAGAGAATGCTGGTTTAAAAGTACAAATACAAGGTTTTGGAAGAGTCAAAACACAATCCGTTGCACCTAATTCTAAATTAAGGTCGAATCAAAAAATAGTACTGAAACTTGGCTAAGCTTAAAGACATACTTTATGGCGTAAAGCTGAAGGCTATTTCTGGAAATAGGGATAGAGAAATTAATGGTCTGACTTTCGATTCTCGAAAGGTTCGTCCAGGAGAGCTATTTGTCGCTATTCGAGGACTGAACAGTGATGGTCACGATCATCTTGAACAAGCAGTAGCCCAAGGAGCCGTAGCCTTACTCATTGAAAAAAAATCCCACAGAAACTTCAGTGATGATATTGCTGTAATTGAAACAGATAATTGCGCAAAGGAACTGGGAGTGATCGCGGATAATTTTTATGATCATCCCTCTAAAAAATTGAAACTTATTGGTATCACTGGGACGAATGGTAAGACAACTTCTGCTACCTTATTACATTCATTATTCAGCGCTTTAGGTTACCAAGTAGGGCTTTTGTCTACGGTAGAGAACATCATTGGCAAGACCATTATCCCTTCTCATTTCACCACCCCAGATGTCATTACTATCAATGAGCTGTTAGTGGAAATGATTGCGAAAGGATGTCAATATGTTTTCATGGAGGTTAGTTCCCATGCATTGGTTCAAGAACGGACTTCAGGACTCTCCTTCTCGGGAGGCATATTTACCAATTTGTCACATGATCATTTGGACTATCATCAATCTTTTGATGAATATATAAAGGCAAAAAAAATCTTATTTGATCATTTGAATGAGGATGCTTTTGCGCTCATAAATGCAGATGATAAGCGAGGCAAAATTATGGTTCAAAACACTAAAAGTCGTGTGTATAAATACGGCTTGAAGGGTTATGGAGATTTTACTGCTAAATTAATCAACAATACCTTTCAAGGATTGGAACTTGACATTAGTGGTCGAAATATCTGGTTTCAACTGATTGGATCATTCAATGCTTACAATTTATTGACGGCCTATGCTGTGGCAACGATATTAGGGGAAGAGGCACAAGAGGTCTTGATTCAATTATCTCAGAGCAGCAGTGCAAGAGGAAGATTTGAATATGTAAGCAATGATCACAATATAATGGCGATTGTAGATTATGCACATACCCCGGATGCCTTAAGTAATGTGCTTTCAACCATCGATAGCATAAGGACAAAGAATGAGCAACTCATTACGGTTGTAGGATGTGGCGGAAATAGAGACCAAGAGAAAAGACCGAAAATGGCTCGTATAGCTGCAAGCTATAGTGATAAGGTCATTCTAACTAGTGATAATCCAAGATTTGAAAGTCCAGAGATTATTTTGGATGACATGATGAAAGGAATTTCCCCCATTTATCATAAGAAAGTCATGCGGATCACAGATCGAAGAGAAGCCATTCGTGTGGCTTGTAATCTTGCCGGTAATACGGATGTGATTTTAGTGGCTGGCAAAGGACACGAAGAGTATCAAGACATTCAAGGAGAAAAAGTATATTTTGATGACAAAGAAATATTAATGGAAATGCTTAAAAATCCATAATGCTGTATCATTTCTTTGACTATATCGATCAGGAATTTGACCTATTTGGGGTAGGGGTTTTCCAATATATTTCTTTTAGAGCAGGTTTGGCTGTGCTGATCTCTTTATTGATCACCATTACGTTTGGCCAAAGATTGATTAACCTCTTGAAAGCTTTTCAGTTGGGTGAATCCATTAGGGATTTAGGCTTAAGTGGTCAAATGGAAAAACAAGGCACGCCGACGATGGGAGGTGTTATCATTCTTTTGGGTATCATCATACCTACACTGCTTTTTGCTGATCTGACCAATATTTATATTTTCCTATTAATTATATCTGCTATTTGGATGGGTAGTATTGGGTTTATTGATGATTTTCTTAAAATTAAAAAGAAAAACAAAGAGGGTTTACGGGGTAAATTTAAAATTACAGGTCAGGTAGCTTTAGGTCTCCTTGTGGGAGTCACGATGGTATTTCATCCAGATATTGTCGTTAGAGAATTTAATAGCAACGACATAAGTCTGTATAGCGATATTAAATCATCAGCAACGACCATTCCGTTCTTTAAAAATAATGAGTTTCAGTATTCATGGTTTTTGCCTGATTTCCTTTCTGAATATGCCTGGATCGGTTATGTATTGATGGTGACATTTATCGTGACAGCAGTCTCCAATGGGGTAAACATAACGGATGGAATTGATGGTTTAGCAGCAGGAACAACAGCAATTATTTCTTTGTCGCTAGCCATTCTAGCTTATTTATCAGGAAATGTAATTTTTTCAAATTATCTCAACATCATGTATATTCCAAATTCAGGGGAGCTAGTTATTTTCTGTGCGGCCCTAGTGGGAGCCTGCATTGGCTTTTTGTGGTACAACGCGTTTCCCGCTCAAGTTTTCATGGGTGATACTGGGAGCTTGGCATTGGGTGGCATCGTTGCCGTATTGGCCTTGGCCGTTAGAAAAGAGCTTTTGATTCCCTTATTATGTGGAATATTTTTTATTGAACTGCTATCAGTTATTATTCAAGTGGGTTATTTTAAATACACCAAAAGTAAGTTTGGTGAGGGTCAGCGTGTCTTTTTGATGTCACCGATCCATCATCATTTTCAAAAGAAAGGGCTGCATGAATCCAAAATTGTAACCAGATTTTGGACGGTAGGTATTCTTTTAGCCGTCCTCACATTAGCTACCTTAAAACTGAGATAAAATATAAATGAAGGAAAAAATAGTCATATTAGGATCTGGAGAAAGCGGGGTAGGCGCTGCGATCTTAGCCGTGCAGAAGCATTATGACGTTTTTATTTCAGACCTGGGCATCATTCCTTCAACTACGAAGCAGGAGCTTGATGAATTAGGGGTGGCATTTGAAGAAAAAAAGCACACTTTTGATTTAATTAAAAAGGCAGATACCGTAGTAAAAAGTCCAGGCATACCAGATAATACCCCATTAATTATGGATTTGATAGCCCAAGGGGTAGAGGTCATTTCTGAAATTGAATTTGCCTTTAGACACATAGCTCCTAATGGCAAAATAATAGGGATTACCGGTACCAACGGGAAGACGACTACCGCTTTATTAACCTATCATTTATTAAAAGAAGCAGGCTTGGACGTAGCGTTAGCGGGGAATGTAGGCTACAGTCTGGCCAAAAGAGTTTCTGAAAAGGATTATGATTTTTATGTGATTGAAATCAGCTCTTTTCAGCTAGATGGGATCATTCAATTTAAACCGGATATTTCTGTATTACTGAATATAACTTCAGATCATTTAGATAGATATCATCATGATTTCAAGAAATATGTCGCCTCTAAATTTCGTATAGTTGAGAATGTCATTGCAGTATCTTCCTTCATTTATTGTGCAGATAGTAGTGCCGTAAATGAGGAAGTCAATGAACGAAACATAGCTGCGAGTTTATTTGCCGTATCTGCCAACCCTCATTCAAAAAAAGGGGCATTTATAGATAAAGATCATCTGATTTTCAATTGTGAAGATCGTGAAAAGGATAGGATACCATTAACGGACATTCCATTGATTGGCAGGCATAATATGATTAACGCCATGTCATCTGCCTTGTGTGCCTTGATGTTAGAGATTCCCATCAAGAAAGTTTTGGAAGGTATGAAATCCTTTAAAAATGCACCACATAGATTGGAAATGGTGGCAGAGATTGATCAAGTAAAATTCATCAATGATTCTAAGGCTACCAATGTAGATGCGGTCTACTACGCTTTGGAAGGCATAAAAGAGCCTATTATTTGGATTGCTGGTGGTATAGATAAAGGAAATGATTATTCAATTTTAGATCAATGTGTGGCCCAAAAAGTTAAAGGGATTGTTTGTTTGGGTATAGATAATACCAAAATCGAAAATCATTTTATTGGTAAAGTCCCCTTTATGGGTCAAGCCAGCTCAACAAGAGAAGCCATTCAAAGTGCTTGGGAGATCGCAAGTGCAGGAGATGTTGTATTGTTGTCTCCTGCGTGCGCCAGTTTTGACTTGTTTACCAATTATGAGGACCGTGGCGATCAATTTAAGGAGGCGGTAGGGTCATTAGATTTAAAATCGGCCAGCCTATGAAGAAGGTCAAGGAATGGGCATATAAAAACTTGAAGGGTGACTCAATCATTTGGCTCATTGTTTTATTGCTTTCTATTTTTAGCGTCTTGGTAGTTTACAGTGCCACGGGGAGTTTAGCCTACAAATATGTTGGTGGAAATACAGAGTATTATTTATTGAAACATAGCGCCCTGGTTTTTTTGAGTCTTTTTGCGATGTGGGGTGTACATAAAATTGATTATCGCTATTATGCTAAAATCTCTAAACTCTTGCTTTGGGTATCGGTTTTTTTATTGGTCATCACGTGGTTATTTGGAGCCAATATCAATGAAGCTTCTCGTTGGTTGACTATACCGATTATCAACCAAGCTTTTCAGCCTTCTGATTTGGCTAAATTGGCTTTGATTGTCACCTTGGCAAGTATGCTTTCCAAGCGACAACAGAACATCCAAGATTTTCAAAGGGCCATTATTCCCATGCTGGTTTGGATCGGACTTATTTGTGGTTTGATTGCCATGACCAATATCTCTAGTTCCGTATTGCTTTTTAGTACTTGCATGGTGGTGCTATTTATCGGACGCGTACCATTGAAATTCATCACTATGTTACTTATCATTGGTGGTTTTGCCGGCATGATTGCTTTTCAATTTGGACAGCGAGGGGGTACAGCGGTAAGCAGAGTAGAGGTTTTTTTCGGAGATGAAATACCTTACCAAGCTCAACAGGGCTATGCGGCCATTGCCACTGGGGGATTGTTTGGGAAAGGACCGGGGCAAAGTGATCAAAGGAATTTTTTACCTTCTGCCTATTCGGATTTTATTTATGCGATTATAATAGAAGAATATGGTTTTGTTGGAGGGATAATTGTCATTTTCTTATACCTAGGCTTATTATATCGAGGGATGAAAGCGACTGCTCATTCTGAGACAGCTTATGGAGGTTTATTGGTTTCGGGGCTCGTTTTCTCTATTATTTTTCAAGCGATGATCAATATTGGCGTAACCTTAGGTCTTGGTCCCATAACTGGTGTCACCCTGCCTTTGCTAAGTATGGGTGGAACGTCACAATTATTTTTTGGTATTGCTATTGGGATGATTTTGAGTGTCACCCAAGGTGAGTTGTCCTCCTTTCCAATAGGCGTTAAGGGCAATCAATTAAAGAATCTAGAAAGAGTGGCATGATGGGGGGCGTACATAAAACATATCGTATTATGATCAGCGGCGGAGGAACCGGAGGCCATGTTTATCCCGCCATATCGATTGCACAAGCATTGAAAACCATGCATTCAGATGTCGAAATACTTTTTGTGGGTGCCCAAGGAAAAATAGAGATGAAAAAGGTACCTGAAGCAGGCTTTGAAATTGTAGGGCTTTGGATCAATGGATTACAAAGAAGTATAAGTCTGAAGAATTTGATGTTTCCGATCAAACTGCTTTTAAGTTTAATAAAATCTTTTCAGTTGATCAGGAGTTTTAGGCCAGATGTGGTTGTAGGCGTGGGCGGTTATGCCAGTGGTCCCTTATTATATATGGCGACATTAAATAAGATACCCACGCTCATTCAAGAACAAAACTCCCACGCAGGTCTCACCAATAAGTGGCTCTCAAAATCAGTCTCAACCATTTGTGTAGCTTATGAAGGAATGGATAAGTTCTTTCCAAAAGATAAAATAGTCCTTGCAGGGAATCCTGTGCGCAAGGATATTTTTCAAGATAGTACACAATCCAAAGAAGCTTATGCATTCTTTAAATTGAATCCCAATAAAAAAACCTTATTGGTCATAGGTGGAAGCTTGGGAGCCAAAACAGTCAATGAAAGTATTCTGTCGGGCCTCGAGCAACTTTGGGCTGCGGATACCCAATTGATATGGCAGACGGGAGGTTTTTATCATACCCGAATCATGAGTGAAATGAAAACGCCATGGGATGAGCGTTTGAGGATGTATGATTTCATCAAGGAAATGCAATATGCTTATACAGTTGCAGATGTTGTGGTTAGCCGGGCGGGTGCTCTTTCAATTTCTGAATTGATGTTGAGCGCAAAACCCAGTATCTTGATACCCTCACCTAACGTGGCAGAGGATCATCAGAAATTAAATGCCCAAAAGCTGATTTTAGGTAGGGCTGCCCTAATGGTGCCTGACGCATTGGCGGGTACAATATTGGTCAAAACGGCATTATCCTTACTTTCAGATGAGGAACAACAAAAAGAATTAAGTAAAAACATATCTGCCATGGGCCGGCCCAATGCGGCTAGAGACATCGCAAAAAAGGTAATTGAATTAGTCGCATGAATCTGACTCAATTACATAGCGTATATTTTTTAGGGATTGGAGGCATAGGTATGTCAGCACTTGCAAAATGGTTCAAATATCGAGGCTTGTCAGTGGGAGGATATGACAGATTATCAACGCCACTTACGCGTTCTTTGGAAGGGCTAGATATCGAGGTACATTATGAAGACCAAATAAGTCAACTCTCTGAAAAGTATATAGAGGACTCACAGACCTTAGTGGTTTATACTCCAGCCATGTCAGCATCCTCAGAGCTACTGAAGTTTTTTAAAGTAGGAGGATTCCAAATAAAAAAGAGATCTGAAGTTTTGGGAATGATTACCCGAGATCATTTCTCCATTGCAATTGCTGGAACCCATGGAAAGACAACCACTTCATCCATGGTGGCGCATGTGATGCACAGCAGTACAAAAGATTGTTCTGCATTTGTAGGAGGAATCATGACTAATTATGACTCTAATTTACTGATCGGTGCCGAAGAGGGTGTCATTGTGGTTGAAGCAGATGAATTTGATCGGTCTTTTTTGCAATTGAGTCCTGATTTTACCGTCGTTACCTCCTTGGATCCAGATCATTTGGATATCTATGGAGATGCTGATGAGATGACCAAGAGTTATTTGGCATTTATTCATAAGACCCTCGTAGAAGGGGAGATTCTTTTGCACAAAGATGTGTCGTCAAAGTTAGGTGCTGATTTGTTGAGGAAACACCGCACTT
>MDTB01201026.1_pt1 | contig 22059 bp, 16 predicted proteins | sample 811161 | NCBI WGS metagenome assembly MDTB01 (sample SAMN05326650, study PRJNA326480) | marine metagenome | isolation source: seawater | place: Mediterranean Sea | collected 2009 | reverse complement strand
TGGATAATGGCGGAGAGAGAGGGATTCGAACCCTCGAAACGGTTTCCCGTTTACACGCTTTCCAAGCGTGCGCCTTCAACCACTCGGCCACCTCTCCTTGTTATAAACAAAAGGGTTTATTTGATGAGTTTTATCCTAATTATTTGTCCATACAATATAATAATTCAATAGCAAAAAAAAATGAGTTATTGTTAATCAAATTATAATGATTGAAAATACAAACTTAGTCATAATAAATAACGAAAAAGTATTTAAAGATAGCAACGGATATCACTGTGAAAATTTCGACTTAAAATTTCTTCCTGAAGTGCTTAGCATAAATTTTAATGTTGGGTTCATTGCTAGAAGAGCTACAAAAAAAGGTGAACAAAAAATTGATTTATCAAACATCAAAGTTGCTTCAAATATTTTAACTTATCTATATTTGATTTTTCGGAGTTTTAAAAAAAAATCCAAATACTTAATAATTTCAATCACTCCTTATACTTTTTTTTCTTGTCTCTTTTTATTCATTTGTAGAAAAAAAGTTTATTTATATCTTAGAAGTGATGGGCATGACGAATGGAAATATATTTTGGGAAAATGGTCTGTTTGTATTTTTCATATAATGTTTAAGATATGTGTATCACTTTCTGAAGTAATAGTTTGCAACAGAAGAATTTCTAAAAAGGGTCACCTTATTTCAATTTCTCGTTTAGATGAAAAATGGTTTAAAGAACAGAAGGAAGCAAATCTTAAAAAAATTAAATTTTTATATGTTGGTAGAATGAGCCCTGAAAAAGGTATTTTTGACTTTATAAATATGTTTAACAAATTAGATTTTGAAGCAGAGCTTTCAATAGCTGGTTATCCCAAAAATTCGTCTACGGTAGATAAAAGAGTAAAATTTTTGGGTTATTTTTCCAATCCAGAATTATTAATGAACGTATATGATGATCATAATATAACAATTTTACCTTCTTACACTGAAGGATACCCTTACGTAATTGACGAGTCTCTGTCTAGAAGAAGGCCGGTCATAATATTTGACGAAATTTCATATGTTAAAAATGACAAAAAAGGTATTTTTGTTGCAAAAAGAAATTATATCTCCCTTAAAGAAAAAGTTGATTATATTTGGAAAAACTATACGAAAATTCAAAAAGAGATAGATGAAAATAAATTACCTACAAAAAAGAGTATGATAAGACAAATTTCCAACATTATTAAAAATTAAAAATAAATAAATGAAAAAAGGTAAATATTTAATTACTGGCTGCGCTGGGTTTATTGGTGGAAATTTAATTAAAAAAATATCCAAAAATTTCGACTTAATTTTAATAGATGATCTTTCAAGGGGATTATTAAAAAATATAGAAAAAAAATATAGAGGAAGATTAATCAAAAAAAAAGTTCAAGATTTAAATGAAGCTCAAATAAAAAATATAAAAGGAATATTCCATCTAGCAGCTCAGTCATCCGTTCCATTATCTCTAAAAAATTTTAATAAGAGTAGCAATAATAATATTTCTAGTTCAATAAAGGTTTTTGATTTAGCAAAAAAATTTTCAATTCCAGTTGTTTATGCTTCTTCATCAGCTGTATACGGAAATTTACCAGTTGGTAAAGATTATTTAGAAAAATACTCTATAACATCTCCATACGCACTAGACAAACTTACATTAGAAAATTATGCAAAAATGTGTCATGAAGTTTTTGATGTTTCCTCTGTTGGATTGAGACTATTTAATGTATATGGTCCAGGGCAAGATCAAAACAATCCTTATTCTGCAGTAATCCCAATATTCATGAAAAAAATGAAAAAAAAATAATTTAGTTACAATTAATGGTGGTTACCAAACACGAGATTTTATTTTTATTGATGATGTTGTAAAAATTCTAATTTTTTCAATGCAAAAAATTCAGAAATATAATAAATGTAAAATCATTAATGTTGGTACAGGTCGATCTATCTCAATTAATTACTTATTTAAAGTGATGAAAGAAAAATTAAAATCTAAAAGTAAATTCAAAAAGAAAAGACTTGATAAATTTGATCCTAAAAAATCATCTTGTAATGTGAAAAATCTATTGATTTTTTTAAAATTAAAAAAATCATTTTTCACAAAACTAGAAAATGGAATAGAAAAAACTTCAAATATTTAAATTTAAGTTTCTTTATTGATTTTTAAAACACCAATAAATGCCTCTTGCGGAATTTCTACTTTACCAAATTGTTTTGATCGTGCCTTTCCTTTTTTTTGTTTTTCAAGAAGTTTTCTTTTTCTATCAGTAGCACCGCCACCATGAATTTTTGTTAATACGTCTTTCTTAAATCCTTTAATAGACTCTCTAGCTACAATTTTACCTCCAGTTGCAGCTTGAACTGGTATCATAAAATTATGTCTAGGAATTAAATCTTTTAATTTTTCACAAACCTGCCTACCTGTTTTTTGAGCAAAGTCTTTATGAATAATCATTGCTAAAGCATCTACTGACTCTGAATTAACCAAAATTCCTAATTTCACCAAATCTCCCTCTCTATAACCTGATATTTCATAATCAAAACTAGCATAACCGCTAGAAACGGATTTAAGTCTATCGTTAAAATCAAAAACTACTTCATTTAGAGGCAAATCATATGATAGCACTGCTCTATTGCCTGAGTAAGATAGGTTAGTTTGAATTCCTCTCTTGTCTTGACAAATTTTAATTATAGATCCTAAATACTCATCAGGAGTAATAACAGTAGATTTAATCCAAGGCTCCTCTATCTTTTTAATTTGAGAAGGATCTGGCATATTTGATGGATTTTGGAGATCAAAAATTTCATTTTTAATATTATGAACTTTATAAATTACCCCAGGAGTAGTTGTAATCAAATTTACATCAAATTCTCTCTCTAATCTTTCTGTTATTATTTCAAGATGAAGCAAACCTAAAAATCCACATCTAAAACCTAAACCTAGAGCACTTGATGACTCTGGCTCAAATGAAAAACTTGCATCATTTAATTTTAATTTTGCTAGACCATCTTTTAATTTTTGATATTCAGAGCTATCTACCGGGAATAATCCACAAAATACCACTGGTTTACTTGGTTTGAAACCAGGCAAAGGATCATTAATAGGGTTCGTAGCGTCGCATATTGTATCGCCTACTTTCGTCTCTGATAAAGATTTAATTCCAGTTATTATAAATCCAATTTCTCCAGAATTTAATTCTTCAATATCATTCGGTTTTGGAGTAAAAACTCCAACTTTTTCAACTACATATTCTTGATTATTTGACATTAATTTAATTTTCATATTCTTTTGAAGTTTACCGTTAATAACTCGAACTAATATAACGACACCTAAATAACTATCATACCAACTATCTACTAATAAACATTTAAGCTTTTCGTTCATTGTTCCTTTTGGTGCGGGAAGTTTACTTATTATTACTTCTAAAATTTCATCTATGCCTTCTCCAGTTTTGCCTGAACAAGAAATCGCATTAGTTGTCTCTATTCCAACAACATCCTCGATTTCTTTTTTTGTTTTTTCAATATCTGAAGCTGGCAAATCTATCTTATTTAATATTGGAATAACTTCGTGATTAATCTCTAAAGCTTGGTACACGTTAGCTAATGTTTGAGCCTCAACCCCTTGTGTGCTATCGACAATTAAAAGTGATCCTTCGCACGCAGATAACGATCTACTTACTTCATAACCAAAATCAACATGTCCGGGAGTATCAATAATGTTTAAGATATAACTTTGACCATCTTTTGCTTTATAATTTAACTTAACTGTTTGAGCTTTTATAGTGATACCCCTTTCTCTTTCTATATCCATGGAGTCCAAAACTTGTTGTTTCATCTCGCGATCAGTTAACCCACCACATTTATGAATTATTCTATCTGCAATAGTAGATTTTCCATGATCAATATGCGCAATTATAGAAAAATTACGTATTCTTTTAATATCTGACATTTAGGACCTAATTGTAGCGCCTGTTTTTTCTTTGACTACTTCAATGATTTTTTTACTAATTTGATCTAAATCTTTTTCACTTAAAGTTTTATTTATTGACTGAATAGTAACATTAATTGCTACTGATTTTTTATCTTTAGGAATATTTTCTCCCGTATAAACGTCAAAAGTTTTTACTTCTTGTATGAGAGAAACATCGGTTTCTTTTATAATTTTTTCTAAAAGACCTATTTTAAAAATTTTATCAATTACAAAAGCAAAGTCTCTTTGAGATTTTTGAAAATCTGAAGCTTGAAAGCTTCTTTTAGATTGTCTAATTTTTTTGTTTGGCTCAGGAATATTTCCTAAAAAGATTTCTAGGCCATATACATTTGATTCTTTAAAATCTAAATTTTTAACGATTGCAGGATGTATCTCTCCAAAGTTGGCGACTAGAGGGCCTTTTTCAGATTTTAAAGTAACAGATCCAGATCTACCGGGATGATAACAATTTTTTGTGTTATCGCTAACGAAAAGATTTTGTTCTGATACACCAAGTTCAATTAAAGTTTTAATAGCATCACTTTTAATATCAAACACATCAACATTTCTCTCCTTTTCAATCCAACTTTTTCTTCCTATTTTTCCAGACTTTAAAGCGCCAACAACAATTTGTTGTTCCCCAGGGTTTTTTCCAAAAAATGTTGGGCCTATTTCAAATAATGATAAGTCTTCATATCCTCTGTCTTGATTTTTTTTAAGGTGGATTGCAAGGTTAGAAAAAATTGATCTTCTTAAAACATCTAAGTCAGAAGAAATAGGATTTAAAATTCCAATTTCCTCTTCACCTTTAGAAAACTGTTTGTCTATCTTTGAGTCAGTAAATGACCAAGTGACGGTCTCCAGGTATCCCTTAGATGCGAGAGATCTTTGAGATAAATGAAATAATTTTTGTTTAAAATTGAGAGTTTCATTTTCTCTTTTTTTTTCAGGAGTTAATAACTTAATATTTTCAAAGCCTTTTATTCTTATGAGTTCCTCTATTAAATCTACATCCTGACTAATATCTGGTCTCCATGAAGGTATTTCGACTTTAAGATTTTTTTTTCCTTTTTTACAAATAAAACCTAATGAAAGCAGAATCTTGTTTGCTTCATTGACAGTTATCGGTATACCAATTAATTTTTCAAAAAAATCAATTTCAAAATTGATTATTTTATTTTTTTTAGCGTTTTTCCCTGTAATGGTAAATTTGCTAATCTGACCACCACAAATTTTTGTGATTAATTCAGAAGCAACCTGCAATCCTTCGGACACAGAATTCGGATCAATACCTCGTTCAAATCTATATTTAGCATCAGTATTTATAGCTAATTCACGAGCAGTTCTTCTTATTGAAGAAGGTAAAAAATAAGCTGACTCCAGTAAAATATTTTTCGTTTCAAATTCGGTAGATGTTTTTGTTCCACCAATTATACCCCCCAAACCTAAAACACCAGATTTATCTGTAATAACACACATTCCTTTTTTTAGTCTATATTTTTTATTATCTAATGCTTCAAATTCTTCACCTTCTTTTGAGTCTCTGACAATAATCTCTTTATCAATTTTGTCAGCATCATACGCATGTAAAGGGCGGTTCAAATCAAACATTACATAATTTGTGATATCCACGACAGCTGAAATTGGTTTTAAACCTAATGCTATTAATTTATCCTTTAACCAATTAGGGCTTTCTTTGTTATTGATGTTCTTAATATAACAACTTCCAAAGGTTAAGCATCCTTGATGAGGATCTTTTGTAATTGATGTTTTAATTAAATGTTTAGTTGTATTTTTTAATTTTTTCTTTTGAAGAGGAATTAGTTTCCCAATGCCTGTTGATGACAAATCTCTAGCTATACCTCTAACCCCTAAACAATCTGCTCTATTAGGTGTAATTGAGATATCAATCGCTTTTTTTGATTTACTTTTAAAATAACTTTTTCCTATCTCTTTTTCCCTATTACTTAATTCAATGATCCCCTCGCTTTCGCTTGATAAATTTAATTCACTTTCTGAACATAACATGCCTCTTGACTCAACCCCTCTAATTTTAACTATCTTTAATTGGAATTTCGTTTTGGGAATAATCGCTCCTGGGGGAGCGTATATTGTTATCAAACCATCTCTTGCATTAGGTGCGCCACAAACTACTTTTACGATCTCATTGACTCCAATCTTTACATCGCAAACTTTCAACTTGTCTGCGTTAGGATGTTTTTCTGCTTTTATTATTTTTGCTATCTTAAATTCACTTAGCTCTCCTAAATTCTCTTTCACTCCCTCGACCTCTAAACCAATATATGTAAGTTTATCGATTATCTCATTTTCATTTGCTTTAGTTTTCAAATGCTCTTTTAACCATGGCAAAGTGATAATCATTTACTTAAACCTCTATAGTTAGTGGGAACATCTAAAGGATCAAAACCAAAGTGACTTAGCCATCTGTAATCAGTTTCAAAAAAAGCCCTTAAATCATTAATTCCATATTTCAGCATAGCTAAACGATCTATCCCTATTCCAAATGCAAAACCTTGATATTTTTTTGAATCAACTTTTGCATTTTTAAGTACGTTAGGATGAACCATTCCACATCCTAAAACTTCTAACCATTTATCACCTTCACCGATTACAATTTTTTTATCCTCTATTCTGTAACCAATATCAACTTCTGCTGATGGTTCAGTAAATGGAAAATGACTTGGTCTAAACCTCATATTAACATTTTTGACCTCAAAAAATTCTTTAATGAAGTAATCTAAACATCCTTTGAGGTGACCCATTGTTATATTTCTATCTATGTGTAAGCCTTCTAATTGATGAAACATCGGAGCATGCGTTTGATCACTATCACATCTATATGTTCTGCCAGGAACAATAATTTTAAATGGTGGCTTTCCATTTAACATTGTTCTGATTTGAACCGGAGAAGTATGTGTTCTTAATAATAATTTTTTATTTTTTTCTAAATAAAAAGTATCGTGCATGTCTCTAGCAGGATGATCTTCGGGTGTATTAAGCGCTGTAAAATTATTATACTCTGTTTCAACATCTGGTCCTTCAGCAACGGAAAAACCAATTTCAGAAAAAATTGAAGAAATTTCATCTATCACTTGAGAAACTGGATGTATTTTTCCTTGTTGATAAGGTCGAATAGGTAGAGTTATATCAACTTTTTCATTTTTTAATTTTTCGTTTATTTCTATATTTTCTATTTCAAAGCTTTTTTGTTCAATTTGATTAGTTAAATCATCTTTTATCTTATTTAAATTAGAGGCAAATTCTTTTCTTTTTTCTGGTTCTATTGATCCTAAGGTTTTAAATTGTTTTGTAATTAAACCATTCTTTCCAAAAAATTCTGTTTTAATGTTTTGTAAATTTTCCTGAGTTTTTACAGAATCAATTTTAGCGTTAAAAATAGAATTTATTTTATCTAAATCACTCATCTGGTATATTGATTTTTTATATTAAGTTGATGTTAAATCAAAGACCCTTTTAACCCAGGGAAGATTGAACCTTTTTTACTACAGATTTAAAGACTTCTGGATTATTATAGGCCAACTCAGCTAATACTTTTCTATCTAATTTTATTTTAGATTTAGCTAAACCACTAATAAATTTTGCATATGTAAGCCCTTCAGCTCTAACGCCTGCATTAATTCTTTGAATCCAAAGTGATCTGAATTCTCTTTTTTTAGCTTTCCTATCCCTATAAGCATATTGCATAGCTTTTTCCATAGCTTGACGAGCTATCCGGATAGTATTTTTTCTTCTTCCGTATTGACCTTTAACGGTTTTTAAAACTTTTTTATGTTTAGCTCTACTGACTACGCCACGTTTTGTTCTAGCCATTTTATCCTCTAAGATTATAAGGCATATACGATTTTACAATTTTTGTATCTTGCTTAGACATTATCGTAGTACCTCTTTGTTTTCTAATTTGCGAATTTGTTCTTTTAATCATTCCATGTCTCTTTCCAGCCTGGGGCATTTTAATCTTGCCTGAAGCGGTAAATCTAAACCTTTTTTTTGCTGAGCTTTTTGTTTTTAATTTAGGCATAAATATTTTGGTTTTATATAGCTATTAATTAATCTTTACAAGATGATATTATCTATATCTAGATAGGTTGAATTATCATCACCATTTGCCTTCCTTCAAATTTTGGTTTGCTCTCAACTTTTGCTATTTCCTTAGTTTCTTCTATAATTCTATTCATTAAATTTTTTCCAAGTTCGGTGTGTTGCATCTCTCTTCCCTTAAATTTTACCGTAAATTTTACTTTATCACCTTTACTAATAAATTTTTTTGCATTTTTAATTTTAAAATTATAGTCGTGAGTTTCTGTTCCCGGTCTTAATTTGATTTCCTTAAGCGAAACAATTTTCTGTTTTTTTTTTGCTTGATTGGCTTTTTTTTGTAAATCATATTTATATTTTCCCATATCCATAATTTTACATACCGGTGGATTTGCATTTGGAGAAATTTCGATTAGATCAAGACCTTCCTGCCTGGCTAGTTCAATTGCTTTATTTAGTTGCATAGGTCCAAGATTCTCTCCATCGCTGCCAATTACTTGAACATCAAGAGCTCTGATTCTCTCATTAGCTTTAGGGCCTTGAGGTTTACTTCTTCTATGAAAATAGTTTGGTTTAAAATTAGACACTTATTAATTTAATGGGAGCTTGTTTGCTAAATGCATATTTTTAATTAGTTCTTCTCTTTTAATAGTTTCTTTTTTGTCAGATCCCAATCTTCTTACGGTAACAGTATTGTTTTCTGTCTCTTTTTTTCCACAAACAAGTATCATAGGAATTTTCGCAACAGAATGTTCTCTAACTTTGTAATTTATCTTCTCGTTTCTTAGATCCACTTCGCATTTTATACCTTCTTTAAATAAATCTTCAAATAATTTTTTTACATAGTCATGATTTTCTTCTGCTATTGGACATACTACAGCTTGTGCTGGCGAAAGCCAAAAAGGCAATTTTCCGGCATAATTTTCTATTAATATTCCTATAAATCTCTCTAATGATCCAAATAAAGCTCTATGTAACATCACTGGAATTTTTTTTGTTCCGTCTTTGTCAATAAAAGAAGCCCCAAGTCTTTTGGGTAGATTTAAATCGACTTGTAGTGTTCCACACTGCCAGTCCCGGCCAATTGCGTCTCTTAAAACAAATTCTATTTTTGGGCCGTAAAAAGCCCCCTCACCTTTATTAATTGTATATTCAAGTTTTGATTGTTTAATTGATTTTAATAATGCATTTTCTGATTTATCCCATACAGTATCATCTCCAACTCTTTGTTCTGGTCTATCTGAATATTTTAATATTACATTCTTAAATCCTAAATCTTTATATATTTCTAAAATTAAATTTGTAACTGAAAGACATTCCTGAGTTATTTGATCTTCTGTACAAAAGATATGCGCATCATCCTGAGTAAAAGCCCTTACTCTTAAAAGTCCGTGTAACGCCCCAGAAGGTTCATATCTATGAACTTTTCCAAATTCTGACAATTTTAAAGGTAGGTCTCTATAACTTTTTAAACCTTGATTAAATATTTGTACACAGCCCGGGCAGTTCATAGGTTTTATAGCAAATGTTTTTTCGTCGGGAGTTTCAGAAGTAAACATATGTTCACCAAATTTTTCCCAGTGACCAGATTTTTCCCATAATGTTTTATCTAAAAGTTCTGGTGTATTTATCTCTTTATAGCCTGCAAGTCTCTGTTTTGCTCTCATGTATTCAACGAGTCTTTGAAAAAGCAACCAACCTTTATCATGCCAAAATACAGCACCTGGACTTTCCTCTCTAAAATGAAACAAATCCATTTCTTTACCAAGTTTTCTATGGTCTCTTTTTTCAGCTTCTTCTAATCTATTTAGATAATCATCTAAATCCTTTTTAGAGCTCCAACATGTACCATAAATTCTTTGAAGCATCTCGTTATTTGAATCTCCTCGCCAATACGCGCCAGAAACTTTTGTGAGTTTAAAGGCTTTTCCAATTTTAGCTGAAGAGTCTAGATGTGGGCCTCTACATAAATCATGCCAAGTATCACCGTGATGATAAACTGAAAGTTCCTCTGTTTTTGGAATGCTCTCAATTATTTCAGCTTTATACTTTTCACCAATCTTTTTAAAATGACTAATTGCTTCTTCTCTTTGCCAAACCTCTCTCCTTGTTTTTAGATTTTTATCAATTAATTCTGACATTTTTTTTTCAATCTTTTTTAAATCATCTTTTGTGAAAGGATCTGTTCTTGCAAAGTCATAATAAAAACCATTTTCAATTACTGGCCCAATAGTGACCTGCGTGCCTGGATAAAGTTCTTGAACAGCCATAGCCATAATATGAGCTGCATCATGTCTAATGACTTCCAAGCCTTCTTTATCTTTTGATGTAATAATCCTGACTTTGCTATCTTTAATAATTTTATGACTTAAGTCTTTTAATTCACCATCAACCTCCATTATTAATGCTGATTTCTCAAGAGATTTACTTATTTTTTTTATGATATCAAAACCATCAATAGATTTTGAGAAAGCAAATTTTTTTCCATCTAACAATTTAATTTCCGGCATTTATTTATTTACTAATTTTTTGTATTCTCTTAAAGTAGAGTCACACATTCCTTCTACATCAAATTTTTTAGTTATATTTTTTCTTCCTTCGCTTCCCATTAAATTTAATGACTCTTGATCTAATTCCATAACATCATTTAAAATTTTAGCAAGTTCTCTTGGGTCATCATGATTGTATAAAAAACCTGATTTTCCTTTTAAAATTGTTTCCTTTGATCCTCCAATGTTGCTTGCCACTACTGGTTTACCCATCGCTTGTGCCTCTACAGAGACTCTTCCAAATGCCTCGGGTAAAATTGAGCTTGAAACAATTATATTAGAAAGAGAATAAGCTAAAGGCATTTCTTTACAATGATTTATAAATTGTATTTTCTTATTCAGCCCATACCTTTGCACTAAGTTAATTAATTTTTTTTTGTATACAGTTCTGCCTTGATCTGATCCCAAAATTACCGCCTGAAATTTATTATTATTATAATCCTCAATTAAAATATTTAATGCCTCTATAAAAAGTTCTTGACCTTTCCAAGCTGTAAGTCTTCCTGGTAGTAAAATAGTAAATTTATTAGAATCTAGCTGCCACTCTGATTTTAATTTTTCTTGTTTTAAAACTGATATATTTTTTTGATTATAATAATCAAGATTTATTCCTCTAAATATTACTCTTAATTTTTTTTTTGAATTTAAATATTCATTATAGTTTTCATTAATGTGATTAAAAATAAAATTTGAACCAGCAATTGTGAGTTTTGAACGTAACATTATACTATTATAAAATTTTTTTAATTTGCTTTTAATACTATAAGTGCCATGAAAAGTAGTTACAAAATTTCTTCTAGTAATTAAGCAAGCTAAATAACATGACCAAGCAGGCGCTCTACTTCTTGCATGGACTATATTAATATTATTTATCAAAATTATAAATAGTAAAATAATTGTGTTAAATAACATTAGAATTGGATTTTTCGAATGTACTGGCAAACGAAAGATTGTTACTTTCTTCTTTTTGACAAATTTAATTAATTGCCCACCTGATGTAGCTATGTAAGATTTACATTCTTTCTCTGCTAAGTAATGGGCAACATCATAACAACCTGTTTCGGCTCCTCCATATCCTAGCTCAGGAATAACTTGTAAAACTTTTATTTTAGATGCCATATTAATTGTTATATATTAACAAATATAACTTATAACCTTTATGAAAAAATTTAAGTATTTAAAAATTTCTAAGACCAAAAAGCTAAGATATATTGACAATTATTACAAAAATAAACTTTATATAATTTTTTTACCAGGTTTTATGTCAGATATTGAGGGCTTAAAACCACAATCTTTTAAAAGGTTTGCTATTAAAAGAAAACTTGGTTTCCTAGCTTTAGAATATTTAGGTCATGGCAAATCTTCGGGAAAATTTATTGATGGAAACATAAGTATATGGACAAATAATGTAAAAGTAATAATTAAGAAGATTGTTAAAAAAAATAATTTCATAATAATTGGGTCTAGTATGGGAGCATGGATAGCACTTAATCAATTCAAATATTTTAGTAAACAAATAAAAGCATTTGTAGGTATTGGATCAGCACCAGAATTTTTAACTAGACTAATGTGGAATAAGTTTCCAAAAAAAATAAAAAATGAAATTAGAGAAAATAAAATAGCTACAATAGAAAAAGGTAAATATAAATACCCTATAACATATCAACTAATTCAAGATGGAAGAAAAAATAAAGTTTTTTCAAAAAAAATTCTACTTGAGACTCAGGTTTCAATGTTTCATGGAGAAAAAGATGAAGTTGTTCCAGTTTCTTTTTCAAAAAAGGTATTAAGGATTTTTAAAAACGCAAATAAATCACTGTTTTTAATCAAAAAAGGTGATCATAGTCTTTCTGATGTTAAAACACTTAAAAAAATTAACAATCATCTAGGTAAAATTATTGATAATATTCTTTAGTCCTTGTTTGTATGTTGGATACTTTAATCTAATTTTGAGTTTATTTTTCATTCTTTTGTTACTTACTTTTTTAGAGTCTTTGTAAAATTCTTTAATAAATTTGTTTTTAAAACTTGTTATAGAAACTGGTTGTATCGAATTTATCTTTAGTAATTTTGCTGCATAAATAGCTACATCTATGTTGCTGGCAGGTTCGTCATCTGAAGCATTTAATATTAATGATCTACTAGATGAAAAAAACAGTTTTTTAACAATAAGTGCTAGATCTTCAACTCTTATTCTAGAAAAATACTTTTTTTCTTTAACAAAAATCGGTTTTTTTTGAATCTTTTTTAGAACATTATTTTCTTTTGAATATATTCCTGAAACTCTTAGAATATTTATATCTAAGTTATGTTCCTTTCCTATTTTAAACCATTCTTTTTCAACAATTTTTCTTTGTAATCCAAAAATTGTTCTTCCTTTTAACTTAGAGTTTTCATTAACCCATTTACCATTGTGGTTTCCATATACACTAGTTGCGGATAGATAAATTATTTTTTTAAATTTTATCTTTTTCAGGTGATCTTTAAAGTTTTGTAAAACTAGATCTTTTTTTTTTTTAGGTGGTATTGATACCAATATAAAGTTTGCCTCTGAAAGTTTCTTCAAAAGATTAACATCAAATTTATCATCTTGAAATTTAAAAGATGTAAATTTTCTTTTTTTAAAATAAGAAATATTAGTTTTTTTAGTATTTGTTGCGCAGAATTTAAATTTTATTTTGGAGTGGATTAATTCTTTTATAAAATATTTAGCTGTTTGACCAAAACCAAAGAAAAAAAATTTATTTTCTTTTATCATTAAGCCAACTTAAATTTGAGTTCTTTTGTTGAAATGGGGTGCTCAAGTTTATCTAACATTTCTATAGGGCAAACTTGTATAAATTTATTTAGTTCATTCTCGAAATCTATAATAATCTTATTTGCAACCACTGATTTTGTTTCATTATAAAACTCAATGATCATTTTTTTTAGATACTTTTTCCAATATTCAGTTTCTACAGGCTGCCAAATAATAGATGATGGATTAGCAAATTTTTCAAAAGTATTTTTTTCATCATAAACAAAAGCCATTCCACCTGTCATACCTGCGCCAAAATTATCTCCGATTGGACCTAAAATTATAGCAGCACCACCCGTCATATATTCACAACCATGCGCACCACAACCTTCAACAATCGCTAATCCCCCTGAGTTTCTAACAGCAAATCTTTCACCAGCTTGACCAGAGGCAAATAATTTTCCAGAAGTCGCTCCATACAGAACCGTGTTCCCAATAATCGTATTATCATTAGATTTTAGCTTACTTTCTTTTCTAGGTCTTACTATTATATTTCCTCCTGATAATCCTTTTCCAACATAATCGTTTGTATCACCTTCAACTATCAATTTAATACCAGTAGTTAAAAAAGCACCTAGAGACTGACCCGCTGATCCTTTTAGTGTTAAATTAATTGTGTCTTGTGTGAGTTTATCTTTACCAAATTTTTTATAAATATAGTGAGATAATCTAGTCCCTACAGACCTAAATGTATTTTTTATATCATACTCAAATTTATTTTTTTTGGAAATGTCTATCTTGTTCTCAATATCTGACCAAATTTTTTCATCTAAAGCTTCAGGAACTCTATTTATTATTCTTTCTTTACAATATGTCGGGTTATTCCCTGGATCAGCTTGAACTAAAAGAGGATTCAAATCTAAATCATCTAAGTTAGAAGAACCTTTATTTACTTGGGATAATAAATCTGTCCTGCCAATTATTTCATTAATAGATTTATAACCAAGATTAGATAGTATTTCGCGTACTTCCATAGCTACAAAAGAGAATAAATTAACTACTTTTTCAGGTGTTCCAGTGAATTTTTCCCTTAATAACTTATCTTGACTACAAACTCCAACTGGACATGTATTCGAATGACATTGTCTCACCATTATGCAGCCCATTGCTACTAAAGAAGATGTGCCCAGACCATACTCTTCAGCACCCATCATTGCTGCGATCACAATGTCTCGACCAGTTTTTATTCCTCCATCAGTTTTTAGTGTTACCTTGTGTCTTAGGTTATTAAGAGTTAATATTTGGTTTGCTTCTGTTAGCCCCATTTCCCACGGTACCCCAGCATATTTAATGCTTGTTTGAGGGCTAGCACCAGTTCCTCCTGAATGACCAGATATTAAAATTATATCTGCTTTAGCTTTAGCTACCCCAGCGGCTATTGTTCCTATTCCTGTAGACGCAACCAGTTTTACACTAACTCTAGCTTTTGGATTAATTTGTTTTAAATCATAAATTAATTGAGCTAAATCCTCTATAGAATAAATATCATGATGAGGAGGTGGGGAGATTAAAGTTACTCCAGGCGTTGAATGTCTTAACCTTGCTATTTCACTTGTTACTTTAAAACCAGGTAGTTGTCCGCCTTCTCCAGGTTTTGCGCCTTGCGCCATTTTAATTTCTATTTCGTTCGCATTATTCAAATAGTCGACTGTTACACCGAATCTTGCTGAAGCTATTTGTTTTACCCTAGAATTAGCTGAGTCACCATTCTTTAGAGTTTTAAACCTTTTAGCGTCTTCTCCTCCTTCACCGCTACAAGAGGCACCTTTAATTCTATTCATGCCTATAGCGAGAACTTCATGAGCTTCTGCTGATAATGCTCCATGTGACATACTTCCGCTTCCAAATCGTTTTAGTATATCTTCGACTGGTTCAACTAAATTAATATCAATTGGTTTTTTTTTATCTTTAAATTCCAACAAATCTCTTAAATTAATTGGGGGTAAATTTTGAATACCCGTCGAATATTTTTTGTAAATTTCATAAGAACCTTTCCCTACTGCACTTTGTAACAGGTGAATTAAGCTTCCTTGATGTTGATGATCTTCCCCACTTTTTCTATATCTGTAAAGTCCTCCAATAGGTAAAGTATAAATATTTTTATTTAAAAATTTTTTATGTAATTCTTTAATTTTCTTTTCTATTCCAATAATTCCTATTCCTGATATTCTTGATGACATTCCAGGAAAATAGTCAGATACTATCGCTCTACTTAAACCAACTGCCTCAAAATTACATCCACCTCTGTATGAGCTAATGACTGAAATTCCCATCTTAGACATTATCTTTAATAATCCTGAATCTATAGATTTCTTAAATTTACTTACACAATTTTCAAAATCTGATTTACCAAATAATTTTTTTTCAAATCTTTGGTAAATACTATCAATTGCTAAATAAGGATTAATTGTTGTAGCTCCTACACCAATTAAAACTGCAAATGAATGAGTATCTAAAGCATCGGAACATTCAATATTCAAAGAGCAATAGCCTCTCAAACTATTTTTAACCAAATGAGAATGCACAGCACCAACTGACAGTATACTGGGTATACTTGCTCTTTGAGATGATATTCTTTTATCCGATAATATTATAGTAGAGCTTCCTTCTCTAACTGCTGTTTCACATTCTTTTTTTATTAATTCTATTCTTTCTTTGAGTGAGAAGTTTATGTCAAATGTACAGTCAATAAATTTTACTTTATTTGAAAAAATTTTACAAAACCTATCAAATTGAGAATTTGTTAGAATTGGACTATCTAATACATAAATATTTTCTTCAGTTAAATTATCAAAATCTAAAATGTTTCCTAAGTTACCAAATCTCGTTTTTAAACTCATCACTTTGTTTTCTCTCAAAGAGTCTATTGGTGGGTTTGTTACTTGGCTAAAATTTTGCCTAAAATAATGAGACACTGGTCTAAAATGACTAGATAGAACTGCAATAGGAGTATCATCGCCCATAGATCCCGAGGCCTCTTTACCTTCCTCAGCCATTGGGTGAAGTATTAGTTCTAAATCCTCTACACTTAGTCCTGACAAATATTGTCTTTTTTTTAAATCCTCACCTTTAAATTTCACTTTTTCATTATTTGCGGAAATCTTTTTTTCTAAATCGATAATTTGTTTACTATATTTTTTATAATCCTTAGCGAGATAATCTTTTATTTCTTTATCTTTAAAAAGTTTTCCTTGCTTAAGGTCAATTGCAATTATTTGACCAGGTCCCAATTTACCTTTTTCAGAAATTTTTTCTTCAGGAATATTAATCATTCCTGTTTCTGAACCTGCAAAAAATAAGTTATCTGAGGTAATGGCATATCTTAAAGGTCGTAAACCATTTCTGTCTGTTGACGCTAAAACCCACTTAGAGTCTGTAGCACAAATTGCTGCTGGACCATCCCATGGTTCTATAGTGCTATTAAGAAAATTGAAAAGATCTTGATGGTTTTTAGGAACAGTTTTACTTCTTTTAGACCAAGCATCTGGGATCATCATTAGCTTAATTAAAGGTGCTAGTTTTCCAGAATGAATTAGCAATTCAAAGACATTATCTAGGGCCCCGGAATCTGATGTGCTTCTTATTACGGGTTTTAAATCTTTTACATTAGAAAAAAGCGAACTTGACATGTCTTGCTCATGAATTTTCATCCAGTTAATGTTACCTTTTAAAGTGTTTATTTCTCCATTATGTGCCAGTGACCTAAATGGTTGTGCTAAATCCCAGCTAGGAAATGTGTTTGTAGAGTATCTTTGATGAAAAATTGCAAATCTAGAAGTCAGTTTCTTATCATTTAAGTCTGGGTAAAATTCTGCAAGCATTTCGGCTAAAAACATACCTTTGTAAACTATTGACCTTGAGCTAAATGAGCAAATATAAAAGTTTTTAAGTTGATTTTGTCGAGCGAGTTTTTCTATCTTTTTTCTTGCTTCAAATAAATTTCTTTCTAGATCGTTAGTATTTAAATTCTCGTTTTTTTTAAACATTACTTGAGCTATTTCAGGCCTACTTAATTCAGCTGTGGTCCCTAAGATTTTAGAATTAAATGGTACTTGTCTCCATCCATAGATTGAGTAATTGTTCTCCAATAGCACTGACTCAATTATCTCTCTACATTTTTCTTGATCGCTGTAATTGGTTCTTGGAAGAAATATCATTCCAACACAAATTCTTTTTGTTTCATCTAAGGTATGGCCGGTTGCAGTAATTTTTTCCTTGAAAAAACTAGGAGCTATTTCTATTTGAATACCAGCACCATCACCAGATTTTCCATCAGCATCAACCGCCCCTCTATGCCAAATAGCTTTAAGCGCCTCAATACCATATTCAACAATTTTCCTTGATTTTTTTCCATCTGTTGCTGCTATCATTCCAACACCACAAGCATCGTGCTCCATAGATTCATTGTATGAAAAATTTTTTGAAAGAAGATTTTTATTTTTTTCGTATCTATTCATTTTAGATTATGCAGCTTTAATACTTTTTTTTAATTTATCTCTTAAAAATTTTTCTATTTGTTGGGCTGCGTCTCTTCCATCTTTTATCGCCCAAACGACTAGTGATGCACCTCTTACAATATCTCCAGCAGCAAATACTCCATTTAAATTAGTTTGCATACTAGTTAAATCTATTTTAATTGTACCCCATTTTGAGACTGCTAATTCATTCGAATTAAATAGTTTTGGCAAGTTTTCTGGATCGAATCCGAGAGATTTAATAACTAAATCCGCTGGTAATTTAAACTCAGATCCAGATTTAACAGTTGGTTTTTTTCTACCAGAGGCATCTGGCTCACCTAATTCCATTTTCAAAACCTCCACTTGCTCAACATTTGTGGCTCCTAAAAATCTTTTTGGATTACTTAACCAAATAAATTCCACTCCTTCTTCGATAGCATTCCCTACTTCTCTTGCAGACCCAGGCATATTTTCTCTATCTCTTCTGTACAAACATTTAACAGATTTAGCTTTTTGTCTTATAGCAGTTCTTACGCAGTCCATCGCTGTATCTCCTCCACCTATAACAACAACGTTTTTTCCTTCAGCATTTAAAGTTCCATTATCAAAAAGATCAACACTATCACCTAATCCTTTTTTATTTGATGCTGTCAAAAACTCCATAGCAGGAAAAATATTTTTTAAGTTTGAGCCAGGTATTTCTATTTCCCTAGCCTTGTAAACACCTGTAGCTATTAACGCTGCATCGTGTTCTTTTCTTAATTCGTCTAAAGTCTTATTCTTACCTACTTCAAAATTTTGAACAAATTTAATTCCACTTTCTTTTAAGAGCTTCGTTCTTCTTTCAACTACAAATTTTTCTAATTTAAAATTTGGTATACCATAAATTAGCAGCCCTCCCGGTCTGTCATAACGATCATATATTGTAACTTGATAACCAGATTTTCTTAGTTCCTCTGCACAAGCCATTCCTGCTGGTCCTGCACCAATAATTCCTATTGATTGTTTAAGTTGTTTTTTGATTTGTATTGGTTTTACCCACCCTTTTTCCCAAGCAGTGTCTGAAATATATTTTTCAATTGAGCCAATTGTTACAGTACCGTGACCTGATTGTTCTATTACGCAATTTCCTTCGCATAATCTGTCTTGAGGGCAAATTCTTCCACAAACCTCGGGCATATTGTTTGTGCTCTGTGAAACTTCATATGCTTCTTTTAATCTTCCTTCGGCAGTAAGTTTCAGCCAATCAGGAATGTTGTTACTCAATGGACAATGAATTTGACAAAAGGGAATTCCGCATTGAGAACATCTACTAGATTGCTCGTTTGCTTTAGCGCCAATATACTGATCGTAAATCTCATTAAAATCACCGCGCCTATTTTGAATATCCCTCTTAGTAGGTGTCTCCTTATTTAAATCTACAAATTTTAAAAGTTTTTTACTCATAATTTTAACGAAAATAAGCTAATTAAACTAAATTAATAGTTTTTTTAGGTAAATAAAGTTTACCTATTATATAAGAAACTCCAATAAATATTGGATAATTTTTGCATACCTGCTATGCATTTGAATGTCATCAAATAAACACTCTAAAATTATAATAATTTTTTAATGATTGAAATTATCATTTTATCTTTGATTCAAGGAATTACTGAGTTTTTACCAATAAGTTCCTCCTCTCACTTAATTCTAGTTTCAAAATATTTTCAATTCAATAACCAAAGTTTACAAATAGATGTAAGTCTACATATAGGGTCATTTTTTGCTGTCATTGTTTATTTTCATAATGAAATATTTAATTTCATTAAAAACAAAGATTTGTTTATAAAAATTTTTATAAGTTCAATTCCAGTCATTTTTGTTGGTTATATTTTAGTAAAATTTAATTTGATGGACCAATTCCGTAATATAAAAATAATTGGTTGGATGACTATTATTTTTGGTATATTGCTTTACGTAAGTGACAAAGTAAAATCAAAAAAAATTATTCAAAACGATTTTACATTAAAAAATGCAATTATAATCGGACTCTTCCAAATTTTATCATTAATTCCAGGTGTAAGTAGATCAGGTATTGCGATAACTGGTGCAAGATTTTTAAAGTTTAAAAGGTATGATGCTGCCACTATATCTTTTCTAATTTCAATACCGACATTAGCTGCAGTTTCATTGTATGGTGTAAATAATTTGATAATATCTGAAAATTTTGAGTTTTCGCTACTTATGTTATTTTCAATTTTATTTTCGTTTTTTTTTTCGTTAGTAACAATAAAATATTTTTTAAAATTTTTAAAAACCTTTAGCCTTAAAATATTTGTTATCTATAGATTAATTTTAGGAATAGTTATTCTTGCAGTATCGTACATATCATAATAAAAATGATAAAATTAAGAGAATTATACCTACAATGATAAAAAAAAATACGACACTTTTTTGTAAAGATAAATTGTAAAAGAATTTCATTATCTTAACTATACTTAATTTAAAGATTATTTCAAAATTATTAATATTGGTGCGCCTGCTAGGATTTGAACCCAGAACCTCCTGGTCCGTAGCCAAGCGCTCTATCCAGTTGAGCTACAGGCGCAATGAATAAGAAAAAATTTATAAAAATAAGTTTGTATTATATGTTATTTATAATTAATAATCGTCTTACTTATGCTATTTCAAAAATTAAATAAAACAAATTTTATAAATTTACTATTTTTTCTTATACCAATTAGTTTTATCGCAGGCAATCTGATAATAAACCTTAATATTATACTTTTCATTATTATAGGTGCTATCTTTTACAAATTCGAGATATTTAAGATAAAATTAGTGTTTATAGACAAAATTATAATTGTATTTTTTCTTTATACTTTAATAATAGGCATCACAAATAATTTATATAATTATTATTACGAGAGTAGTGCTGTAGAATTTAAAGTGATAACTAAAACGCTCACTTACTTAAGATTTTTATTTTTTTATTTTTTAATAAGATTTTTAGTTTTAAAGGAAATTATAAATTTTAAATTTTTCTTTACTTCTGCAGGGCTGAGTGCTTTATTTGTTTGCATAGATTTAATAATTCAACTCACTTTTGGGAAGGATATTTTTGGGTATGATTCTGCCTATATAAGAATGCTATCAGGGCCATTCGGTGATGAATGGATAGCTGGATCATATTTGCAAAGATTTTCACCTTTTTTATTTTTTCTTGTTCCTCTTTTTTATAATTTTAAAAACAAGAATATTTTTAAAATTTTCTCAGCTACTTTAATCATATTGGTATTATTTGGTGCTCTGATAGCTGGAAATAGAATGCCTTTTTTTTTACTATTAATGATTTTATCTTTAATACTAATTCTTGAGAACAAGTCTAGAAAATACTTGTTACACTTTATAATTATTTCTTCTTTAGTTTTAATTTTTGTTTTTAAATTTAAACCAAGTTCTTATGTCCATTTTAATAACTTTTTAACAAAATCTACTAAAATATTCTCTGCAGTAATCAGCTCCGAAAAAGATTTTAGTGATCCTGTATTTAATACTCATTTTAAAGAATTTTATTCTGGGTACGAAACTTGGAAAGAAAGTAAATTTTTTGGAGGAGGTATCAAATCTTTTCCACAAAGATGCGTAAAAATAGTAATAAATTGTGCTAATCATCCTCATAATTATTATTTGGAGATATTATCTGAGTTAGGTTTAGTTGGTTTTTTAATACTCTCCATTATTTTTGGTTTAGTGATTTATGATACATTTATAAGGAAATATTTAATAAAAGATAATCTTCAAAATAATAATATTATAATTCCTTTTATGTTTCTTTTTTTGGCTGAAATATTTCCTTTTAAAACATCTGGTAGTTTTTTTACAACCGCTAATGCCACATACATATTTTTAGTAATGGCTATTACAATTGCATTATCTCAATCAAATGATAAAAAAATATAAATTGAAAGTAATATTAATAAATGTAAGTTTTAAAAAATTATGAAAAAGGAAATAATTATTACATCTGCAAACAGAACAGCTGTAGGCTCCCTAGGGAAGTCACTTAAGAATATTTCGGGAGCTGAACTAGGATCAGCAGTAATTACAGAGTGTATTAAAAAGTCAAAAATAAAAAGTGATGAAGTTGATGAAGTTGTAATGGGTCAAGTATTAACTGGAAATACAGGTCAGAATCCTGCAAGGCAAGCTGCAATGAAGTC